>Ga0315273_10000298_pt1 | contig 49269 bp, 42 predicted proteins | sample YL17G02_0_MG_FD_205753 | JGI IMG/M metagenome (GOLD analysis project Ga0315273, IMG submission 205753) | Sediment microbial communities from Yellowstone Lake, YNP, Wyoming, USA - YL17G02_0 | ecosystem: Environmental > Aquatic > Freshwater > Lake > Sediment | place: USA: Wyoming | collected... | reverse complement strand
AACCGACCGATAATCCCATCTTTCTCATGAATGGCTCCTCCTTCCCGTGGCTCCTGATCTCAACAAGCTCAAGAAACCACAGGGGTTGGAGCCGTTCAACTTTCAACTAAGAATGGGATACCGCCCCGCCCGTGGGGATCACGACCGAGCTGCATCCTTGGATGTGAACGGTCTTATCGCGGTACGATTCCCAATCGATTCGGGCAAAAGCATCGCGGAGTGTCTTCTCCCGGATCACACCCGCCTCGGCAAAGGCATCAAATTCGAAACGCGGCACGTTTGCTCCTCAGTGCGAGATTCTCCCGGCGAAACTCCCTCAGGCCGAAAACGATGTCCCGCAGCCGCAGGAGCGAGAGGCGTTGGGAATGCTGAACTTGAACCCGCCGCCGGTCAGGGACTGAACGTAGTCGAGGGTTGTCCCCTGCAGATACAGAGCGCTCTTCAGGTCGACCACGATCCTGACGCCCTTGACATCGAAGACCTTGTCGAATTTCTCCACCTGCGGATCGAAGTTGAGACTGTACTGCAGCCCCGAACAACCACCGCCCTGGACACCCACGCGCAGGTAGTGCTCTCCGAGACTTTCGACATCTATCAACCGCAAGATCTCGCTTGCGGCCTTTTCGGTCAGGTCAATAGCAGGAGCAGCATCGTCGGCAGTCTTCGTCGCCGCGGACGGTGCGACATCATCGGTAATCTGGCTCATGGGAATCAATCCTCCAACGCTGTGGTTCTGGAACATCAGACGCTCTACCGGGTGCGGATCAGAAATCCGATTTCAAATCCCTGGTCGCGCTTGTGCCGTGCCCTTCTTAAGCTCGTGGAGCGGTGAAATCGCTCTCAGGCGACTGACGGTCTCCACGACCTTGTTCCCGACGTACTCGACTTCCTCGGCGGTATTGAACCGCCCCAACCCAAAACGTACCGACGAGTGCGAAAGTTCCTCGCCGAGTCCCACAGCCTGGAGAACATAGGAGGGTTCCACCGAGGCCGATGTGCATGCCGATCCCGATGACAACGCAACTTCCTTCATTCCCATAAGCAGAGATTCCCCTTCGACATAGGCAAAGGAGAGATTCAGGTTGTTGGACAGGCGTTTCGTTGCAGATCCATTGAGGTACACCTCATCCAGCCGGGTTAAGATGATGTCTTTCAGGCGGTCACGAAGAACCGCGACCCTTGCGGACTCCTCTGTCATCTGCTGCATGGCGAGAACCATCGCTCTGGCAAACCCCACGATGAGCGGAACCGGGAGAGTCCCCGAGCGAAACCCGCGTTCGTGTCCACCGCCATCGATCATCGGTGTCAGGCGAACCCGTGGGCGGCGCTGCCGGACATAGAGTGCACCAATACCCTTGGGACCGTAAATCTTGTGTGCGGTGACCGACATCAGATCCACATGATCATCGTTCACATCCACCGGAATTCTTCCGATCGCCTGCACGGCATCGATATGGAAGAGGATTCCCCGCTCATGCGCGAGTGCTCCGATCTCCCGTATCGGCTGGATGGTTCCAATCTCATTGTTGGCGTACATGATCGAAATGAGGATGGTCCGGTCGGTAAGAGCGCGTCTCACGTCATCAGGATCGACTAATCCTTCGGAATCGACCGGGACATAGGTGACCTTGAGACCCGCGCTTTCGAGACGTTGCGCGGAATCCAAGATTGCCTTGTGTTCAATTTTGGACGTGACAATGTGATCGCCTTTGCCCGCATTGGCATCGGCAATTCCCTTCAGCGCCAGATTGTCGGACTCGGTCGCGCCGGAGGTAAAGATGATCTCACGCGCTTCGGCGCCTATCGCCCCGGCAATGTCCTGACGTGCTTTCTCCACGGCGCCCTCGGCATCCCAGCCGAACGAGTGGTTCCGCGAGGCTGCATTCCCGAAACGCTCCGTGAAGAATGGCAGCATCGCCTCGAGCACGCGTGGATCGACCGGCGTGGTCGCATGATGATCCATATAGATCGGGAGGTTCATGAAAGCACTCGGGCTGCCGGCGAATGAGGGTAATGCCGCACGAGAATCTGGCCTAGGCTCCCGCTTTCGGGAGTGTTCTTTCAGATGCTGCCCCGTCGGCCGCACACGCGCCCGGCGGGGCCAGCTCCACCCCGATGAGATCGCTCAGAGTATGACGTTCCAATTCCTCGACTATCTTCAACCGCACTTCGCGCAGAAGACCGTATAATTCGCACCGTCCGAAACGCTGACAGTCCTCGGGGTCACCGTCGCTGGCCACGCAAACAAAGGGAGCGATTGGCCCCTGGATGGTTTCTATCACCTCGCGTACAGTGGTAGCCGCCGCCGACTTCTTCAAACGGAACCCACCGCCCGATCCCCGCTGTGATCGCAGCAGACCGGCTTTAGCCAGTTGATGAAACAGAATCCGAAGGAACTTCTCGGGGACTCCAACCGATTGGGCGACATCGCTGACATCCCAGTAACGACCTGAAGACGCCGTCCGATCCTGTCTCGCCAGATAAAGGAGGCCGAGGAGAGCATACTCACCCCGGCGGTTCAGCAGCATTTGTGGTGTGACTCCATCGGATAAGAATGTGCTACGGCTTGTGATTCAATGTGTTAACCAGCGACCGTTCCGGACCATTTAGGTCCCGTTGGGCGGTGTCCTGACCATCTTACGGGATGACACACCGGGAGTTTGACGATTTCTAACCAATCCAGTTACCTTTGGCACTGGCATCGTTCTGGGGCTTGACATCATTGGGGACCTTGATAGCTTAAGAGTACCGGTTAGCACCTCGGACCGCTTGGACTGGGTTTCGAGGTTCACCACCGTACACAGAAAGGCGGACAAATGCCCAAGATCAGGAATCTATTGGCTACCGGCCGGCCGTTGCACTGGATCTCGGCCGACAGTTCCGTGATGGACGCCGTCAGGGCCATGGTGCAACACGACATCGGCGCGCTGCCTGTATTGGATGGCGACCGGCTGGTCGGGGTCTTTTCGGAGCGAGACCTGATGAAACGCGTGATTGTCAAGGGGCTCGACGCATCCCAAGTCACTGTCGCATCCGTGATGACTGCGGATGTGATCACCGCCGATATCAACGACGATCATGCGACGTGCTTGAAGAAAATGACCGCCCGGCAATGTCGTCATCTCCCAGTGATCGAGAACAACAAATTGGCCGGCTTTCTTTCTGCCCGAGATCTCATGATGAGTGAGGTCGAAGGGAAGGAATTCGAGATCAAATCGCTGACCGATTACATCTACTACGTACCGCCGACACCTGAGTAGGATTTCTACGCCGCCGCATCGACCGTTGGTGGTTACGCAGGTAACGTCATCCCCGAACGGGGAAGCTCTGCAATGCGCGCCGGAAGTGGCGGATTCTAGACCCGCCCCCATTGATTAATCAAGCATGGTTGGCGGTGGACACCGGTGTCGAGGTTCCCGGCACGCCTTCTCCCCGTTCGCCACGGCGTCGGCGAAAGAAACCGCGCCTTCTGCGCCGTCCTTTGGACTCCGTCTTCCCATCATCGCCACTCTTGGATTTGGGAGGTGTTTCCTGTGACGACGGTGCGGGTGGCTTGTTCGGGGCGTTGTCGCGCGGCTGAAGGTTGCGACGATTGCCCTCCCCATTGCGGGGGTGCGGCCGTCCCTGAGCGGGTGGCTGTGTGTGTTTGGGCCTCCTGACCTGTGGCGTCTTGATTCTTTCTGCCGGTGCGGTCGACGCTGGTCTTTCGCCCGTTTCTCGAAGGAACCGATCGAGGAAGTCAGGCGAAAGCCCAACCAGCCTCTGCTTCAGGTCCTCGAGCAAAGCATCGTGACCGTCAGAGTCAAAGGACCGAACATACTGCCGAAACGATCCGTAGATTTGCCTGATGCGCCAGAAGGCATCGGCCCAAGTCTGCAGATCCTCCGCCCGCTTCACGAGTCGTGACGAGAATTCTCCACCGACTGACGAGATCGCATCCGCAAGCTCGGCTGGTGAAAGCTGCGACAGGCGGTTGAGATTCAGCCCGGCCAGCGCCTGAACCCCGCGCGGCCACAGATTGTCAAAATCGCTGAGGCCGCCAGATTCCAGCAGAACCCGCGACAGCAGCAGTTCAAAAAACGCCCCATCAACGCGAGGACGTTCGCCCTTCACCAGATACCGGAAGGGAGAATCCTCCTTCGTCTTCAGTGTCCCCAGATCGACGGCAGTGGCATCCACTGCAAGGGGCAGTCTCTGGGTCTGTCTTCCGTTACGTCCCATAAATCAATTATAACTCTTGGGAAGGGACATTGCAACTGCCCAGGAGCTTCCATCCCCAGAAAGCCGGTAGGGCTCCAGACGCGGAGGCTGCACATGGAACATGTGCCTGCGGGAGATTGATATCTGAACGCCGCGAGACTTGGAAGCTCAGGGGAGGTCTTTGCCTGCGAGTTTATCGCGCTCGCTCATGTCGATTGGTGTGAAGTTCTCGCGCGAGAAGCTGTTCATGACAACGATGGCAATTCGGCGATTGCCCGCGTCTTCCGGGCGGTCAAGATATCGCGGATGTGTGTCCGCAAACCCGCGAACCACGGCGATCTTGGAGGGATCAACTCCGTTTTGCTCAAGGATGCGTCGCGCCGAATTGGCACGGTCTGCGGACAATTCCCAATTTGAATAGCTTTTTCGGTTGACGTATTGCTTGCTGTCGGTGTGCCCTTCCAAGGCGACCTTGTATCCGAGAGGACCGATTTGACTGGCGATCATCGTGACCGCGTGGACTCCCTCGCCCGATAGTTGAGCGCTGCCCAACCCGAAGAAGGTCGAGTCCCCGGATTCCATTAACTGGATGCGAAGCCCCTCATCGGTGACCTCGATCTCGACCAGTTTGGAGAGTTCGCCCAAACCGCTTTCTCCTTGCAGGGCTCGGGATAACTCCTGGGCCTTGGACTGCAGTTTCTCACGGACCTCCTTTTCCTGCTTGCGCCGGTATTCTTCCGCTTCTCGTGCCGCCTTGGGAGGAGTAATCACCCCCGTCGACCCCTCAAGGACGCTGCTTCCGGCCTTGCTGGCAAAACCCACAGGATCACGGAAGTAACCGCCGACACCGGCCTTGACTTTGTCGCTCTGGTTGACCAGCCACATGACCAGGAAGAACGCCATCATCGCGGTCACGAAATCCGCATAGGCCACCTTCCAGGCACCACCGTGATGGCCAGCATGACGACCATGCTTCTTTACAATGATTATGGGCGCTTCGTTTTCTTTACCAAGTCCCATTGACCATCCGATTTGCGAGGAAATTCACTACGCGGCCACCGACTTGGTCGCCCGGCAGGCCTCTTCCAGTTCGGTGAAACCGGGCCGGACATCACTGTAGATCGAACGGCGGGCAAACTCGACGGCGATCGCCGCGACGCATCCTTTGTGAAAGGCGAGAAGCACCTGTTTGAGCGCGATGAAGTAACGCGCATTTTCTTCCGCCTTACCCTCCAGGTTGTTCGCCAGCGGCTGCACGAATCCATAGGACAACAGAACGCCGAGGAATGTTCCGACCAGGGCGGCACCGACTTTCTCGCCGATCTCCTCGGCGGGACCATCGATCGCACCCATTGTGATCACGATCCCGAGGACGGCGGCGACAATCCCCAGACCGGGGAGAGAATCGCCGGTGACCATCAGAACCTTGGATGGCTTTGTGCTCTCTTCGTGATGCGTCTCGAGATCGATGTCCATCAAGGCCTCCAGGTCGTGTGCTTGAACACCCGACCCCGAGATGATCAGTCTCATCGTGTCGGCCAGAAAACTCACCGCATGATGGTTATTCGCGAAACTGGGATACTTGCCGATGATGGCGCTGGATTCGGGATGCTCGATGTGACCCTCGAGCGCCATAATTCCATCGCGTCGCGCCACTGTGAGGAGTTCGTAGAGCATGGCGAGCAGATCCAGATAGTCTTTCTTGGTTGGACCGCTCTTCGGGATACTGGCGAGCTGCGAGATCATCGTCTTCAGGATCTTGGGACCACTACCAATGAGGAGCGCCCCACCCGCGGCGCCTCCAATGATGAGAAACTCAGGAAGCTGGAAGAGGACCAGCATCTTTCCCCCCGCCCAGAGGTACCCGCCTATGGTGGCAGCAATCACAACACCGATACCGATGAACGCGATCAAATCCGATCTCCCCGTTGGCCAACCGGCCAATCGTTACTGTCTGTTGGAGTTATCGTCAGTTCGCTTGGCCTCTATAGGAAGGCGAGTCACGCCCGAGGCGGTTTGGGCGGTGCGGTATGGCTATCCCTGGAACAGCAAGGCAGGGCCAGCCACATTTTCTCCTCCGCTGATACAGGGATCCTACGGGGCCGTATCAGCCATCAGGGGCACTCGAAGGCCCCAACATCTGCATGAGCCTCTGGAACAGTTCCAGTCCGGGCCACTGACGTTGCCGGACTTCTTCGTGCTGGGTGATCCAACGCGGGACGAGGGGGAGTGGAATCAGACGCGGCGGCGCGCCGGTCAGCTCTGCAGTCAGGCGGGCAAGAGGCACAGCCAGAGGAAGCGGCATCGGTACCTTGGTGATGTCATTGACCACAGGATCGACACAGAGCTCCGGGGGTGACGTTACGTTGTACTCGCGACAGACGACCGGGCGGTGCGGATGAATGCTGCAAGACTCGTCGACCAGGAATGGACAGGGCATTCCCAGGAGGAAGTACTTGCGCGCAATCGGGAGGACTACTTCGTCTGTGTATGCGGGGTTCATGAGTTCGCCGGTCATTTGCTGCCGCTCGAGTTCGCCCACGATTTTTTCGATGCGCTCCATGACCTCGGCCCGACGGGCCGGCTCGAAGGAATCGAGCATGTCCATCATGTAGAATGCCTCAGGCGGAGAGACGGCCACCATTTGGCGGCAGCACGCACCGCATCCGGCGCGACACGAGATCCGTCGCCCCGCCTTCTCTTCGCGTCTGGCGGCCTGCGCCACCAGCACATTCGTGAGTTCATACACGGTCGGCACCAGGTCGGCCAGACGCATCGGGCCGGTGTCGACCGAGACCTTGCCGCGCATCACGCCGGACGACGTGGTCAGCGTGACGGACATGAGGGCGAATCGCTTGTTGCCTGTCATCGGATCATCGAAGGATCAAGATGCAACTGGAAGGCGTGGCCACGGTACAGACAGCGAATTCGTTCGCCCTCTCGGCCCTGGCGCACACCCGAATCCCGTCTGCAACCATCGCAAATGATCCAAACTGCAGGTTGTAGTATGGTCGACGGGCCCTTGCGGACGGTCGAGATACCCGACTTGGTGGGCAGCAAATATCCCAGCGTCGATGTTCTGCCATGTGGATCCACCACCCATTGCCGCGTCGCGTTTCCGAATCTCCACGGTGCTCCATGCCGCAAGCGGTTTTGACGAAGCCGATTGTGCTTCGCCTGTTCCACTCGGGAGAACCGGCGCAAACAATCAACTTTCAAACCGCGAATCTGCCCAGGTTGGGCTGAAACAGAACACGCCGATTCAGTTGAGTTTGACTGTTTTGCCTTCGACAACGACGTCGTCATGTGCAACGATTCTTACCTCGCCCCGGGCCGCACCCAGATCCACACTGTGAGCGTTGACTCTGAACCGGCCTGGGATCTCAAGGTTTACATCGTCGGTGAGCAACCGAACGACAGGTCCGTCGTCACCCTGATAAATCTCTATCAGACGCTGTCCGTCGCGCGAATCGACGCACACAGATTCATCTTTCTTCAACGTAACAGTCGGACCGGGCAGTAACTGAGATGCCGGTCGCATCGCAAAACCGTCGATCACACCGACGACGATGGGCTCAGGCCAATTCGACGGTTGCTCCACGAGAACCCGGTCGCCCTTGCGAACTGTCAGGCTGTGGACGCAGGGCAACCACGTACGGCAACACAATCCCCTTGAATCCTGCCATAACACGCGAACGCGGCCGGCAAGCGTGGGGTGGTCGGCATCTTCACATTCTCCGACAAACGGACCCCGGGCTGGCTCAGGCCGCTGTTGCACGGACACGGCCGGAATCAACTCATCCACAGAAGATCCCCGGTCCCCGCAGACAATTTCATCCACTTCCTGATTGAACATCTTTCTTCTCCCTGTTTGCTTCAGCCGTCGCTACGAGTTCCTTAACCGTCGGCGGCGCCTGATAGTGAATCGGAGCATCTCCGTTGACAAAGATTGAAATGGGGATGTGCTTGTGGATGCCGGGCATGAAGACACGCGGCAGATCGCAGTTTGCTGCCCAGACCATCGTGAGTCGCTTCTCCGCCGGATGACAGACGATACTGTGCAGGCGTGACAAAACCCTCGTCCGCTTGCCCTCAATGTCGATCTCGATCGATGGGGTGGCGCCAGGCAGTTCGAAAGCGAGAGTCGGTTCGGAAGGGTGCATACCATGGATCATGACAGGCTCGTTTCCCTTCAGGCCGCTCAAGACCAAACCGTATGAACCCTCTTGAAAGAACGCGTCCAGTGATTGCTCATCCTCACCCCGCGCCTGCAAGTGTGTACGGTAGCCGTGCGCAAGGAAGCCGCGCTTGACCTCCGGCATGCGTTCATCTTCGGGCCCCGGAAACCACGCGTCAGCGTATTCGGGCGCGAAAAACAAAGACCGCGGCCAGGTGAAGGGATGCACCCAGTCGAAGCACCATGGGAGAGGCTGCAGATACCATCGCTCAGGATCATTAACAATCAACCGATCGGCAGTCAACAAATCCGACGGGTCTTCAAGATTCGGCATTTCTGTATTCTCGGCAGGTGCCGGGTCAACGAGGTAACCTTTGCCAAATGGGTTTCTCGGGTACAGCCCGGGCCAATCGACTTCCAGCGCAGCCGATTGATACTGCGGGTCATCGTCACTGACGGGCACGCGAAAATCAATACCACCATAGGCATTCTCGTAGATCAACGGCATCTCCTCGAAGGGCTCGGGTGCTGCGATGGCCGGACGGCCGGCCGCGTTCCAGCCGATTCGACGATTCCCAAACACCGCGAGGCGTTTGAGACGAGAACCGATCTGAACTGCTGCCTGCATCTCCCTTACGGGTTTTCCTTCCCGGGCATAGGCAGAGCCGCGGACGACGAAATCCGCAGACCTCTTCATGAGCCAGAAATCGCAGCCGGGCCGCAGCCTTGGGTCCAGCGACTGGTCAAGAATGTTGTTCAGGAGCGGCTCAGCCTTCATGAGCTCACAGTTCTTGCCCGCGATCTTGTATGAGAACTTGACGATGGCAAATACGCGCTTCGTGAGACCACGAAACGGATGCAGAACGATCTCGGCATCGTAAGCATCTCGAACAGGTTTACGTTCCTCATCAGCCATCAAAGTAGTTTCCTATCGCCGTATCAAACTGCAATCTGCCTGTTTATATGGAGGCTGTCGATCAGTCTCCGGGCGAAGCGCCCCAGTTGCCGCCGGCGTGCCCACGCGTACCTTTACCATCACCGTATTGAACACTCGCTGCCCCGGATGCTCCGAATCCACCGCGATTATCCTGTCCCCCGAAGGCATTCACGCCAACGCCCGTTTCTCTTCCGGAAGCGGCAACGCCCACTTCAAGAACACCCGGCATGCCGACTTTAACTTCGTACTTCGGGCCGTCCGTTGGCGACGGGAACAGCACTCCGCTGAGTCCGCTGAGCATCAGCTTGGCCAGGGCCTTGCCGTCCGTGGGAACGAGTTTCCCCAAAATCCCCTGCCCCACCGCTCCCCAGGCGGATGACGGTCCGCTGCCACCACCGCCACCTATCTTGTCAAATATATAATCCAACGCCATGGAGAATACGATGGCGCCAATACCCTTGAAAATATCCATCCAGGTCAATCCTACGCTGACTGTGTGCATCCAACTCGTTACCGGTAGTGCCGTTGGTGCCGAAATTGGATCGCCGCAGGTCATCATCGGAAAAGGCGGAACGACCGATGCGCAGCCGGCAGCCTTCTTGTTCATGATGACAAGCGAGCTCATAAACATGACCTTGCGGCTGGAGAGCGGCCACATGACAGCGTACCACAGGTTGACGGGTGGAATTGTGACGTCGGGAATCAGCATCCCGATATCGTGGCCTTCCTGGATAATTGGCAGCGCCAAATGCTTTACGGTGGTTGTGAATTTGTTCTGACCCGTCAAGTAGCCTGCAGTCCACATTTGAGTTGTGATCATCTCGATCGAGGGGACAATGGGAAGCTTCGGCGGAGGGGGAACTGGCGGCGGAAGCAGCAGGTTATGCGTCAGCAACCCCACCGTGGCGTCGATCGCTATGTTGACTTTGCACGGCACCCCAGGCATGGTAATTACCCCTCGGTCGGCGTATGCCAGCCCTTTTCAAGACGAATCCGCAAGCTTCGTTCTTCGCCCTTGATGATATTTGTATACATGCGAGCACGGAAGACGATGTACATCCGCCGATCTTCCGGCAGCAGCAGCAGCATGTGAGGCGCCAGCGGCAGTGTACCCGTATCTTCACCGAAGACATAATCCGCAAGGACACGAATCTGGGGCAGCATGAATGAAAGGGCTTTCCCTGGGGTTACACCCTCCAGCTTGACCATGGCATCGGGTTTCGGGAGCGGTATCACGCAATTCGGGTGAGCACGGTGAAACAAGGCTGGCGTAAACGGAGGATCCTCGAATGTTGGAGTCTCTCCCTCTTTGAGCGTTATTGCCCGATTCATGTGCAGAGCCGTGCTTAACGGGACCGTGGCCCATGATGCAGGTTGGGGAGCGTCATCCCAAGTTGTGATCAAGACCGAGGGGTCCTCAACGTTGGGAAGCAACCGCCATCCCTCATATTTCGGATACCCCTTCGGAGCCTTCAAGAGCGTGCCAAGCTGCGCCATCGCAGGCTCTGGATCGAAACCGCGTCCTACCGGATTGTTCGGATCCATGATGTCGATTGGCGATTCGCGGTCGATCAGCACCTCGCACGATCCTCCGAAGGCCCGTTCATACGTCAGTGGCATTTCGCGGAATGGCCGGGGACTCGTGATACGTGTGTTCGCACCTTTGCCTTCCCACGCTCGGTCTCCGAACACGCGGAGTCGGCGGCGACAGTCTGCAATCGAGAACGCCACTTCCATCTGCGTGAGCGGCTGATTCGCGGGTGTGTGAGCCTTGCCCAGGAGAATGACCTCAAACGCGTTGTCCCATCTCGGAAGATTATCCCTTGGCAGTAATCCGAGCTCTGTTGCGACATCCTGGTCGAACAACGAGAATGGGTCCTCGCGGTCAATGGCAATGCTGCCGTCCTTCTCCATGACGAACGAAACCTTTGCAGTGACAAGGACAATCCATTGACCCAATTCAGGATTGTCCGTCAGGACCGTGCTTACCACAGCGGGGGTCGTGTTGACAATATCCACTTGAAATCTGGCCTATCCCCTCTGACTACAGTCTGCCCTTGGGTTCTCAACAGTTGAGATTGACCTGTGATCCGCTGACATTGACCGGATTGCCACTGATATCATGCACTCCACCGGCAGCAGAACTGATCTTGCTGCCACTGATGGACACGCCAGACCCATCAATGACAATCTTGCCGCCACCGGCCGACAGTTCGATCTTCGAACCATGGATCTTGATCACGCCGTCGCCTATGTCTATATCAGGGCTGCTGATGATGGCATTGGATGTGCCGGTTGCAATAAGCTTTGGGTCGCCGGTAATCGTGACACCTTTCCCCGTTCCCTTGACCGTAACACCCTCGGCATCACCTGTGATGCCGACACCCTTTCCCTGCCCATGCAAAGTGACAGCGCCAGTCGCCGACACGCTGTAGTTTCCGCCGGTGACACTCACCGTGCGGTTGCCTGCCTGGATGGTTAAGCTGGCATTCCCTTTGACAGTCACGGACTGGGTGCCTTTCGTCACGGTTAGAGTGTCGTTTTCGTCCTCAACCGTGACGGTTCGATTCTTCCTGACTGTAGTTGTCTGGTCATTTCCGACACGCGTCGACATGTCGTGTCCGACGGAGATGGACAGGTCGTTCTCGATGACATTCGACTGATCTTTCTGGGCGTGGATGTAAACCTGCTCTTGGCCCTTCTTATCTTCGAAGCGGATTTCGTTGGATCCACCGCCTCCCTTGGAGGAATCCGATTTGATGGTGCTCTTCGTCTTTTCCGCGTCCAGAGGATACGGCGGCGTGTTGTCGCCATTGTAGACCCGCCCGGTGATGATCGGCCTGTCCGGGTCGCCCTCAAGGAAGTCCACGATCACTTCGTGTCCAATTCGGGGGATGAACATTGCGCCCCAACCCATGCCCGCCCACAACTGTGAGACACGGATCCAGCAGGAGGACTTCTCGTCGTTCTGACCCTCACGATCCCACGGGAACTGGACTTTCACGCGGCCATGCTGGTCGACATAAACCTCCTCGCCCGAGGGCCCTGTGACGACGGCCGTCTGCGAGCCTTCCACCACCGGCTTTGGCGTCTTGCGCGCTGGGCGAAAGGGCGTGTCGGAGGGGATGCATTGGAAGCGGTTATCGTATTGGAAGCGCCCGCCGGCGTCATCTTGTCCCAATGGCTGTATGCCCTGGTGCCGGACATGAGTGAGGAGATACTCCTGGTTGAACGAGGTGCGCGGGGAGTCCGTCAGGGTGAACTTGTTACCAGAGACCATCCGGCGGCAGACACTCTGTCCTTCCCCGACCAGACGCTTTGCCTGAGCCGACTGAAGACGGATGCGCGCCAGTTCAGCGCCGGTCCCTTCATCGGTGTAGAGACCGGGGAAATCATACACCTCGAGAGCCGGGTCTCGCTCCGCCGCCTGGTTCTTGGTCAGGTCGAGCGTCGGACGCTCAAAGTTGTAGTCGCGCAAGACGGCTGTCCCGGACCGGATCTGTTGCGAGAAGCGGAAATCGTAGATGAATTCCTCCTCTTCCACGGTACCGTATCGGTCCCGGAAGACAACGTCGCTGACCCCGTCAATTGGGACATGCACATCGCCGGAGTCGGCCATGACGAGAACATCCTTTTCATTCTGATGCTCGAAGAAGTAGAAGATGCCCTCTTCTTCCATAAGACGGGAGATGAAGTTCCAGTCGGTCTCACGGTACTGGACGCAGTAGTCGCGTTTGACGTAGTTGGTTCTCTGCAAAGCAAAGCGGAAGTAATCGCTCTCGACTTCGGCGTCGCCCAGCACCTTCTCGATGATCTCTTTGACCGTCATTTCCTGGAAGATCCGGCTCTTGTATCGCTGGGTCAGAAGCCATACCGTCGGCACCAGCTCGGCGTAGTAGGGCGTGAATGTCTCACCCGAAACACCTTGCTCGAAGCGGCTGACAATCCCGAACACGGAGCGTACGCCATCTTCGTAGTAGATGTCCAGTTGCGCGGGGACGCCGACCACCGAATCCAGATCGATTTCGCCGTCCCGGGCCGCGAGGTCGACTTGGAAAGTGAAAAGTTCGCTGAGGCCTTCGCTGCCGGACACCCGGAGGACACGGAGCTCCTCGGGATACCCCTTGGACTCAAAGGTAAAGATTGACTCATCGGAGAGAAGAGCAGGCATGTGACACCTCTTGGCCAGGAATCACTTGTGATTCCTCACTTGTGATTCCTTAACAATGACTCCCCTGCGGGGGAAGGCAGATCGCCATCTCAAAGCGCCCCTTCAAATGCGCACAGACTCAAGATCAGACACCGTCGCCGAACGTGAAAGTGAAGTCTCCCTTATCATCGATTCCAAGCGTCAGCAATTCCGGCAAAGGCCCAATAGTCATCCTCTCAAGGATCTCCGTCGAGATGCGCGGGAGCAGCGTTCCCTGGAGGATATGATCGATGTTGCGCGCACCCGTCTCAACCTCGGTGCAGCGTGCCGCGATCTGACTGACAACGTCATCACTATAGATCAGCTTCATCTTGTGGCTTTCGGCCAATCGATCGACCAGACGAGCGAGCTTGAGCACAACGATTCTCTTGATCGCTTCCGATTTCAGCGGGAAGAACGGCACAATCGTCATGCGGCCAACCAGTGCGGGCTTGAAGTGTTTGTTCAGAACCGGCCGGATGGCGGAGGTAACCTGCTCGTGAGTCGGGGGCGGGTCCTGCAACCCCAGTTCAGTGATGATGTCCGTCGCCAGATTGGATGTCAGGAATACGACGGTGTTCTTGAAATCAATCACCCGTCCCTCGCCATCGGACAACATGCCTTTGTCGAAAACCTGGTAGAACAGGTTCATCACTTCGGGATCCGCCTTCTCGACTTCGTCCAGCAGGACCACTGAATAGGGCCGCTGCCGCACGGCCTCGGTCAGCACGCCGCCTTCGCCGAAGCCAACGTATCCCGGCGGCGATCCGATCAGGCGGGACACCGTGTGCTTCTCCTGAAACTCAGACATGTTGACCGTAGTTATGAACCGTTCGCCGCCAAACAGCAAGTCCGCGACTCCCAATGCAGTTTCGGTCTTCCCCACACCGGATGGACCAACGAACAGAAAGACGCCGATCGGCTTGCCGGGATCCTGCAATCCGGCCTTGGCGGCACGAATACCGGTGGCAACGGCACTCACCGCGAAATCCTGGCCTTTGATTCTCTCCTTGAGGCGCTGATCAAAAGTGAGAATCGTCTGGGCCTCGTCCTTGACCATCTTGCCGACGGGAATACCGGTCCAATCGGCGACAACCTTGCCCACGACTTCAGGCGAGACCTCCAATGGGATCATTGGGTTGGGACCCTGCACCTTCTCAAGTTCGGCGATCGCCACCTTCAATTCCTCGGCGTTCGCGGCCTTGTCCTGGGTGGCGGCCTGAGCCTCAGCGGAGGCATTATCACCATTCTTGCCCAAAATGCGATCGCGGATTTTCAGGTAACGATCAACCGCTTCCTTCTCCTTGAGCCAGCGGTTCGTCCATTCGGTCAGCTCCTTCTGGAAACCTGCGATGCGAGTCTCGAGGTCGGTGACCCGTGAGTCGTCCGTCAGTCCCTTGCTGCCGAGGTCACGCCGATACGCGTCGCGCTCCCGCGATAACGTTTGTATCTGGCGATCCAAATCCTCCAGGGTATCCGGGCGCCCCGACAGTCCAATCTTCACGCGGGCGGCGGCGGTATCGATCAGGTCGACCGCCTTGCGGGGAAGGAGCCGTCCGGAGATGTACCGGCCCGCCAGTTCCGCCCCTGCAACGAGGGCGCTGTCAGGGATTTGCACGTTGTGCGCCGCCTCGTATTTCTCACGGAGCCCGCGCAGCATGACAATTGTCTGAGCCACCGATGGTTCGTCGAGCTTGACCAGTTGGAATCGGCTCGCCAGCGCCGGGTCTTTCTCGAAGTACTTCTTGTACTCCGACCAGGTTGTCGCGGCGATGGTTCGCAACTCGCCACGTGCGAGAACGGGCTTCAGGAGATTGGCGGCATCCGAGCCACCGGCCGAGCCGCCGGCCCCGATGATTGTATGGGCTTCATCAATGAAAAGAATGATCGGTTTCGGAGAGGCCTTGACCTCGCTGATGACCTGCTTCAGACGATTCTCGAACTCCCCCTTCACCCCCGCCCCTGCCTGGAGGAGCCCCAAGTCCAGCACAAGAAGGGACACGTCGGCCAGAAACGCCGGGACTTCGCCCTGAGTTACCCGCAAGGCGAATCCCTCGACAACCGCTGTCTTGCCGACTCCCGACTCGCCGACAACAATCGGGTTGTTTCTGCGGCGCGCGGCCAGGATGTCGATCATCTGCCGAATCTCGCGGTCACGCCCGAAGACAGGATCGATCTCACCGGCCCGAGCGCGCGCCGTGAAATCGATGCAGAAGCGGCCAAGGGCCCCTTCACCCGCCGGAGCTCTTCCCGGCTCTCCGGGAGCACCTGCAACCGACGGTGTTGCCGCCCGCGCCTGCTCTGATTCCACTGAACCGTCGAGGATCTTGCGGAACTCCTTGAGCAGTTGCGAGCCGTCGACACCTTCCAGTTCCAGAATCTCGCCACCGACAAGGTATCTGTTCGGATTCTCCAGCAGGGCCAGCAGGAGAGTTCCCGAGCGTAGAAGCGGCTCGCCCAAGCTGACCGAGCCGATCAGCCACGCTTCCTCCAGCCACTTGGGTAGCAAAGGGGAAAAGACGGGTTTGCCCGTGTTGCCAGTCTTGAATCCTTCGACATTGTGCTGAAGAGCGCCTGTGACACGAGATGGTTCAATCTCGAAATGCCGCAGGATTGCCGGCAGGTCCGCGTTTGGGTGGTCCATCAGTTTGAGCAGGACATGGTCGACGGTGATCTCATAATGAGAGCGGCCGACACAAAGCCCAGCGGCATTCTCCAGAGCCGTCCGGCTGAAAGGGTTCAGCTTGCGAACAAGTGCTATGGGTTCCAACTTCGCCATTGATCGTCCCTTCCTTTAGCAGTCGTGATCCACAAGAGTCCGCCCCTGCGAACGTGCGCAACAGCCCTATGTAAAAACAACGGACGCGTCAGGGGATGGCAGAGAAAAGAGCCCTGTCGTCCACCCCAAATGAGAATCGGACGAAAGAGCGACGCCCAACCTCGGAGTCATGTCACCGCGCAGAATCACTTCCACGTCGAAATCCAGCCAATCGGGGCACGCCAGCCTGGCGAGACTTTTCAGCGCAACCAGTTTGTCCGTTCCGGGCAGGAATTCGCGATATGTATCGTAATCAACCGGGCCAATCAATACGCGGAATTTCCCCATCCGGTCCGATGTTCTCTCGCCAATCGTGGCGTCATCTCCCAGACGGCACGCCTGTCGTCCCAATAAGCACCGCAGTCCATCCTGAAGATAGAACCATCGCTGGACACATTGCCGTATACGCAATGGAAGACCGTCGAAGTACGTTCTCAGGATTGATGCCACGGCGGCGGCGGAACGGGGTTTCTGGCAGAACATACCGGCAAAGCGCAGCAGCCGGGCGGCGGGCAGTCGTGTATCGACCGGAGAGACTTCGGGCCCCAGACCCATGAGCGCAAATAGCCGCCACGAGAACTCGTCGGAGCCCTCTGACTCGAATATCAAATGGCCCCGGTATTTCAAGAGACCACGAGACAGCAAAGATAGAAGTCTGTGATTAAAGATATCTAAGAAAGCTCGGATCGGGTCGTCCTCATCAGAGCGGTGAAGGATCTCCTCAGCATAGAAGCCTGGCAGCGGAGAATGGACACCATAGATACCCAAAAAAGCCACCATCATCCGGTAACGCGGGAGGTCACCCTCGAATCGCTCAACCAACTCGATATCGCCCGGAGGAAACGCCAGGGAGATGCTTGGGCAGAGGCGCACTCCCTCTTTGTCGGGAGGCCCCTGATGGCCGACGGGAACAGTCCCCTTCAAGGAACGCTGCAATAGCCACATCGCCTGCAGGAACGTGAAATGGCAGGCTCTCTTTTCGAGCCGGTCCCCTACAGAAGGGTATGCTGGCCCAGCATCGGTGGCCATTCGTAAACCCCGCCCTGTTGTGTCCCTTTGACACGCAGACTCGTGAAAGCGTTCATTGTAACGTAGAGATTCAAGAAACGGTTCAATATAGAGGCGAAGAGAAACATCTCGCCTTCTCCAGCGAAATGGTCCTCGTGCAAATCCAGAGAGACCGCGATGCCGCGATAAGTCGATCCGTGCCGGAGGATTTCATCCGGCCGTGCTGTAACCGACGTGATTCCTGCCAGTCGCAGTTCATTGGCGCGCGCGGCCTGACGATCGACAAGAGCATGGAAGTTGTAGAGCCCAAGTATGCCTCTCAGGGACTCAATGTTTGCGAGCGACAGGAAGTTCAGTGACTGATGGGAGATCAGCCGCCACAGGAGGCGACCCTCCAACGGTGGTGAAACAGACGCGGTTACCCGGGAGATGTTCTCAAATGCTGCAAATGAAGGCGACTGAGAGGTCGCCACGGTGATATCACCGGGCCTTAACTTCTCGGGGAGGTTCCGGTTGCTGCACGTGAGATCAGCAGCCACCGTCTCGGTGGGCGGCATTATCCCGGAGTCGTCGGCTGTCACAAAAGACAGGTATGTCTCAGTCCCATGTCCAACCGTCGCCGGGCGGAGGCGAAGCTGATAGTATTCCCGTTTCGGGCTGCCCGGCTGGGCCGTGTGCTGGTATGAGAAAAAGGGGAGATATTCATGTTCACGCACCGTGCCCCTCGTCCATCCAAGAACCCGATCGACTGAAAAGACCTCGAAGTGTTCTGGATTGGGGCCATCGGCGCGCAGGCGATACTCCGTCTTTTCGAAATCCACGTGAATCGGCGCCGAACGAATACCCTGGAGATTCACGGCCGGTGTGCAGCCGATTCGCACCGACCCGGGCGCGACGCGCAAATTGTCCGGAGGCCGCTGATCGAATTCGAATATGATCTCAAAGTGACCGCTCACGCCCATGCGCGCCAGAGGCGACAGATCCTGGATATCGACAAAGAGGAACTTCTCCGGCAGTGAGAAGTACTCCTGCAGCAAACGATATCCGGGAAAAGCGTCGGGCGGATAGGGCAGCAGAGCGTCGGCGTCGTCAAATCCTGCCGGTGACAGCATGTCGTGATCGATACGGACCTGGCGACCACCGGTACGGTAAGTCACTGCGCGCGTGTGGCGGCAAAGCCACAGGTACAACCCATACGATATTGGGGGTTCGCCGTGCAGGTAGAGCCGGAGCTTCCCCAGATTCAGTTTGGCCAAGTTGGCCTTCTCTGAGACCGCAAATCCCAGCGTCAGTGTCGCCGGCCTGGAAAGCGGAACATCCAGCATCGTCGTGTCAACACTGAACGGATAGAGGAGGACGTCGGACGTGGTACGGAACCGGCAACGTGTTCCGTCCACAGGTACTGAGTCGAGTTCTGTACCGCGGCGGATGCTCTGGACATCCTGCAGGGTCGCCGCTGGCTGGAACTGAACCACCGACATGGCCGGGATCGGTCTCAAGTAATGAGGCCACAGGAGTCCGACAAACGCGTGAGTCAGCTCAGGAAGTTCACTGTCGAGCCGCTGACGAATACGGCCGGCGAGAAATGCAAATCCCTCAAGAAGTCGTTCGACATCCGGATCTGTGCCGGTCTCAGCCAGCATGTGACCGACTTGCGGATAGGCGCGTGCAAACTCCTGCCCCAGTTGCCGCAGATAGGTCAGTTCATCCTGGTAGTACTTGTTGAACATTCAGATCGATTCCCGATTCGTCATTCTAGGACGTCGATACCGCCCACCGACCCTACGTTGGTGGTGAATGAGACCGGCAGATCCTTGTCATCAGTCACGAGGCGGGCCGTAATCTCAAAGCGGATGTTGAGAGGGTCATCTTCATCCGGCACCCAGGTAGCTCTCACGTTCTTCAGCCGAGGCTCATATTTCTCGATCGAGGTTTGGATGGCCTGGCGCATCGGCTCTTTTGACTCAGGGAAGCCGAACATGAACTCGTTCAGGTCGGGAATACCGTAGTCAGGCTGGGCTGGTGCGTGACCGTGGCGGCTGTTCAGCATGTTCCGCAAGTGGTTCAGCACGGATCGGCGGAGCCTTGCGACGTCGAGCCGGGTGACATGCCCCCGCTGCGGGTTAGGCTCTGCCAGCCGTTCAAACAAGGTTCGGTCATTGACCAAGACAAACTCCTTCCCCAACCACCCGCAACGGCCTCTCCCGGGAGGCTTCCATCGCTCCTCTGCCTGGCGGCTCTGTATCGCAACGGAGCCGCCAGCAGCGGAACGGACATTTGCTTCCAAGTACTACTGCCGACGCACGCGCCAATCATCTTCGGCAGCGATGCCGTCCGGCTCCCAAGTCCACATGATCTTGCGATATGTAAACGACACATCTTCCATGTGTCCATAGCTGGCAAACTGCGGATCGAGGCAGTTTGGAGTGTTCGGGTTCACGCCAACGACAATGGCATCCTCCAACTGGATCGTGAAGTAGTGTTCCTCGGTCCCGGCTGGATCGATTCGGTACCATTTCAGGGTGACGTTCTTCATCCGCTCGCCTTCGCACAGCGCCTTGTACATCTTTGGCGACGCCTTGTCATAGAACTTGGTGATCTTCAGCGGATTGTGCACCCGGAGCCCGGTTGGCTGACCGCTTTGCGGATCACGCGGGATGATGATATCGTGCTGAAACGCCTCGCACAGGATCGTCCCCTCACGACCGGTCTGATCACAGGAGCCTTCGATAGCGCCCTGATTGACGCCCTCCAGCGTCATGTAGAATGGCATTGGCATGGCTTCTTCCTCCTTCTATCTATTGGTTTACACTACGATTCCGGCAAGCAGCCATTGGCGCCATGCGGGGCCGCTTCCAGATTCCTCAGGTCATGTGTAGGACACCGCGAGTGGGGCGGGGACGATCAGGTTGGTCGCACCCGCCATCTATCCATCTCGATCACACTATCAGGTACCCAGTGCCATTCGATCTCTGCATATGAGAACGCTACCTCCTCCATGTGGGTGAGCCCCTCGTTCACGAGAATGAGGCAATTGGGAACATACGGGTGGATGGACTCAATCTGCGCACCACGCAGGGTGATAACGTAATAAAGTTCTTCAACCCCCGTCGGATCGATCCGGAAAAAATTGAATTTCAACTCCGCCAATTGCTGCCCCGTGCAGAGAGCTCTGTGGAGCCCCGGGCTGGATTTGTCGAATACTTTGGTGATCTTGAACGAGCCATGCTTGCGCAATCCCGCCGGCCGCCCCGTCTGAGCGTCGAGCGGAATCGTGATCTGATGGTCCAATGCCTCGCAGAGGATCCACCCTTCCCGACCGAGCTGCTCTACCGAACCCGGATACTCCCTGCACTCGAGAAAGAACGGCATCGGCATGGCGTCTTACATCCTTTGCCTGTACTCAGGCTGCCTGCAATCGGCGGCCAACCACCGCCCGCGCCCAGATGGCGCGGGCGGTCCGGCCAGTCGTACTGTCAGATCACTTCTTGTCCAGCTTCCCCACCAGAGACAGCGTAAAGAACGCGCCCATGTATTTGAAGTGGGGACGGACCTTCATGTCGACTTTGTACCAACCGGGCTCCCCTTCCACGTCCTCAACCGTTATCTGCGCCTTGCGCAGAGGACGACGGCTGCGAACACCGGGTTGCGGGTTGTCCATATCGGCAACATACTGGCGGATCCAGTTGTTCAACTCGCGCTCCAGATCCGACCTTTCCTTCCAGCTTCCGATGTTCTCGCGCTGAAGGACCTTGATGTAATGGGCGAGGCGGGCGACGACGAACATATACGGGAGCTGGGTGCCCAGCTTGTAGTTCGTCTCCGCCTCCTTGCCCTCCGCGCTCTGCCCAAAGTACTTGGGTTTCTGGCACGAATTGGCCGAGAAGAAGCAGGCGTTGTCTGAATCCTTGCGCATGGTGAGGCCGATGAATCCCTCCTCGGCCAGTTCGAACTCACGGCGTTCGGTGATCAGGACTTCCGTCGGGATCTTCGCCTGCACCTCGCCCATCGCTTCAAATGTATGGATTGGCAGGTTCTCGACAGCGCCACCACCCTTGGGACCGATGATGTTCGCGCACCAGCGGTACTTGGCGAAACTGTCAGTGATCCGCGTTGCAAATGTAAACGCGGTATTCCCCCAGAGATACTTCTCGTGATTGTCGGAAACCGTCTCATTGTAGTCAAATGTCTTGACCGGATTGTCCGCCTTGCTGTAGGGCAGGCGCAAGAGGAACCGGGGCATGGTCAATCCGACCATGCGAGCGTCCTCAGATTCGCGGAAGGCACGCCATTTAGTGTACCGGGGTCCTTCCATGATTGCCTTAAGGTCCTTGAGGTTCGGAAACTTCAGCCAGCTTTCCTCCCCAAAGAACTGCGGACCCGCCGCCGCGATAAACGGTGCATGCGCCATCGCTGAGACTGAGGCGCAATATTGCAGCAGAGAGATATCCTGTGACCCGGGACCGAAATCGTAGTTGGCAACCATTCCGCCAACGGGCGATCCGCCAAACTGGCCGTACTCGCGGGAGTAGATCAGCTTGTACAACCCTGACTTGGTCACCTCGGGAGAGTCTTGGAAGTCATTGAGCAAGTCATCCTTTGAGACACTCAGGAGTTCCACCTTGACGTTCTCGCGGAAGTCGGTCCGATCAATAAGAAGCTTCAGCCCGCGCCACGAAGACTCCAGCTTCTGAAAGGCCTCGTTGTGCAAAACTTCGTCGAGCTGCTTGCTCATTTTTTGGTCGATCTCCGCGATCATCTCATCAACGATTTTCGCCTGGATCCGCTCACCCTTCTTCTCCGGGGTTGACAGAATCCTGATCAGTTCGACAATGCCCTCACGCGCAACGGATGAATCCTCCGCTGAGCGCGAGAACTTCCCTTCCATTAGGAGCTCTTCAACCAGAGAGCCGCCGGCCTCGGCGGCCGCGCCGGCTTGCTTCTGTTCTTGTGCATCTGCCATAGCGTTTTCTCCTCTTCACTCAATGATGATGCGTCAAGCCGACGGCTCACTGCCGATTCCCAGTTCCTTCAGGAGTCTCTCACGAGCAGCATCATTGGACATGATCTCGGTGATCTTCTTGCGAAAACCCGGGACATTGCCCAAGGGGCCCTTCAGCGCAAGCAAAGCTGTGCGCAATTGCAGGAGCTTGTTCAATTCAGGGACCTGCCTGACAACAGATTCCGGGCCAAAGTCGTTGATGTGATCGAAGCGCAGTTTCACCGGCATTTCGGCGCCCTCCTCTGCGCTGAGAGCGTTCTTCACATTCATCTCCGCCGATAACTTCGACCCTTTCATGACTTCGTTGAAGTTATCTTTGTCGATATTGATCGGCTTGCGTTCTTCCAGCGGTGTCTCGTCCGCCCGCTGGGTGAAATCGCCGAGCACGACCATTTTGAGTGGCAGTTCCACTTCCGCATCCACTCCAGTGGATGGTTGGTACACGATGTTGACTCGCTCACGCGGAGCTACAGATCCTTCTTGCGCCATAAGCCTTCACCTCATCTGAAAAGTTTACACTCCAAAAAGATAATGATTTTCATTTCGGTATGCCACTGTTTCGTTCCCCTTTTTTACTTTCCGTCCAAAGCCAATGCCGCCGCCGCATTCAGCCGGCAGAGACGCTCATGCGTCTGAGTGGCCTTTAACGCCAAATCCGGCGTTGCCCGGCGGGGGTCTTTGAGTAATACCCGGCGCGCCGACAGGAGCGCCAAATAAACTTGCAAACAAAGTTCAGGTTCCCAGCCCTCCAACCCGTGGTGTTCGATCTCGGATTCCAGCACTTCCAGATGGGCAATGGCCACACCGGCCCGGCCGGCATCCAGACACAGACGCGCCATCTCCAGGCGCCAGAGAAAGTGCGCCCGTTTCTCTCCTGCTGAGGACATCCCGTCCTGAAACAACTTGATGGCGGCCGCCAGCTTCCCACCAGCAACTAGCCGACGGGCATCCTCTGTAGCCTCGGCGAGGCCCGTGGGGACATTGTCACCGGTACCCCGGGACAAACCCGTGTCGTCCCCGCCTGCTGCAAAACGCTTCAACTCATTGCTCAGCCAGACCTTCGTGTCGTTTGAGGCAAACGGGATTGTCCCACCGGCGAACTTGAGATCGGGGAGGTTTGGCAGGCGTCCGAGAAGGCTGGCCAGTTCAAGCATGACAGCGTCGGCAGCAGCCCCGTGCGTTGCACCCATTGCCATCAGTCCCTGGGCCGACCAGCGCTGCAGATCCAGCCACAGCGCGAAGGAGGGAAAAGCATTCTCGGCGGCCTGGACGAGGTTCGCCCAATCGGCCTTCTGCTGCAACTCGTTCAGACGCGCGGTCTGGTCGGGCGGGGGTACGGGAATCTGCGTCAGGCCGTTGGTATTCGGAGGCATGTCCTTCACGGGATCCCAAGTGATCGAACGAATCAACCGGTATGGAACCGGATCCTTGGAATCCAGTTTGCGCCAGAAATCACAAACCTGTTTGGCGGAGACCTGCATTCTCTTCAGGACCTTCTTCGCATCCTCGGGAGCGTTGAGATCTTCGATTTCTCCTGATGCTATCTTGGCCGCCTGCGCCTTCTTGGCGGCCTCCGACGCTTCGGCGGCCTTCGCTACAGCGACCAAGTCGGCAATGTGTTTGTCCACACTGCGATGAAGATCACCGAACCCCGGAGCGTCTTCCCCCAGTTTCTCGGTCAGCTTCGCAGACAAATCCTTGATACACTGGGCGCATGTGTCCAGAGCGTCTTTGTCATCACGCTTGGGTTTAGTGTCCGCAACGGACTTCCCGGTCCGCTCAGCCAGCCACGTGATCGTTTCAATGCGACCACGCTTGCGCTTGGCGGGGGGCTCCATTGTGTCCCAGAAGTTCGCGGCCAAGTCGCGGCAGACGGTCAGGCCGCACGCCAGACCGGGATAATCGTGCTCCTCGAACAGCGCTAATGTCAGATAGGCCGCCACCACCAGGTGCTTGGAACGATTGCCCAGTATATCCGAACCGGTGTCAATGATCATGCGCCAATTGACCGGATCCTTATTGACCGAGTCCAACTTCTGGATTTCGGTGCGCAAGGCCTCGTACGAAGGATCGTACTCGACCGATGCTCCGACCGGGCTCTCACCTGGGATCGGCTGCAGACCCAGTTTTGCCAGTTCGTTCAGATCGGCCAACTCCATGCTCCCTGCACTAGGCTTGAATCGCCCGGATGAAATCTTTCAGCGACATGTTGGGCGAATCCAAAGCGGTCGCTATGGGTTCACCCAGTTCTTCCCGGGCTTGGGTAATGCGATCATTGCCCATCGTTTCCAGATTCCAAATCGACTCGTGGTCAGCCTCGGGCATGAGAATAGACGGAAGAGATGCCGGCGCCGGCGGTCGGAAAAACAGATAGCATTCGCCCGCCGGTGATGTCCCGCCCGCCGACCAAAAAAGAACGGACTGCGCCAAGGGATCACCGCCGAGCGTCGCCTGGCAGAGACGAAACCAAGTGGCCGTCTGCAGACCGGCCTGATCGAGGTCACTGGAAATTGGCATCCGCACCGCAAACCCAAAACGTGACGCATCATGGCCGCGCCGGGGTGCCAGCGTGGCGAACACGTTCTTCATTACCAAGTACTTTCGGCGGTCGTGAAAGTCACCGTAGAGTCCCCGCCAGAACGACTCCATCGTTACATCACTCAAATATCTGTCGAAGCGCTGCTGCGATTCAACCAAATTCTGCGGAAGAATAGACGCCAGATTCATGATTTGAGCCGACCGGTGGTTGTCGATACCATCGGCGCAGTCAACAACAGCGATCCTGCGCGCGGCCTTCAGAAAGAGTGCATACCCTTGTGGCACAACGTGAAAGCCCGCGCCATCCCTGCTCAATTGGACGTGTGCAAACACGAGAAATGGGTACCGGCGGCCCCCCCGATCTCGTCCCGGGCGGCAAATCCCCACGAGGGCTTCAGATGGGTTCTTGGAGCGAAAGGCAAAGAACACCGGATTCGCCCGGTCGAAAGCCGCATCCCAAGCAGTCCCCACCTGCACGCGCATCGCCGACAGACCTTCTTGCATCCACGTGTCCAACACACGCGCCAGAGGACTGCCCGCGTTCAGACGCACGAAGTCGGGATGCGACGGCAGTTTGCCAAACAAGCCAACAGGTGGTGCGAAGCCCATTATGAGTCCAATGCCTCCCGGCGTACATCTCTCAGTTTGTATACAGGACTGGACCTCATAGGGATTCCTTCGAGTCAACGCCTCTGGGGATGCCATGGAAACTCATCGGCACACCGACTGCGGGCACTGGAACTGTGTGAAGTGCCCGGCGAGAATGAAGGAGGCGTCGCTGCCTCCAATCCGCAGCATGACTCTCTGTTTACGGCCGTCTCTGGTCTGGAATACCCAAGCCAGCGTGTTCCCGTCTTTCTCAGCGGCGTCGATCAGGCGGAAAATACCCCATTCCCCCTTGCCGGCCAGCGGCGGAAAGTAGACCCCGTCCTGCCTGGACGTGACGCGCAGTTCGGCGTCCCCGTTTCCTGCCTGGGGCCACTTGTAATCGCGCGTCTGCGGTGAACCCATGTAGTAGTCAAAGGGAGGATCGCTCGAGTAGTGGAACTGGATGATCTTGATTTCAGCCATTCCCTCGGTGCTGGCGGTCAGACTGAAGCGGAGCTTGCTTGTCCCGCGTGCCAGAATCTGCTGGATCGTGGTGGCATTCGCTGCAGCCGATGAGAATGCGCCCGAAACCGACAATCCAAGCGCGCGAGCGGGTTCAATCTCATTCTTGACGAACGCCGCGAAAGTGTTGAAGAAAGATTCCACATTCGGGGTCGGCGCGTCGGATTCGCTGGATTTGGAGAACGGATAGAGAGTCGACAACTGCGAACTGTACTGATCCAAGACCTGCGATCTCCATTGCTGGTCCAGACACCCGCAGGCACCGCCGAAGGCCGCCTCCTTCGCCGTTCTTATGGGCTTGACCAAAAGCTCCACGGCGACCCTGGCCAGATCCGATCCCTGAAGAAGACGATGGATCTTGGTGTCAGGCGTTTCCATGTCTGAGGCAAAAATCTGGAGCGCACTCGCGCAGCGCGCACCGCCAGCGAGCTGGTCCTTGATGGCTTTCACTTTGTCGGGAGTTGTGCCGAACAATTCCAGGTAGGTCTTCCTCCCGACAGGATCCCCTTGAGCCAGCTTGAAACCGAGGAACCGTCCCAGCGGCCGGAACTGCTCCTCAATCTTGGCGGCCGGTTTGTCGTCGAGGTCCTTCAACAAACTCTGGTCGTAGGCTTTGCTGATAACCGAAAGAATCGGCGAACCGTCCTGTGAGAACTCACCCAGCGCGTCCTTGGCATCGTCCAGGTCGTGGAAGGGAACCACGGAGCCGGATGCGATAAACCCACGCCATCGCGAAATGAATTCGGAGACGTACATGTCGGTCAGTTGCCGCTGGATGTCATCCGGTGTACGATCTGAAAAAGCGATCTTCTTCTCGGGATCGGCGTCGATATCCTGGGGCATCCCCTTGATTTTGGGGAACACCTGTTTCTCCCACCCGTCACGCGTGAAGGCACGCCCGATGCTCCCGCCTACCAGTCGCACAGTGCCCGGGGCCGCATCCGCGTACGAGTATTCTCCCAGCTCACCGTTGATGTCATTAATCATCGAGCGGTAGATGAGGGCCAGACTCCAATGACTCTTCAACTGCTCCCTGGCGAAATCATAAACGCGCTGTTGGAATGTGGCCCGGAGCGCCGGCATCGTAGTATCCGGACGGTGTCGCCAGTAATAACCGACCTGCGTCTCCGTGAGCTGCGCGAACTGAGTGACGGAATCAGGAAGCAGCCGGGGACGCCAGGCGGAGGTGACTTGTTCCTTGAGTGTTCCGGTGGATTTCGGTACGGAGCTGTAAGGCATGGTCAGCATCCGCCATGCCGTGAATGTGCTCCCGTAGGCATCAACGACGGAGTCGGAGGGTGCCGGCCCCAGAGGCACGAGGAGCTTTGCAGCCAGTTCGCGTGCCGTCGGTTCCAAAAGCAGGTCGCGGTAGCGCCTGAAGTAAATCTCCTGGCCGGCCCGGACGACCACGTCGCCAGAGTACAATCCCCAACGCCTGCTCAGAGGAACGGCCGATTCGGCCCTCTCCAGCCGCTCCCGCAGCACATCCAGTGAATCGAGCAGACTCGTGGACACGTCATATCTGGAAGCAGTGGCTTTTGCCGTCTCATCAACGACCTCGGCCAGACTCTCATTTCCCAGACGGTTGTTGACATACGAGGTACCCAAACCCAGCAGGAACAAACCGGTCAGAATCACGTGCCCAATTAGGGCGGCCACGCGGAGGGCTCTGCGACGGCGCGCGGACTTGGTTGTGGGATAGACTTTGGCCTCGTCGGGGAGAATGACTTCCTGGAAGAGATCTTTGATGAAATAGGCTTTGGTCTCCTTCACCGGCTCGAACTGGGCCATGAAATCGGAAACCAGGCCGAAGTCTCGCTGCATCGCCTCCATCACCTGGGCAATCGGAGTGCCTTCCTGCGTGCCGCTGGAGAAGTAGAATCCCCTCACGAGAGGATTCTGCTGGTAGGGGTTCGGCTGGAAGAGTGTCTCGACGAAGGTGGCGAGTTTCCGCCCGGCGGCGGCAAACTCAACGGAGAAAAGGTAGGTCCCGCGTTTTTGCGCGGGGCGCATTTCACCGGCCAACTGACGGGCGCGGCGACGTTCCAAAACCGCGGCAAGCTGGCTGAATTCCTCTTCGAACTCTTCGCGCAGCGGCCGCCGGGACGGTTCATACTTCCGTGTGAATCCCCAAACCTGTTCTCTCTCTGCCTTGCTAAAATCACCAAAGAATTCGACGAAACCGGCAATCAAGTCACACTTTGTGAAAACGACATATATCGGAAAAAGGACCTCGAGCTTTACGATCAACTCATCGATGCGGCTGCGCATGGCACGCGCATGAGCTTCCAGTCCATCAGTGTCCTGATGGAGCAATTCATCGGCCGATACTGCGAGGATCAGCCCGTTGATGGGCGCCCGAGGCCGGGCCTTCTGCAGCATCTTGAGGAAGTTGGCCCATTCTTCGCGGTCTTCCTGGACATTCGGCGAGAGGGTGTAACGGCCGGCCGTGTCGAGGATGATCCCCTCGTTGCAGAACCACCAGTCGCAATTGCGCGTACCGCCGAGACCTTTGACCTTCCCAGGATCTTCAGAATCGGGGTCAACAGGAGGAAAATGCAGACCTGAATTGCGGATGGCGGTTGATTTCCCTGAGGCGGATGGGCCGATGATCATGTACCATGGCAGCACATAGAGGACCTCGGCGCCGCGGTGCCCGCGCGCCACGCGCGACTTTTTGAGAATTCCGATCGCCCGATTGAGCTTCTCCTTGATCGCCGCCAGTTCGTCCTGGACGTCCGGACGCGCCGAGAGAAGCTGATCATCAGCCTGCTGGTTGAGAAACTTCTCGAGCATGCGCGCGTTTTTCCTGGCGCGCAGCTTTTTGATCAGCAGATACAGGAGAAAACCGATGACCAGAAGTGCCGCGATCCCATAGCACCACCAGCGATGACCAACGACACGCGGCCCCCAAAGGATGATCAACAGGGCGATCACAAGAACCGCGCCGAGCGCGGCCAGTTTCGATTTCAACAGTGGCAGAATGAAGCTCATCGGATTCCACCGTTCCCCCGGACGCCGTTCAGTGTTACAGGCGCGGCAACCTCCCCACCACTTCATCCGCGTTCGAGTGGGAGAGGAAGTTGAGCACAACGAAGACAACAAAGAGGACTGCCGCGCAGGCGAGCGTCACCGCCCACACCGGCAGTTCCTTCTTGACGCGTTCCATCAGCTCACCGGGTGGTGCCCAATGAGGAGACAAGTCGATCACCCGGCCCCTGATTCGTTCCAAATCGCGCCCGAGCGATTCAATGAGCGCGCGTAACTGACGCGGGTCGACAAGTGCGTATCTCCCCTCAAAACCCAGTGCGAGGCATGTGTAGTACACCTCGAGAACGCCAACTCGCGCCTCTGGCCGCAGCCGCAACTCATCCAGCTTGCTGAAGAACTCATCCCCGGCATTGTTGGTGCTGAAATACTCCAGCGCCAGTGGACGCTGCGCCCAGTCACGCTTGCCAAACCAATCGGAACGCGCGATCGCCTCGTCAATGAACGCGGTCAGAGCGAAGCGCGCCGACAGGATATCTTCCGTAGGAATCGCCGCGACGCGGGCATCCCGCTCGATGGCGGCAAACATCGATCCCACGTTGGCACGCAACTGCTGCACATCGCCGAAGTCCCGGCCCTGCACGAGGGTCAAAGTGAGGGAGAATGCCCGCTCGCAGACCTTGGAGAGAGTAACGGGTGCCCCTTCTAAGACTAACTTCGCCGCCATAGGGCGTCCTCCTCGCCGCGTTCGACCTCTTCATTCTCATCAAACCATGGGTTGCAATGGGCGGAAGGCTGGCGATGAGCAATCGCCCTCTTGGTTCGCGGGAGGGCGAGGCTCCTGCCGAGCTTCTTTCGACGGGGAGGCAAAAGGCTCGGCAGCAGCCTCGCCCTCCCTCCCCGAATGCCACCCGAACGCCTCTGCCCAAGCGCGTTGAATGCACTTTTCATCGTTGCACCGCCAGACATTCGATATCCAAGGACGGAAACTCCTGCGGCGGAACATAGATGGCGATCTGGGCGGCGCGCGTGATGTACTCCCATCGATCCCCACGGGGATCGATGCGGAAGTAGACCATCCCGGCCTTACGCGGGATCGCGGCCGGAGGCAGTTGCACGAATATCAGATTGGCACCTGGTATGGCGTTGCCGATCAGCCTGCTAATCATGTCTGGTGAGATTACTTTGGCGTACTTGGGGAATTCCCCGGCGACTCTGCTCTCCGATATCTCGGCTGTGACTCCGAGATAGAAGTCCGAGTTCGTGAAGAGTTCGCCGTCGCTGATATCTCCATCGAAGCGCCCTGCATCAAGCCGCCGAAGGGGAATCTTGACGTAGCGTGCCTCCACCGTGGCTTCAAGCAGTTCACGCAGCTTGGCGATCAGCGGAACGAAGGCGCCACCCAGATCGTCGTGCCGGTAAATCGGGAGGCTGCGGGGATGCTCACCAATCTTGAAAGCACATAGATTACCGGCATACCGCGCCAGCAGATCGAATAACTGCACGGGGTGTACACTGCGGGGGTAGCTGTGCATGTGCACCAGAGTCGGGATGTAGGCGTTGACTGTATGCAATTTGAGGAAATTCGGCATGTCAGAGGTCGAAAACTCGGTGAGAAGCGGCGTCCGCTGGCGCACCTGATCGGCCAGCGCCTGAGATTTGGCTGAAGCTGTCTCGAGCAGACCGCGCAACTGGTTCGTCAGCCAGGGAGAGGCGCTGACCGCCAGAAGCGGCGGAACGAAAGTCTCGCGCAACTGCGGCACGCCCTCCGCGTTCCGCTCGATCTCCGCCACTTTCATGCAGTCAAAGCCATCAACATCCTCACCGGAGAACAGCAGTGTTAGCCGCTTCTTGGCATAGGGTATCTCCCGTTCGTTCTCACCAGTGACCTCGTCGGGGACAGTCGTGAATGCTCGCAGGTAACGTGTTGGTGTCCGGGTCTCGGGCTCATCCATCCTGACACCTGGGGCCCCGCCGCGCAAGCGCGGCAGCCCGAGGTACACGGACAGAGTCTTCTCTGTCGGCGCAAAGAATGCATCAAACGAACGCGACGGCGGTGAGTCATCTATCGAAGGGGCCCGTACGGTCGTTCCATCGGGCAGGATCCCTTCGAATTCAGTCAGCGTAAACAGGCGGTTGGCCACTGCCTCACCGTCGATAAGGATATGGGTGGCACCCCAGGCAAATGGCACCAGCGACCGTGCCATGAACCAGCGGTCTTGTTCGTGGAAAGAATCGAATTGCTGAAAGTGGTGCTGGGTCAGGAACAGACCTTCGCTCCAGAGGACCCTATGGTATTGAGCCATTGCTGTGCCGTCCTTCTGCTTGTCACCCGCAGAAGCAGGGTTACTTCCCCGCTTTTTTGACCCAGTCCTTGCCGACCTGGAGTTTCACCTTCTGATAGGTCTTTTTTGAGATCTTGAGCGCCAGACGTTCCTTCTTCTCGCCCGGGGGCCGATTGAAATCGGCGATCACACACAGGATGGGCTTCTCTTTCTCGGCTTTGACGAATTGTACAACCAGTTCCACCGAGGTCGTCTCTTGCGGGGAAACGATCACGCTGGCGGTTGCCAGCGTGTCCCTGGCAAACACAGACGTGAATCCCTCATCGAATGTCGGATCAAAGAATGTCCGCGGATCCGCCCCCATGAAGCGCGCGCTGTTGCGCAGGAGAAACACCTTAACCTGAACCGATTGGGCATTCTTGCCGTCAAAGTTCAAGTCCGAACTGCCGGCCAGCACAACATCCACCCGCATCGGCTTTTCCTGCTTGCCGAATATCCAGCCACATCCCGCCAGGCAGGTCAGTATCAGGACTGCGATCCCGGCGGCGGCGAGTCGTCTCATCACACTCCGACGCGAAAACAGGCGCCATCTAAAGGCAACTGTACGTCTCATCGATCCCCCTTGCCAAATGATCGTTGATTGGCTTGCTGGGACGTCGTCTTGGCCCTCATGGCCTCACGATATCCCCCGCGGAACACGGTACGAAATATGTCTTCAAACCGTCCCACATCCTCGGTCACCAGTTCTTGATAGCGCCTTTTGTACTCCCTCCACAAGAACAAATTCAAGAATGGGTTCCGCCGCCGCAGAGCCGCGCCGAGACCATCCCCTTGCCCACCAACGACTTCTGCGCGGATCGTGTCCGGATCCAGCGATTTGAGGACTTCCAGTGTGCCCTCCCTGCTGCTACGTTCGTACCCAGCCAGCAGGGCGAGTTGGTGGTACTTCAACTCGTCAATAGCAGATTTCAACTCTTTGAATGACTCATCATCGACCGACGTCGTTTTCCAGTCAAAGAGGAAGCGTCCAAGATCGTCATGAAGGTTGCCCAGCCGGATTCTCTGTGTGTGGGAATCCCCACCTCCCGGGAGGTGCACCGATTCCAACCCGAAATCCCTCTGGAATCGCTTGCGACCCGATAGCAACTCTTGAAACTCCTGGACCAAGATCTCCACCGAGCGTACGATCCGCTGGCAGAATGCCTGAATCTGTGCGGGGCTCTCGAGGGACGCATCTTCACCGGAGAAATGATGCGCCAGCCGCTCAAGATAATGGTGCGCCGTGCGGCTCAATTCGAGTTGCTGGCGCAGGCGGGCGTTCTCCTCGCGCAGTCGGGCCAGTTCTTCAGCCCCGGTTGTTGTTCCCTCGTCCATACTATTCCCGTTCTCCAAGGTCGAATTCTCGCGGGCCGAGACAGGATGCCCCCTGCCTTGGGGACACGCGCCCGACCCGGTGATCATACACGAAAGGCAAGTTGACATTCATTGTCAATGTGCAAGATGGGCAACCGCAAGATCGGCACATCATTGGCTCCGATGGGGACGGAACACCCCGTGCGGAGAGGGGGGGATTCGAACCCCCGGACCTCGTGAAAGGTCAACGGTTTTCGAGACCGCCCCGATCGACCGCTCTGGCACCTCTCCGGGGGCGAATATATGCCAATAGCGCCCGGCTGTCAGCGGTTTTCGGCCGGTATCGACCCGATGTTACGGGCCCGCAGGTACGCCAGGAACTGATCGAGGTCGCGTCTGAACTGGGTCTTACCCGTGGCCTTGATCGTTTCCTCGGACGCATCCATCGAGAATATAATGTGGGCAAAGGGACGCCACTGGGGCTCGTCCGTGCCGAAATCACCGCATGCGACCGCGGCGTAGACCGGCATCGACAGGGCCTGCCAGTAGCCTTTGAAGACGAAATAAACGGTGATGCTGTCATCCGACAGAACGGCTCGCTGAAACCCTCCGGAAAACAGGTCCCCCCAGGTTTCAAACCCGACTGTCTTCCCTTCTCCCAGGATCTTCAACTGAGGCTCTTTCAGAAATTCAGCGGCGGGCATCGTGATCATCTGCGCCCAGAAGCCAGAAACACGCTGGGAGAACATCTCCTCGAGTTGCGGATCTCCGAAGCGCTTAATCATCAACATGGCAGCGTCAAACTCTCCACGTCCGATATGCGACCACAGGGCGACCGCCAGGGATTCCGCGTCTTCGACGTGCAGCTTTCCCCACAGGGCCGCCTCCTCGCCGGTCAACTGATATTGCTCTTTGAGCGCGTCAAGCCGGTTCGGCTTTCCGCATCCGATGGCAGCAAGAGTCGCCGCGATGCCAAGCAGAATAAGGCTGAAATGGAGAATCCCACCGCGGGGAGTCATGTGCAACCTCACAGGTTTTCCGCCGAATTGAGGGTCTCGTCGATCAAATTCACCGTTGGGCGAAGCAATCGATAGGCCAGAAGCGTGACCATCCCGAAGAATGCCAGGTGCCGGAGATCACCACCGAGGAAATAAACAACCACCCCGTAGATGATCGGGGAAGCTCCCAATGCGAAAACAACCATCGAGGAACGCACCACCCACTGCTCGGCCTGCCGGGCATCATGACAGAAGGGCGCGATACAACCTGGCGCAAACAGCGTCCGGCGCACGACGAATCCGGCAACCAGCTCCAACAACGCCACCGCACCGAGGACACAAGAGAGAACACCCACCGAAGCAGGCGGCCCTTCCGGCAGCGGGATGAATCCGCCCTCGCGCAGCACCACGGCCACTGCCACGATCAGGCCGGGAGCCGCGAGATTTATGAGAACCCCGAGGCGGGCAGACCGTTCAGCCAGGTGTTCCGCGTCGCCGATCATGGGTCTATTGTGACTTTCCGTCATTCCGCTCTACGTGGCTGGCCCGACCCGAAGCGACTCAGGATTGCCGTGCATCCTCGCGCCGCCGCCGCACGAAGAAATCGCGCATCAACGCCGCCGCCTGGTCGGCAAGGACACCTCCAACCACCTCCATCCGGTGGTTGAGCCGCGTGTCGGTTGGGATGCGAAAAAGCGATAAACACCCGCCAAACTTGGGGTCGGGCGTGCCATAGACGAGCCGGTCCACTCGCGCCAGAACCGCCGCCCCAGCGCACATGATGCATGGTTCGACGGTTGAATACAAGGTCGCGCCGGTCAGCCGCCACGATTCGAAATGCGCCGCGGCCGCCCCGATCGCAAGGATCTCGGCGTGTGCCGTTGGATCCCCGAGGCGTTCGGTCTGATTATGCCCGCGTCCTACGACGATCCGATCATCCTTCACGATGACGGCGCCAACGGGCACCTCTCCCTCATCGAATGCCAAGGCAGCTTCATTGAGCGCCTGGCGCATGAAGTACTCCGCGCGTTCAAAGTCCAAGGGTGGGATCTGTTCCATTGCCTTTGGCGAAGGACACTTCTATCCGGGATGCTCTAATACGACACTGGCTGGCATCTCATGGCGATGGTGGCTCGGGAGGGCTCGACAACTTCTGTACGCCCAGGAGGAGTTGAACCCCCAACCGCCTGACCCGTAGTCCGGGACGACACCGCACGGGCGGCTTGTTGCGACGCAATGAGTTACGGTGCTTGATCTGAGTCGCCTCTCTCCAGTCCAATGTCGCTCGGTGATCTCAAGGGACAGCGCGGAGCCTTGTCGGATAGAGCTCCGTCCCCATCCAAGGATAGGAAGGGGGATCGGACCTGCAAGCGAATTCTCTGAATGCGCGACACGAAGCCTGCAGGAACGAGGCGGCCTCTGAGCGCCATTCACCGTAGCCCAGCCCGACGTGCCGCTGACTCGGTCCAAATCCGGACAACGGCTGGGCGGCCGCCAGATTCAACTGAACGTTGCCCGGTGGCTCAAGCAGGCCGGTATCACCCACCCCTTCTCAGTCCATTCCCTCCGCCACACCCTCGCCACACGCCTGCACCAGAAGACCGGCGATCTCTACCTCGTCCAGCGGGCGTCGGGGCACAGGCAGATCACCACGACGGAGATCTACGCGCGGGTCTCAGACGAGTCACTCCGTTCAGCAGTTGCTCGGGTCTGATCACCGATGATCCGGGCCAGGTCGTCGGCGTTGCGCGTGATGTAGAACTCGATGGTGTCGATCGCTGGGAGTTCGAACGCCTCGATCAACGAATCGCAAAAGCGCGCCGATTGCCGGGCCAGCTTGACGTCCAGTGAATCTTCACGTGAGTACACGTAGAGAATCCGGCCGATGAGTTGTCTGTTCCAGGCCCGCGTCAGGATCGGAAGAGGATTCCAAAGCTTCCAAGCCCCCTCTTCCCACCGTGCGTACACGCGCTGCAACGCCCACGGATTGGAGCCTGAGTACGCTTCCTCCAGATTCTCCGCGTAGTACAGCGTTCTAATCACGTACGCGCTGTCTTCGGGCATGATGCTCAGCACTCTCGGAGGAAAGGCATGCAGTATGTCCGGACTGGAGTACACCCAGGCCCTCGCGAAGTCACAATCCGCGTACCTCCGTCTTTCGGCCCTGGACCAGTAGGGGTTACTGTAGATCGAATCAGGGCGCGAGTTGAGGTAGTCCTTCCAGAGGTGGTAGACTGCCCGGACCTCGGAATCGGATGTGTCGACGCGAACGGTGATTGGAAGCTCGATTTCCCTCGCTCGTTGTGGGAAGGCCTCTTGTCCAACGAGCAGGACCACTGGAATCAGCGTCAGCAAGATGATCCTTAGTCTGCGGACACTGTTCAGGCAGGTGCAGGATGCCCCGGATGGGACACCGCGTCGACAGCGTCTGTGCAGGTTGCGGCTCATTGGACATTCCTGGCGCACGAGAAAAGGATTCGGGCGGGAAGATAGGTAAACGGACGGACCGTGCCAAGAGGTGGGTTCCGGAGTCCTGGTTTCGCGTCTTGATTGGCCTCAAGACCAGCGACCCGAATCGGGTCCAGCCCGCCGCGGCGGGCTTGGGTACCGACCGATCAGGGGCACGGAGGTCTCTGGGAGGGTCGGCGATGAGACGCAGAGAAGGGCGGTGGTAACAGTACGACCGTGACGCCCATAGCCCGATGTTCGGAGGGGTCAAATCCTCACCGCTACCACTCCAACGCATACTCCAACAATAGCTTACGTGCGCCCGATTCGGCGACGCGCTATCGGCGTTCCAACAGTTCTCCAACAGACTTGCCGGAGAGCGATCGAAACATGCGCAAATCGCGGTTTTCACCTTGCTGTGTCTCAATGACTTAGCAGGAGTACAGATTGCGAATCGCGGGCAAGGGATGGCATCGGGATGGGGAACCCGAAGGTCAAAGGCACCGGAAACTGATCGATCTGAACAATTCGGCTGAAACCTCTCGACTGACTTCACGTAGTGTGTAATGAATTGCCCACTGAGGTCACCCATGACCATGCCGGCCAAATCACGAAGAGACATTGAGTTTAGTACGCGCCGGCAGTTCATCCTCGAGGCCACCCGCCGACACCTGACGACTCGCGAAATCGAAGCTGTCTCAATGGAGGATATCGCCGCCGCAGTGGAGTATACCCGGCGCACACTCTATGCCTACTTCAAAAGCCGTGAAGAAATCCTGCTTCTGGCGCTCTGCGAAGATCTGGCCGAGCGCTGGGCACTTCAGAAGGAGGCGATGACGAATGTGGAATCCGGCCTGGCGAAGATCATTGTCTGGGGGGAAGTGCTCTATCAGTACTGCCAGGAACACCCGCGCTCAGTGGACCTGCAGGCCTACTGGGATTACACCGGCATCAACCGCGACAAGATCGGCGACGCAGCTTTTCGTGATTTCGAAACGCTGAACAACGATCTCGCCGACGGACTGCGATCAATCTTTCGACTCGGTGTTTCTGATGGTTCTCTGAGGCCCGACCTGGATGTCGATGTTTCCATCAGTCAGTTTCTCTACAGTCTGCGCAGTGTCATCCACCGGGCGTTGTCGCCTACCTATTCTTTTGCTCAGTTCGCACCCGATGAGTATGTGGCGCACTTCCTGGATCTGTTTCGCCGGGGAATTTGTAACGAAGGCGAGGTGCCTGATGAATCAAGTTGATGTCCGAAGTCTCGTCACCGGCAAACGCGCGATCGGTTGTTGCTGGTGGGTCCTGCCTCTGACAGTGCTGATTGCTGCTCTGCCACTGATCGGCAGTACGGCGGATAAGCCCGGCGCCGAACCCGGCGCGCCACCGGGACAGGCACGCATCCTCTCCAAAAGCGGAGTCGCACGCTTCCCCTTCGACATCTATCGCGGCGACATCCGTTTCCAAGGCACAATCAATGGACGCGATGTTCATCTGCTGCTCGATGACGGGTTCATGTGGGATCCGATTCTGTTCTGGGGTGGCCCGCTAGCCGATTCTCTCGGCCTCGAATACGATGGAGAAACCTCGATCGGTGATGAGGACGACACCGCCCTGCAGTCCCTTACGGCATCGAACATTACCGTTCGATTCCCGGGTGTCGTATTCACCGGCCAGACTGCGATCATCACTCCCTACAGCTCGGGCACGAGCAGCATGTGGTCGGGGAGCGTCGGCCAGGTGAGCGCGACATTCTTCAAACACTTCGTTGTCGACATCAACTTCGATGACATGATGATTACCTTCATCGATCCCAGGGAGTTTGAATCCAAGGGGAGGGGCACGGAAATTCCGTGGAAGCCGATGGGGTTCGGTCCCTTGGCAATCCCCGGCATACTGACCCTGGCCGACGGGCGCAATATCTCGCTTGATCTGATGATGGATCTGGGCTACAACGATCAATTGGAGATTGCCACAGCGGGGGAACACAAGATTACAGCTCCCGATCGTGCGTTACCGCAGAGTCTCGGTTTCAACATTCAGCGGGAGGAAACCCGCGGTTCGATCGGACGGGTGCCGCGTGTCAGCATCGGCGGATATGAAGTGAAGGACGTCCTGGCGGGATTTGTGTCTGAGGAAGACAACGATCATACCCTTAACGAGGTCATGATCGGCCTCGGCCTCTTGTCCCGTTTCAATCTGGTGTTCGATCACACGCAGCAACGCATGTTTGTCGAGCCAAATCACACCTTCGCCGACCCGTTTGAGTACGACATGTCCGGCCTCACGCTGCGCCAGAACCGCGACGGGGACTTTGAAGTTGTACAGGTTCACCCGGCGTCGCCGGCCGAGACGGCGGGGCTTCATGCGGGGGATACAATAACGCAGATCAACGGATCACCCGCTTCCGAATTCGATCGATGGAACTTGAGGCCGCTTCTCATTAAGCAGGGCAAGACAGTCGATCTGGTCGTTTCACGCGATGGGAAGAGACGGACCGCCTCTCTCACGCTGAAGCGCTTGATCTGACCAGATTCCAGTGTAGGCGTCGGGCGGACGCAGCCTTCTGGGCTTCCCCGGGTCCCACTACTCTTTGCTTGTTCGGTGCAGCAACTCTGTTTGAAGAACGCGGCATGGTCGCTGACACCCAGAATCTCCCCCCCCGCCTGCGCCTCCTCATCCGCGCGTTCGTAATGGGCCTCAACGATTCGCGATCCCAATGTGCTGCGCCCCGGATGGTTCAGTTTCCTGGGTCAACGTCCCAAGGCTCATGACCCGAAGGCCGGAGAATCAAGTCCAACACCTTCGCGACTCGCCTATACCAGCAGACCGGCGACTTGTATCTGGTGCCGCGGGTGCTGGGGCACAGGCAGATCACGACCACGGAGATCTGCACGGGTGAGGGATGAGCGGCTGACGCGGGTCGTGGGGATGACCGGATGAGGTGAAACCCCGGCCCCGGGGCGAAGCGGCATCACCGGCGCGTTTCTTCGCGGTACGAGGCAATGGCCTCCTCGATCGCCACACGGATGGGTGTGTAGGTGATCCCCAGTTCGCGCTCAGCCCTGCTGCCGTCGAACTGGAAGCCCTCTTTCATCGTTCGAATCTGATCTCTCGACATTCCCCAAAGCGGTGGCCGCTTGATCACGTTGGCGATCCCCGTGAGCAGCGCGGCATTCAGTTGGGCCAGCGGGCCGGGGAGCGTCATCTTCGGCAGAGGAACACCCGAGATATCACTGACCATTTGGTTTAGTTCGCGGAATGACACGGGGTACCTACCGACCAGGTATCTCTCACCGAGGTTATCTTGCTTCTCCGCGGCTCTGCAGATCGCCTCGGCGACGTCGCGCACGTGCACCGCAGTCAGGACCTTGTCCGGAAACACAGTGGCCGGCAAATGGCGGCGCATCAAGTCTTTGATGTACTGACCGGTGGTTTTGGGATCCCCGGGACCGAGGACAGCCCCAGGGTAGATCGCAACCAGCGGCAATCCCTTCTTCTCATGAAGCTCCCAGGCAACGAGGTCCCCCTCATACTTGGTCCGGGCGTACTCGCTGAAACGAATGGGACCCGGGACGGACTCCTCGGTGAAGGGACAGTCTGCGGGCTTGCCATAGGTCACCACCGAACTGACGTGCACCACCTTGGCGACAACCGCCTCCAGAGCCGCCTCCAGCACGATGCGTGTCCCTTCGACATTGACCCTTCGGTAGATTCGCTTGTCCGGTTCCCAGAAGGAATAAACGTTGGCGAGGTGGAAAACCCAGTCACATCCTCGCATGCCGGCCAGCACGGATGTCTTGTCCGTGACGTCTCCCGGGATCAGGTTCACACCCTGGTTCTTGAGCGTCCCGATGTTGCTGGTCGCTCTAACCAAGCAGAAAATCTCGTGGTTGTTCCGGACCAGGCGCTCGACCACACACGTGCCGATGAACCCTGTTCCGCCGGTGACGAATACCTTCATCAGAACCTCCTAACCCCTGTACAGGGGGAACGTCGCCTCCCTGGCTGTCGCTGTCAATGTCTTTGCTGGGCAGATGTCCGCTCGGTCGGGACCGTAAATTGAGGCGCCGATCTTTGTTGTGGTAGCGACCGATCCCGGGTTCTATCTTGGATCCGGAGTGTACATTCTCATGGGGTCGGTTCCATGATCGGCCAGACCATCAGCCACTACAAGATCACCGCCAAGCTGGGCGAAGGCGGGATGGGCGAGGTGTATCTGGCGACCGACACCAAACTCGACCGTCAGGTTGCATTGAAGTTCCTTGCACCCGCGTTGGTGGGCACATCGGTTGACCGGGAGCGTTTCCTCCGGGAAGCCAGGGCCGCAGCAGCCCTCGATCATCCCAATATCTGCCCGGTGTACGAGATCGGCGAAGAGGATGATCAACTCTTCATCGTGATGGGGTTCCTGTCGGGAATCACGCTGAAGGACAAGATCGTGTCAGGACCGTTGCCCGTCTCTGAGGCCGTCGGTGTGGCCGATCAGATCGCTTCCGGCCTCGCCGAGGCACACGCACATGGGATAATCCATCGTGATATCAAACCCGAGAACATCATGGTCACGCCGAAGGGGCAGGTGCGAATCATGGACTTCGGCCTGGCCAAGACGATGGGTGGATCGACACTGACTCAGACTGGATCAATGATCGGGACGATTGCCTATATGTCCCCCGAGCAGGTGCAGGGTTGTCCGCTCGATCCGCGGGCCGATCTGTGGTCCCTGGGTGTCGTGCTTTACGAGATGATCACGGGACGGCGTCCGTTCGAAGGTGAGCATCACGCCGCCCTAATCTATGCGATCCTCAACGAGAATCCTCCGTCGCTATCGTTCCGGCGACCCGGAGTGTCGGCCAGGCTCGAGAGGTTAGTTGGAAGGGTGTTGAGCCGTTCGGCGGGACAACGGCACCGCGACGCGCAGGAGTTTCTTGCGGAGTTACGCTCGGTGTCCCAGGTGGGATCGCTCGGACCGGTCGGGACACCGGTTGTCACCGCGGAGGAGCTGGAGCGCTCGATTGTTGTCCTCCCCTTCGCCAACCTGAGCCCGGACCCCGACAATGAGTACTTCAGTGACGGTCTGACCGAGGAGGTCATTGCCGATCTGTCGAAAGTTCGCTCGCTGCGGGTCATCTCGCGCACGACCAGCATGCGCCTTAAGGTGGCCGGGAAGGGCCTCCGGACGATCGCGGCAGATCTCAATGTCCGCTACGCTCTGGAGGGGAGCGTGCGCAAGTCGGGGTCCAACCTTCGTATTACAGCACAACTGATCGACACCCAGACTGATAGCCACCTGTGGTCGGAGAAGTATGGTGGTACGTTGGACGACATTTTCGGGATTCAGGAGCGTGTCTCCCGTGCAATCGTGGAGGCGTTGCAGATCCGGCTCACCGCGGATGAGGATAGGCGACTCGCGAAGCGCCCCGCCTCAACTGGTTTCGCGTACGATGTCTACCTGCGGGCGCGCCAGGACATCTACAGCTTCTCCAAGGAGCGTCTCGACCGCGCCTGCGCGGACTTGAGGCATGCAATTTCCATCGTCGGGGATGATCCTCTTCTCTATCGGGGAATGGCGATGGTGTTGTGGCAATACATTAACGCCGTGCTCAGTTCAGATCCGAAGTATCTCGATGATGCCGAGGGATATGCTCGAAAGCTCCAGCGGCTTGATCCGGAGGGTCCGCATGCGGCGGCAGTACTCGGGCACATCGCCGGTGCGCGCGGCGATACGCGCGGTTGGGTTCGCGGACTCAAGCGCGCCCTGGCGGCTGATCCGCATGATCCGGATTACCTCTTTTGGCTCGGCTTCGCGTGGCTTTGGTCCGGGTATCCACAGCACGCCAAGCCGCTCCTTGAGAGGCTGCAGACCATTGATCCTCTCTTCGACTTTCTTTATGCTGGACTGGGTCGCCTCGAGTACTTTGAGGGTGGTTTCGCGTCCGCGATCGAGATCTATCGGCGCGGTTGGAATCTAACACCTGACAGGGTCTATTGGCCGATGCTGACCGCGCAAGCGCTGGCCTCTCTGGGTGATGTTGCGGGGGCGGCAGACGTAATCGAGAAATCCTGTTCTGATCCCTCGGCCCACACGCTCGCATGCCTCAGCCATATCCTGCTGCATGCTCTGCGCGGCGAGCGGGACGCGGTGGAGCGTCTGGCTACATCCGACTTCGAGTCGAAAGTGTGGGGAGATGCGGCGTACACGTATTCCATGGCGCAATCCTTTGCTCTCCTCGGCGACATCGATCAGGGACTGCGATGGCTTCAACGATCCACGGAACGTGGCTCCATCCACTACCCATTCATCTCCGCGCGCGACCCGCTGCTTGAGAATCTCAGAAGCGATCCCCGCTTTCACACGCTCATGGAGAGAGTGCGCCATGAGTGGGAAACCTTCGAGGAAAGCGTTCGGTAGCTCTCAGGTTCTCGCTGTTGGCACGCTGGGGCAATAGGCAGATCACGACGACGGAGATCTACGCGCGGGTGTCCGATGACAGGCTGAGGCGGGCGGTGAGGAAGTGACGACTCGCAAATCAGTTGACCGGCAACACTGTTCCCCTTAGAGTGTTCGCAGGCAAGCTATCTTGAGGGTGTATGATTGACGCTCCAGGACATCTGCTGCGCACGTCATCCTGGCGGGCTGCGCTTCTCGGGGTGGCCGTGGTCGTGCTGGGATGTGATCCGATGCCTAACTGGCCCGACATCAAGCACGGGACCTACCTGCGCATTGAACCGGATTCGCTCACCCTTGCGGAAGGACGAATGGGGGCACTTCGAACCCGGTCCGACGGGGAGTTTGTCTGGGGCATTCACTGGTCCATTATCGAGGATTGGTCGGTCGTATCGCTTGTCGATGTTAGCGGTACCTCAAATTCAGTCACCGCATTGGCGCCCGGTGTGAGGCACGTAACCGTAGACGCTGTGAGGAACAAAGACCAAGTTGTCCTCATGGACACCGCTACGGTCGTCGTCCTGCCTGTGACGCCAAGGACTCTCGCAATCTCCCCTGATAGTTTGTTGATAGCGGCCAACCCCTTGGCCAGCTGGAAACTGCACGGCGTGCTGCGTGACAGTGTCGGAGTTGTGATTCAAGGTCGATGGCGGAGTTGGTCATGGACATCATCGGATACTTCCATCGCTATGGTGACGCTCTGGGGAGATCCCGACCAAGCATTGGTGTACGGGATGCGAGTGGGGCAGGTGGTCGTCACGGCGCGTATGGGACAGTTGGCTGACTCGGCGCTGGTGATTGTAAGATCGACTCGATGAGTCGTCGCCGGGTTTTGCGACCCCCATCGGTGTCGGGCCACGCGGAGATCAGCACTAAGCGATCACTTCTTTGCGCCAGATCACCACGACGGAAATCTGTGCACGGGTGAGTGACGAGCGGCTGCGACGGGCACTTGTCTGAGCAGGACTCTATAGCACGCACCACAGCCACCGACCCCTACCCAAGAGAAACCCCGCCCAGGCGGCCGGAGGTGGTCAGCCTTGACCTCCGTTTTGGGGTGGAGGGGGCGGGGTCGATCTCCACGGTCGAATCTACGGTCTGTCACCAGGTACCGATGACAAGAGTTCCTCTCTGATCAGGGCCGGGAAGACCGTCCAGCAAGCGCTGGGGCATCGGCAGATCACGACCACGGAGATCTATGCGCGGGTTTCCGATGACTCGTTGCGCCACGCCGTCACCGCCACCTGACACACCCATGCAACGCGAACTCGCGCCGCAAGGGTGTGGTGGTTAATTGGGATTACGGTTGGAGTATCGCAGACTGGGGGGCGGTACGTCAACAGGAATGCCCTTTCCGGTAGGCGCTGGGGCACCGGCAGATTACGACGACCGAGATTTACGCCCGGGTGTCGGATGACGCACTCAGGTGGGCCATCCGTTGATGGATGGGCCGATGGTCATCGTTTCTGCGAAGGCCTGGCCACAAAAAACCCCGATCCACTCTCGCAGACCGGGATTCGTCTCGCTTGGGCTGAGTCGGCTACTTTCTGAAGCGGGGCGCCTTCAATGTGGCGCAGGCACGGTGGGGCACCGAACAATGGGGCGTCCGCCGCAGTGGTGTGGGGCATTGAACTACGGGGCACACAGCTTCATCGCCCGCCTCCGAAGTAAATGCTCACACCGGCGCTGACGGCATACCACTCCATGTCCCGATTCCCCAGCTTGTTGTATGTGAACACACCAAAGACACCGGTCGAAGGACTGATCATGAGCTGGACTCCGCCACCGGCACGAAACCCGAACAGCATACGTTCAGATATGGTGTTTCCCTTCGGCAGCCCTGCCATCACACCTGCTGTCAGGAAAGGCCGGGTGGCTGATCCTGGTATGAGGAAAAGTCGGCCGGACATATCGAACAAGAACGTGCTGCGATGGCTCCCATTGACCCCTGGCATCTTATTCTTCTCCCCAAACCGGGAATATCGAATACTGGCACCAATCCCCAAGTCTCTGTCAGCCATCCACTCGAGTCCAACCCCACCCTCGAATCCGGTGGTAGCACCAAGCCCCGTTAGACGCCAGATGGGAAAATCGGCACCGATTCCCGCCGACACGGAGAAACGTTTTGCCAGCGGTTGCGCGGAAACCGCGGCCGCAGTTGTCAGAACCAACGCCATCGCCACCACGAGTGCAGTGCTGAATCCCTTCATCATCCCTCCTCCCGGTAAGACGCAAGCTCCCCCAAACAGACGGGCGTGTCGTGCTCGACTCCGAAGCAGGTAAGATGGCACTATTTGTGTCATCGATGCAAGACTATAAGAAAGGCTGACGGCCCTGACCGGGGGGCGGGGCCACGATCCCGATCGGTCAGGAAGACCAAGCCAAGGGCGGCGCACAGGAGCGGGTGTTCCTCAACCCCGGGCTGGGTGCCATGTTGGCCGCCTACCTCCGCGAAACCGCCCCTGAAGCCAACGTTGGCCCGAACGTGCCGCTGATTCGGTCCAAGTCAGGGAAACCGCTGGGCGGCAGGCAGATTCAGCTGAACTTCGCCCGGTGGATCAAGCTGGCCGGGATCACCCGGCCCATGTCAGTCCATTCCTGCCGTCACACCTTCGCAACTCGGCTCTATCAGAAAACCGGAGACCTGTACTTAGTGCAGAGAGCGCTGGGGCATCGCCAGATTACCACGACTGAGATCTATGCTCGGGTGAGCGATGACAGGCTGAGGCGGGCGGCGGGGATGGCCTGACGTCGTCCCCAGAACGGCACTGCGGCCCATGCTGACCCCCTGCAAGTCCCGTCTTGTGGCCCGGGCCACTCTCCGGTACCTTCCCATCTGACAGTCTTTGAGGAAGGCGGTCGCATGATCGGTCAAACCGTCAGTCACTACAAGATCACCGCCAAGCTGGGCGAAGGCGGGATGGGCGAGGTGTATCTCGCTACCGACACCAACCTCGATCGGCCAGTTGCCATCAAATTTCTCTCCGCTGATCGATCGACGGATCCGGACGCCCGGCAGCGGTTCATCCACGAGGCCAAGGCGCAGGCGATGCTCAGCCATCCTAACATCGCCACATTCCATGATGTCGGCGAGGAGAAGGGACATGCCTTCCTCGTGATGGAGTATGTTGAGGGGCAGCCACTACCCAGTCTGGCCCGCGAGGAGAAGCTGTCCCTGCCGGAGATTCTCGATCTGGTGATTCAGGTTGGTGAAGGTCTGCAGTCGGCGCATGAGCACGGCGTGGTTCATCGTGACATCAAGCCAGAGAACATCCTCGTCACTGCGAAGCGCCAGATCAAGATCACCGACTTTGGTCTGGCGAAGTGGAAAGGGGCGACCACTCTCACAAAAGACGGGACCCGAATGGGGACGGCGTACTACATGTCCCCGGAGCAGGCCGAGGGGACGCGGGTGGATCACCGCGGCGATCTGTTCTCGCTGGGCGTGATTCTGTACGAGATGGTGTGTGGGCAGCGGCCTTTCGAGGGGGAGAGTGAGACGACGATCCTGTACGGCATCTTGAGCACCGAGCCGCAGCCCTTGGCCCGTTATTGCCGTGGCGTTCCGGATGAGTTGCAACGGATCGTGGACAAGGCGCTGACCAAGGCCCCCGATTGGCGGTACCAACATGCCGATGAGATGCTGGCGGATCTGAGACGGGCACGGGAGGTGGTATCAAGACCGAGCGCCCCGCATGCACGTCGTATTACACTAAGCGGTCGTCCAAGATTGCTCCGATTGCTCGCACCGATTCTCGTGATTACGGCGGCAATCATTGTCACCCTCCTCCTTGTCACTCGCCATCCTCCGGAACGTGCCGCGGTCGAACGTAGGCAGCTCACCTATCGAGGAAACGTCAACGGGCCTGAGATCTCACCGGACGGCCAGTACATCGCCTTTCTTGAACGCCGACCGACTGGTCAAAGGGTGCTCTTGGTCCAGGACCTTGCCGGTGGCACTCCGATCGAAGTCTTCGAAGACAAGACAATATTCGGGGCGCGCTGGTCCCCGGATGGGAAGGAGTTGCTATTCCTGGCGTTCAATGATTCAACCCCGGGGGTTGTGCTCGTTCCTCGTCTGGGAGGGGTAGCGCGCCGATATCGGCTTACTGGTTGGATCGCCTGGTCACCCGAAGGCGGTCGGTTCTTGTTATACGATTACGTAAAGGATCGAATCCACTTTGTTGACAAGGCATCGGGTGACACGCTCTCAGAGGGGATCGATGCCAGAGCGTGGGACCTCGATTGGTCACCGAATGGGGAGTTACTGGCAGTGGCGGAGGGGACAGATACCGGTGCTGCCGTGTGCACATACGATATCTCCAGGAAGCGGTGGAATCGTCCCGATCAACGGATCGACGGGCAACATGTACGCTGGGCGCCTACCGGGAAAGCCATTTACTTCCTCAGACCCAAAGGTGTGAGCTACATCAATCCCCCTGACCTGATGAAGGTTGATGTAAACCCCCACACGGGCCAGATACGTGGTTCACCGAGGCCCCTGATCTCCGGGTTGCAGACCGGGGGCGGCGGATTCTCAGTCAGCCGCGATGGGCGGAAGTTGGTCTTCCGTCAGACCGTAAGGTGGTCAAACCTATGGCTGGCACGTTTGAGTCACGGCGCGGATGGGTCCGATGGGTCGAATCGTCCGTTTCGGCTAACGTCTGGTACATCCCAGATCTATGATCCTTCGATCTCGCCCGATGGAACCCAGATCGTCTTTGCGATGCAGGTTCGAGGAGAGATTCACATATTCACTATGCCGATTGACGGCGGAACACCGGAACAGATCACGCACACCAACGCTCCCAATTGGTCGCCTGCCTGGTCACCGGACGGCAAACAGATCGCCTACTCGACTTTCGACGGCAAATCCCAGAGAGTTGCTCTGATTGACCCGAGGGGAGGCGCTGCCCGTGTCTTTCGCCAGTCCGTTGCGAATTTCGATGCCGGTACGGTTGTATGGTCCCCTGGTACGCGCATCCTATATGATTCCGTGAGCAACTTCCATCTTCTCGATGCCGGGGATGGCACGGAGGAACGGCTGATGGCGAAGAATCTCACCGGTTGGGGGAGGGGAACTTACTACTCCCCCGACGGTCGAACGGTTGCGCTGCAGACGTACGAACATGAGGATGCGGCCGCCGGCCAGGTCTGGAACAAGAAGGAATTGACTGTCTTCTCGGTGGAGAATCACACGAAGATCTGGGCAATGCCCTTGGACGAACGGCAGGGCGACTTGTTCGGGTGGTCCCAAGATGGGGAGTGGCTTTATCGATGGGCCACCGACAGTGCGGGAACCTCCGTGAATCGGTTGCGCATAGCAGATCAACAAGTTGAACACGTTCTGACTCTGCCCTCATCCGACGTGGACCAGATTGCGATGTCTTCGGATTGCAGTACGTTCGTCTATGTCGTCGAGCAGAGTCAGTCCGATGCCTGGCTCGTGGAGAACTTCGACCCTGACGTTGAGTAGAGGATCGACCGTCGCGGGAAGTCTGACAACGCAGTCCGACTGAAAGGCGGGGGGCGTCGGGCAGTGTCAGACGTTCCTTGACATCTGGAAGAACGCCGACCGCGAGTTGCCGGAGATTCTTGACGCCCGCGCGCGGCTGGCAAGGCTCCAGTCCTCTTAGCAGGCTGCTGAAAAAGTGGTCTTGGCAACTCGTGAGGTCATCTTGTCATCCTGAGCGGAGCGAAGGATCTGCTGTTTTCGCTCTGGGACACGGGGACGGAAAGCAGATTCTTCGTCGCTTCGCTCCTCAGAATGACATCCGTCCCGGCTTTTTCAGCACCCCGTTAGGACCCAATTCGTCTGCAGGCGGACCGGCTGCGCGTCTGATGACTATTGCAGTAACTATATCAGCACATAATGCGTGTTATGCGATGGTCTTTCGGGCGACCGGAATAGATCAAAACGGACCATTTTAGCCCATTTCGGGAATTTCGCCGTTTTGGTATGCTTTTCTCCCATCCGGGAGCCGTGTCTTGTCCGTAAAAATTCGAACCGCCGCCAGTTAGACAGAAGCGGGGCGAGGCGGACCATACCATGGCCTATCAAGAGTAGACTTTGACCCTGTTCTTGGTCTATTATTGGTATACCGTTTCCGATCCTTGGTCTACCGCGTCCCGCTCGCATCCGTCTTGCCCTCCCGCGAGCCTGCCGAGGACCTTGTTCTGAGTGGCCGAATCCAGCCGGGCGAAGCTCCCGGTCGGGGAGAAAGGGACGGGAATGGATCGGGGGAGTCTCGGTGCTCTGCATGGTCGCTTCGCAGACACGGAATCTACTGCACGAGGATGCTACTGACCTCTGTTCCTGCCAACCACCCAATACTCGATCCGACCAGGGCGGGCCAAGAGAGAAAGCAGCATCGACTGATCGGGTGTTCCAACCGGCCCGCCGTGGCGGGTCACCAATCCCGCGTGGCTTCAATACGCCCAGGAGGAGTTGAACCCCCAACCTTCTGATCCGTAGTCAGACGCTCTATCCAGTTGAGCTATGGGCGCATAGCAACGTGTGACAAGCCCCGTTTGCGAGGGTGCCGACACACATCTCGTAACAAAGTTATGGGACGCCCGGTATTGAAGTCAATGCGGAAAATCGTTCCGAGAGTCCGCCGCGGCGGATCAGATACCAGTGAAGAGCCGGGGCTGGGCTAGTGTCATGTCACGCTTGACATGTCGTAGAGATCGTGTTACACTTCTTCCCACTCAAGGGGAGGAGTGCCATGCCACTGATCCGGTACAAGGTGACGCTGACCAAGCAGGAA
>Ga0315273_10000296_pt1 | contig 49364 bp, 45 predicted proteins | sample YL17G02_0_MG_FD_205753 | JGI IMG/M metagenome (GOLD analysis project Ga0315273, IMG submission 205753) | Sediment microbial communities from Yellowstone Lake, YNP, Wyoming, USA - YL17G02_0 | ecosystem: Environmental > Aquatic > Freshwater > Lake > Sediment | place: USA: Wyoming | collected... | reverse complement strand
ATGAGCAGAACCAATTGATTCAGCAACAGGGTGATGCCTTCGAGGATTGTATAAAAGATAGCCAATTTGAATTTGATAAAAATGATGTAGTACATCGCTTATTTAATCCAAAAACGGGTGAGGTGGAATATCGTCTCTCCAATGGTGAGCCTTGTTCGCCTGCCGTGATTGACGCCATTCATGGAGATCGCTCAAAGGACCCCGTCCAATTCTTTCATGTTACACAACGATCCACGGGAAATCTATATGGATTTCTTGTGCCAAAATACGGAAAGATTGTGTTTAAGACAAGTGAACCCCCTGAAGCAGGAGGGAAATTTCAGGGAAGAAAGGGAAGTGAATGCGCGATTGTAAGCGGTAAGGGTAATCACTATGAAAACCTAATAAAAATAGGCCAAATCTTACAGGCAAGTCCATTTCAATTCGATTTTCATCTAAATGAGGTATCATTAGTGACTTCCCTCACTATTAAAAATCCGACACGCCTCTGTACATTAATGAATCTCTTTCTTCGATTTCTAGATGCAGAGGAAATACAGGATAAGCGATGGTTTATTCGTGCCGTTCAAGCATTTTATTCAGGACACATTGGCATGTTTCGAGCCTCTAAAAAATAAATAAAATTGAGAGAGAAGAACCTCCAAAAGATTCATAGCAAACAGAAGAATGGAGTCTACCGCATTCTTTGAAAAGAAACTGAGCTTAACTCCAAGCGATTTCAATAAAGTGAAATCACTGTCCGTTGATGTGATTTTACTTCAAAAAGCCAAAGATAGCATGGAGAAAAAGTGCTCCGAGCAGGGGTTCGTCCTTCCCGGTACCATTGAGATGCTTTCTCGATCCATGGGCTATTTCGAAGCAGCCCGTTTTACGGGCGATGCGATCTATTATGTGAAACTACAGGGCACTGTGATTTACCCTGTAGATGGTGTTCGTGTAAAGGGAGAGGTTATCCGCAAAAACAAGATGGGTCTCTATGTGGATTACAAGCAGGCGATTCGCATTCAGGTTCCACGCGATCTTCATATTGGGATGATTGAATACGAAAATGTAAAAATCGGAGACATTGTTGAGGTGGAGCTAAAACGCTCTAAATTTGCCATTAATGACTCCTACATTCTTGCAAGTGGGATCTTTCATGCAGCGGTGGAATCAGAGAAACCGCAAGAGGCTCCTGCGGTGCAGTCTGAACCTGTTGCAGAGCCAGCAGCAGAAGAGCCAGCAGCAGAAGAACCAGCAGGTGAAGAGCCAGCAGCAGAAGAACCAGCAGGTGAAGAGGAAGACTCTGGAGTAGAAGAACCAGCAGGTGAAGAGGAAGACTCTGGAGTAGAAGAACAAAGTGAAGAGGAAGAGCCAGAAAAGGAATAAGATCTGCGCTTGTTGCATATCCAGGAACATCTTTACGGAATTAGAAATGTCAACCTACGATGATCGTAAAAAGGTGTTTGACAATATCAGACTCCTAGCAAAACCAGAGCAAGAGGAACTATTCAGAATCATACGGAAGACCAAAGAACAATATACAGAAAATTCAAACGGTATTTTTTTTGATCTTTCCACCTTTTCCGAAGAGACCTTTCAGCAAATACAGGGATATCTCCATTTTTGCCTGAAAACTCGTCAAGAGCATGAAGATCGTTTGAAAGACCTTGAAATGATTCGCATGCAGAATGAAACCTACCAGCCTACCACTCCATAAAATTTGATTAACCTAAAGCACAGAGTAGGTATAATAGATAGTATGACAACCCCTCGTAAACAATATCAGAATGTTAGCTTTGGCGAATTGCTCGCCTTCTCCAAACAAAATCCCAATCGACACCGAATGTTGGAGTCCATTGAGATTCATGTAACTGCTACCGATCCTTCCCTCGATTCCTTTTACCTACCAGGATATACTTCCTTTAATGTGAATCCAGCAGGAATTATCAATATTCTTTCCTGTATTTCCGACCCACAGTTTTATTCACTTGCTCTCGCCAATGCTCGTATGCAGCAATTGATCGAATATAGCACCAAGTTGCAACAGCAAACCGACGATCTCAAGAATACCTCTCTTGCTCGTAAGCGTAAAAAGATTCACGATCTGATCGCGGTTTCCTACAATGGTGGTACCTTTCAAGAGAAAGACTACTTGGATCTCTATCACGGGCTTTCTCTTATGACAAAACAACACTTTATCCTACTCAAAGAAGCCGTTCAGGATCATATCGAGGACCCTCTGTCTGAAAGACGGGGCATGGACCATGAAGCAAAATGCGAGAGTTCACACAAGGGAGAGATCGTCTTCTCTTCGGATCCTACGACATGGAAGCACGATCATACCCTGTGGGTAGCTGATTATCGCGGACGGTGGGTTGCTATTCCTTCCGAGATTCACGCGCAGCCTCTCTCTACCATTGCCGCTGACTGGCTCTGTACGATGGAGCAACATGGATGGACGGTTCAGTGGCCTGAAATAGAGGCAACCAAGATTGAATTGGTAGAGCAACTCAGCGGACTTCCTACCTGGAAAGAGACAGATCGAAAACTAACCAAGGATGTTCTGTCGGTTCGTCTGGGCCGTGCCCTTAGCCTTCAGGTGTTTGCCACATGGGTAATAAAAGCATCTAATGAACTTAAATGATTGGTTGCACTATATACCTAATGAACACCATGTCATCGGGTTCACCAGTCGGCGTGCATCTTCTTATTAATGTCTACGATGTTCCACATCCCGATCTATTGACGTATCTTACACGAGGTCGTCCCATCATGGAGGAATTGATTCAAGAACTGGATTTGCATGTGGTCTCTCAAACCGGCCATCAGTTTTCTCCGATTGGTTACACCTACGCCTATGTTCTTTCCGAAAGTCATTTTACCATTCATACCTATCCCGAATACCGTTCATGCTATCTGGATCTTTTTTGTTGCAATCCCCAATTTGATCCGGTACACGCCATTGAACGAATTAAACAGAAATTTCACACAGAACATGTGCGTTCTCAAATCATTCGCCGTTAGTGTCCTTCTTTCTATAAAATTGACAACTAGAATGTAAGATAGAAAACTTAAGGTCCTTTTATCACTATACTTAATAGTGAATCATGGAGTTGACAAAAGACCAATTTGCCAATCTTCAGCGGCTTGTCCATGAATGGTCGTTGCACAATACCTACGAGTTGGAGACGGGGTTTGGTGTAAACGGAGTCGTTGATTCAAACACCTTTCTTCAAATCGCACAGCGTCTTCGCATGAAGGGATTCAAACCCACTCCACAGGAGGATTATCTCAATATTATCACCCCGAGCAATCATCGATTTACGATTCAGGGATTGGGTTTAGTTCAAACCTACTGCCAAGATGATGCGATTGATACAAAACAATACACAGTGATGCTGAAAGATCGATTGGATCGTGCAGAGCGTAGCAATCTCAATCTGGAAGAGTACAATATTCGTATGAAAATCCGGCGAGAGCAACCGATTGAAGGGGAGAATGCGGCGGTCAAACAGTTGCTGCAGAATTGGAAAACAGAGCGCAAGGCCTTCCGATTGATTCGTCGCTGGAGCTTTGAAGCGAGCGGTGTTCGGATGGATTTATCCATGGTGCGCCAATCGCCTACTGTACCCGAACGACAGGGTGAGTATGATTGGTCGACCACCTTTCTCCAGCACAACATTCTCAGCCAAATCCCGCGCTACGAAGTAGAGGTAGAATTGCTGCGTAATGCATCCACTACATCAGAAGATACTGCACTCAAAGCACTGATTCGCGGTGTAGGCGAGGTCCTTCGTGCCATTCAAAAGAACACGCTCTTAATTACCAAATCAATGACAGCCCAAGTGCAGCGCGAGTATCGTACCATGATGGGAGTCAATGAATTTCGTGGTGTAAATCCTGTCACTCTTGAGATGAAAAATATAGTTCCTCTAATAGATGCTTCTATTCCCAATATTCGTTCTGGCTATAATGTTACAGACAAGGCGGACGGGCTTCGTGCCATGGGCTTCATCAATCAAAAAGGGGACCTCTTCCTCTTCGATCAAAGCATGAATGTCTATCGAACGGGTCTTCACAATGAAGCATGTGCCAATACCCTATTGGATGGAGAATGGGTGACACTTACCAGTATGGGAGAGACAGTCAATCATTATATGGTGTTCGATATCTATCATTATGAAGGCGAAAATGTTAGCACACTTCCATTTGTCACTTTTGCCGAGGGCATGGTCGATCAGGGAGGAAACAGTCGGTATAGCAAAATGAAGGACTGGCAACTAAAATGGAGAGAGAATACCACGCTTATCGCCAAAGGAATTGGAAAGGAACGATCACTGCTGGTTGCCCTCAAGATCTTTAAGTTTGGATCTGCCAATAATCCCAGCATCTTTCAAGCATGTGCTGAGATTCTGAATGCACCGCATGTCTATCACACGGATGGTCTGATTCTTACGAGCAATTCAGAGCCTCTTCCTGCGGATGCCAGCTCACGGTTCGGCCAACAATTCAAATGGAAGCCGGCAAAGGATAACACGGTAGACTTCTTGATCGAATATGAAAAGGATGAAGACATTCCTAATACGGATAAAGTTACGAGTACCATTCTCCCCAGCAATGGAGACACTAGCATTCACTACAAAACCATGCGCCTCTTCGTGGGTGCTGAAAAGGGTGCCATCTATCTCAATCCGCGTGAACTGATCCTTCGTGATGAACCCATTGCTCGAGAGCGAGGCGGTCGATCCTATATGCCTGTCTTATTCACTCCCTCTGACTTCCCAGATACCATGGCAAATACCTGCTATGTTGCGGTGGAACCTGCTGCAGACTCTACTGAGGAATACGCCATGACAGAAAGCACCAAGGAGCCTATTCCCAATCGAAGTATCGTTGAAATGCGTTATGATTCAACGCGTGAACCAGGCTGGCGATGGATTCCGTATCGTATTCGTCATGATAAGACGGAACGCTTGGTTCGTGCAACCATTCTGGCAAGGGAAACTGGCAAAAACATTAAATACAAGAGCATGATGAATGACGAAAAAGTGGCGAATTCTGTGTGGAAATCCATTCATGATCCGATTACAGATAGTATGATTCGTACAGGAAATGAGGAGCCATCCGATGAAGAATTGGCCGCATTATTGCGTGTACGCGAGACGGAAATTAGTAAAAAGTATTATGAGAAAAAAGCACCACGCGAGAGCATTGCATTGGTAAAAGGACTGCAGAGCTTCCATAACAAAATCATCAAGAATGAAATCCTAATTCAGCATGCACTCTCGGGTGGAAATCAGAGCCTTCTTGATTATGCATGCGGTAAAGGTGGTGATCTTCGCAAGTGGAATCATCGTGCCAAATATGTGGTCGGCGTTGATACTGCAGGTGAGAACATTACCAATCCATCGGATGGTGCGTACAAGCGCTATATGGAATTGATTGAAGAGTATGGGCGAGATCAGGTTCCAAAGATCGCCTTTGTCATCGGTGACAGCTCCAAGCCCATTGCAAATGGTGAGGCGGGTGCCAATCGCCAGGAACAGGACATGCTTCGTGTCATCTTCGGCCAAGATCCGTTGGAAGGTAATGTGCCCCCTTTCATTCTCCATCACATGGCAAATAAGTTTAGCCGCGGCGCTGATGTTGCGGCATGCATGTTCGCCCTTCACTACTTCTTTGCCAATAGGGATATATTGGATGGATTCCTCTATAATCTGAAAACCACAATAAAAGTGGGCGGACTCTTTATTGGATGCTGCTTTGATGGTAAGAAAATCTTTGATCTTCTGGCGCCCCTTTCGAAGGGTCAGCGCCGTGTAGGAACGGAAGATGATGTTCCCGTCTGGAGCATTACCAAGGATTACCAGGATGATATCTTGGAGGCGGATGATAGCTCCATTGGCATGGGAATTGATGTGGAGTTTATTAGTATCGGATCCTCTCACAAGGAATACCTTGTTCCCTTTGAACTTCTGGAGTCCAAGATGAAAGATAGTGGGTTTCGATTGCTAAATAAGAGAGAGCTGGGACAGATGAAGCTGCAGAATAGCACGGAATTGTTTGAAGATACTTATCATCAGATGCTTCCTAATACGCGCAAGAAGTACCCGATGGGTGATTCCGTGAAGCAATTCTCCTTTCTGAATCGCTGGTTTATCTTTAAACGAGAGGGAGAGGTTGTGGAAGAGGCGGCAAAAGCGTCTAGTGCAGCGGCTAGTGCAGCGGCTAGTGCAGCGGCTAATGCAGCGCCTAGTGCAGCGTCTGTTGCAGCGCCTAGTACAGATGCATCCTTGAAGTCTCCTGTAAAGTTGATGAAAAGACCAGGTGTGGCGAAATCACTTGTAGCTGAGCCTTCTGCATCTGAGGCAGTACAATCTGAGGCTCCGCCATTGGACGCAGTACAATCAGACGCTCCCCAAGCAGAGGAAGTTGGTCCAAAGAAGTATCTTACTGCCGCACAACTATTCCGCTTCGGTCCAGATGTGAAAACCAATCAGGGCGTCGACATTCCATTCCAAGGAAAACCAGACGAACATGTGGCGCAATACATGAGTCTGATCGGCCCCTTTCCTATTCCCGATGAACAGGATGAAACTGTTCTGTATCCCAGTATCGAACACTATCTGGCGGCCATGAAAGTGAAAAAGGCGGGTAAAAAACTAAAGGGCGCCTCCTCCAAAGCTGAATATACCAGCGATCTTGCAAAGAACCTGTTTGGCATGGACGGTCAGATCCATAAAGCAATGCTGGAGGAGCGTAGCAAGGCGCGCCCTCCTATTATCGAGGATTCTGAACGAGACTATGATTCCCTGCTATTGGAGGCAACACAGGTGCGAAAGGCTGCAACCGATCTCTCCTTGAAGCGTTATAATATTGCGATTGACGATGCAATGTGGAGCGCTCTAAAAGATGAAGCACTCTCTTACGCATTGGAATACCGTATGAATCACGACGCGCGCTTTCAAAATGCGGTACTAACTATTATTCGTGATGGCCGAGATTTGCTCTATAGCACAAAGAATACTGGTAAAAATGTAGCAACCGCAGAGGAATTGGGCGGTGAAAGACTTCTGGCGGGCCCCAAAAAGCACACCATTAAAGGCGAAAATAAGGTCGGCAACATGCTGATGACAATTGCCACTTCCATGTGAAAAGCCTAAACATCTGTGATGATACACCCCATAATGGGACTATCATCAAGCCATGAAGAAGATCCTGATATGATTCATGATATTTTTCATGTTACCGATACATTTGTTGATCGTGCATCATGGCAACGCAATATAAAGCAATACATGCGGCAACAAGAGGATTCTGATATTCCTTATTTTTCTGTTGGTTCATCCCCTTATACCATCTATGTTGTTCGTGAACCGAAACAAAAAGAGGAGATTCGTGACCTTTCCTATGACCAGCCTCAATTGACCCTCTGTCAGACCATTTTTATATTTTGTACTCGTACTGATTTTGTCCTTTCTATTGAAAATTTAGTGGAGGAATCCCTTGAACGACAATCGATTCGCCAATTTCTCAATCAATTTTGGAATCCATATCAACCCGATAAAATGGCATGGGCGAAACATCAGACCTATATGGCGGTTGGTTATGCCGCGGTTGCATGCGAACAAGAAGGGTTCTCTTGTTCGATCATTGATGGATTTCAAGTGCAGGGGCTTCATTCTCTTCTTCAACTTCCTTCCTATTTGATTCCCACCACCATGTTAGTGGCTGGTGCACCTGATTAAAAATTGATGGCGGCGGTTTATCATAACTTAAACTACATCATTGTATACTCATCATGCCGCATCACGCTTGGCAAACACTTACCCGCATCCATCGTCATCCGCGTGATGCACATATTGCCTTTGATGAACCCACCCACAAGTACTATGTCAATGGTTCCTGTCAGGGAAACATCTCTTGTACGGGGTTTATCCACGAGTTCTTTGGACACTTTGATGCCAAGGCTATCATTACTAAAATGAAGAAAGGTCCGAAGTGGGCCACCAGCAAATACTATGGAAAAACAGACGAAGAGATTATGAAAGAGTGGTCGGATAATGGAAAGGAGGCATCCTCTGCTGGAACGGCTATGCATTTTGCGATCGAACAATTCATGCATGGTGCGATGGATGAGATCAAGCCTGAAGTGAAGGACACACTGGAGTGGAAATACTTTACAAAGTTCTGGGCGGAGTGTGGGGATGATTTGGAACCCTATCGCAGTGAGTGGGAGGTCTTCACGGATTCACTGGAACCAGTTGCTTCGGAGCGAAAGATCAAGCTATGTGGTTCGATTGATATGGTATATCGCCGCAAATCGGATGGAAAGTTTGTGATTTATGATTGGAAACGGTCCAAAGAGATTAAGTCGGATAATCCGTTTGGATCGGGTCTGCCTCCGTTGGAGCACTTACCTGATACAAATTATTGGCATTATACCATGCAGTTGAATGTATACAAATGGATGTTGGAGAAGTACTATGGCCTGGAAGTGGCGGACTTGTATCTTGTCATTCTTCATCCGGATCAGCCCTCTTATCGTCGCATGCGTCTCAATATCATGACGGATGAAGTCGAAGATATGATTGAGTGCAGACGACGGGCAGTAGAGGCGGGATGCAAACAGTCGGTGATTCTGCCGATTCCCGATCAGGCGGAAGAGGATCGTGGCAAACCGCTGGCTTCGTTTGGGTTTAAATTCTAATTGGTTGATGGTGCTGTGCTTGCACTTGCGCTTTTAGCGCTTGATGCCACACCAGGCTTTTTTAGTTTAGGAGCAGAACTTGTTACGCTTTTAATGCTTGCTGGTGCTGGTGCTGATGCTGGTGCTGATGCTGGTGCTGGTGCTGGTGCTGCGCTTGCGCTTGCGCTTTTAGAGCTTGATGCAACACCTGGCTTTGGTAGTTTAGGCGCAGACACTGATACTGGTGCTACGCTTTTAACACTTGCTGCTACGCTTGCTGGTACGCTTGCCGATGCTAATGGAAGAGATCCAATCTTAGATGCAGCACGCACGACTCGTGGAGCCGACACAGGTTCAATCGATTCAGGAATGACAGATAGGGGACGAGGTAGAAGAGCGGATGCCATGCTGGGTACTACGCTTTTAGCGCTTACTAATGCTGGTGCTGCCATGCTTGGTGCTATGCTTTTTACGCTTGGTGCGGCGCTTTCTACACTTGGTGCTACGCTTTTTACGCTTGGTGCTGCGCTTTTTGCGCTTAGTGCTGCGCTTAGTGCTGCGCTTGCACTTACCGGTCTCATCAGCCTCTGTAGTTCATCTTGTACCATCATTGATGAGGAGGGCGCCACACCTGGTTTCTTGAGTTTCTTCGGTGGCTCCTGTGATACCAGTGGGGCTGCTTTCATAGAGGGTGCTACTCCTGGCTTCTTGAGCTTCTTTGGTGCAGCAATTGGTTCTTCAGCCATAGACGGGCCTTCGGCCATCGGTGGGCCTTCGGCCATCGGTGGGCCTTCGGCCATCGGTGGGCCTTCGGCCATCGGTGGGCCTTCGGCCATCACCGCTACGCTTTTAGCAATCCCTGGCTTCTTAAGCTTCGGTGCAGCAATTAGTTGCTCTTGTGCCAAAAGGGGAAGTGGCTGAAGAGATGCGGCCGGTCCAGGCGGTGCAATCTTCTGAAATTCCACACGCCCCGCATCTTTCCATCGTCGCCGAATGGTATCAGGTAATGCATCAATGGATATAGTTAATGTATCGTCGTGTTGAACGAGTAGACCCATCCCATTCGGTAGAAACACCAAAAGAAGAACCAACTGGAATGATCCAGGATAAGGTGTTACAAATTGAACCCGCGGTTCACCACGAAAGTTAATCATACCTATCGGCAGTTGTTTTGTTTTCACATAATTAACCATCTGATCGACTGATAACATGGTATCACCCTCTTCTAATCCCAGTTCCTCTGCCGTCATTCCTAGGATTCCAAGTAGTGGTAAAAGAGGTTGTTCTGGATTGATGATAATATCCATGACATGAAATGAAGTATGTTCTCCCAACATCTGTTTGAGCTCATCAGGCATGGGCTCTTCATATTTTCTATCATCATCGTCCTCTCGCGACATTTCCTCATAGTATCGCGGCTTCTCAGAGGCTTGCTGCAACCATTCCAATTGTAGCAAATTCGTCCATGTTGGTGAGGATTCTGGAATAATATACTGATCTCCCTGACGAATAGGCTGAAGAATCGTCGATAATTTCGAGATTTTACCTTGGCTCATGATCTGCTTTCTGCGGGCGGGAAATCGAATCAATTCATCAATCACTCTCTTTGTAAATAACATAGGTGTACTCACTTCTCGAGTTTCTTTTTGATTTTCCTCTTGACTTCCCAGATCGGTCATAGCATGTACATGCAGCAAACATTTATTTTCCTCTTCTCGCCATACACAGGTTCCCGTGCAGGATCTTGCCTGTGTAATCAGATTACAATCCTTTCTCAAAAAGTTAGCAGGGCCTTTGTCCCATATTTCTTCATCTGCATAAAACCATTTCAGCAAGGTAGATCCAATAAGCAAAAACATCCGCTTTCTCTTTTCATAATCAGGAAGTGTGTGATTAAACATGATCTCTTCCATTTTTGCACGAAATTCAGGTCCGCCTCGTTCACCAGTAATCCAATTGGACACCATTAAACGAAATTGCTGATAGGACTCCTCAAACTCCATATCATCCGATTTTTGCATCAACATCGAATCAACACCGCACCCCGTCTCATTTTCCATTTTCTCCTGCACTCCCTCCCAATTTTCCATTTTAAGTTCAGTTGGTATTCCTGCAATCGCCTTATTAATATCCCATTCAAACATTGTAATCGAAGTAGTTGGCAACTCAACCGCACTTTTAGGAGGAGCCGTGGGAACATAGAGCCCATTTCGCAGCTGAAGAGCAACCACCTGTTGGTCTTCTGCATTGCGAACCATATGTTCGATATCATATCCAGGATACAATGAAGTAAATGGGAGCAATTTGGCTTGATAGAATTCGATCACTTGATCAAGTGGCGCCTTTTTTACATCCGCCCAATCTAAATAGGTATGATCCATTAGCGCGGAAATTGTAAATACACCATCATCAACAACTGGTAGAATGACCATATAGGGAGAATCTTCCTCTACAGGGTATGTGACGGCTACTGTATGATTGTAGCTATCTTTAATCACTCCCGTTGGTCGTGGTGTTTGTCGTAGTGTCATAGAGAGGGGGACCATTGCCATCGGCTGAATACCTTGCTGAGAAGTATCAATGGAACGATGGCGAGCTTGACATTGTTTACTATACTCTTCGATGCGTAGCTTCACAATTTCAGGCCAAATACCACGCGTATGAAAAGGCCATCGAACAATGGTCTCGTGCACGGCTCCATCTGCACCCCTTTGAGGGCGATTGCTTGTATACAGATATAATTCATAGTACGAATATTTATTCTTTGTATTTCCAATGGTTAACATTGTTCGTGAAAGAAACACAAACTCATTTTTAAGGTGTCGATCCACGGATATGCCAAAGGAAGGGCATTTTACTGTAACGGGGTCATTGTTTTCTAATATAACTAACTGGAGGCCTCTAACAGTAAACAGACCAGGCTCAGCTAATAATGGCTGAATATGTCTTAATTCAATCGGCTGAGGAAAGTCTTTAAAATATCGTGGATTCTTAATAAATCGAATAAATCGTGTATGAGCGTTGTATATGCGCATCATTTGATATAAATTATTGCTGCTAATTGGTATCTTAAGATGATCTTGAGCCCAGTCCATCAGTCCCTGACTGGTGGATGGCATGGCACTGGCATCGGTTGGATCAAAGAACTCAAGCACCAAATTACCAAAATTCGCATTGAGAAAAATTCGTGGAACAACTTTTGCCTCGATTAGCTCTTTTACCTCTTTAATGGTTGTTCGATAGAGAATGGGGGCAAGGACACCTAATAGAGACTCATAGATGGGATTTTCGACACCAATTCTTAAAAATCCAACGGCATTGGCACGCAATTCAAACTTCACAGAGGGTCGTATGGCAATGCTCTCGCTTGAATTCTGTACGAAATAGTGATCAAATGCAGGGGGTACCATCGCAAATGTACCAGGGCTTAGATCTTTTTTATTTGATTCTAAGATGTAACTGTCATAGAGCACTTGAAATAAGTATCCATATTCAACGGTTTCTTCTCCTTGATATAGAATCTCTCGCTGGTCTCCCTCTTCCTCTTCCATAACAGGTTGATTGTTGTATTGTTCCTCTTGAAATGCTAATTTTAATCGCTCGTACGCTGGATCTTTTAAACGAATGTTCGGCTTTTTGAGAAAACAACATGGTAATTCCCATTTATTGGGATGGGTCGATGTACTTAAAAAATCAGGATTGGATTGATGGCGCGGTGGTCGAGATCCTGTCTTATTTTTGCTTCGGAGAACGGTTTGACCTGGAACCATCGTTTTTCCTGTAATTAATAAGCCGCGGCAAAACGGACAGGTATCTGGCGGTTTCGATTTACCATCGCGTCCTTGTGTACCTTCAAAGTCCTTTTCTAATACCATGATCTCGTCATAAATGCAAAAGTATTTCGGGCAAAAATAATACCGAATATTGTTGACTGTGGAGCCATATCGCATAACAGTAATGACTTCTGTATTTTCTGGAGGATGCGGATCCTCCGTGCCTTCCAGTGGGTATTCAATCCAAAATACATTGTCCTCTGCATAAATCTCTTTCATCGCATCATATTGGGCCTTTGTCAGACCTGCAGGCTGGCGCTCTTCTTGACACAAACGACTATATTGAGATTTCTTATCGACTGTTTTATAATCAAATAAGGTGGGGTCAATTTGTTGCAATTTCTTAATCAACCACCCCTTTGGATCAATACGAATGGCACGACCACTTGCAGCGGGTGCTTGAGCGGGTGCTATTCCAGGACGCTTTAATTTAGGCGCCTCTTCTACAACGGGAGCCACTCCAGGACGCTTCAATTTAACCGCCGCTTGCGCGGCAACAGGTTCTGCGGCAACAGGTTCTGCCGCGACCAGTTCCTCCTCAATATCTTCATCATCTTCATCCGCCATCAAGGATTGCGCTAACCACGATGGTAATGCTGAGGCAGTTGCTTTCTTTTGTCCCATATCAATCGGCATAGACATGGACGCTGCACTATCGGCAGGAGCTGAGCTTGCTACTTCTTCTCTCTCTATGGATAAACTATTCTGCTCCATTTCTTGTTCGACCTCATCCTCCACAGGATCATTCTCTTGTCCTGAAAAATAGTCATCATCTGAATAAAATAGGAGCGATAACAAGGTATACACGCGCTGGTAATTCTGATAGCTATCGATGCGATGCACATGAAAATGATACGAAGATTGCTGCGCGTAAATGTGAATGTCAATTCCTGGGTTATAGTTTTGCATGAATTCACCCTCTTCAGGTAATGCCAGCGTAAACGCGCTCTCTTTCTTAAACCACTCCTCTAATGTATGACGCGCCTCCTCATATGACACTTCAAACTCCTCTTGAATGAGTTCCAGATCACTTGCATCCAGGGGAACACCGCGCAAGAGTCTCTTTTTAGTCGCCAACTGTGTAATGAATGATAAGATCTTATCCTCCGTTGCATACTGACTAACCGCCTTGTATCGAATGGAGAGAATAGGATTTTCATCAGGAAGCGGCGTAATTTCGGTAAAAAACCGCTTAAAAAACGGCAATCGTTGTTGTAGTCGTTCCGTTGTAAACTTCTTTGCTGTGAGCTCCGTCGTGAGTGCAAAGATCGCTGCAATCTCTTGTAATTTACAATCATTGAAGGATTGCGGAAGACCTCCAAATACATTTTCCATGATCTTTGTAAAATTACGAAAGTCATAGGATGGATGCAAATACCGAACATTAATGGGTGGCTGTAATAACAGGTTAATGGTTCCATCATTCAATACACGGATAGTTCCATAAATGGATTGTGTATCACCAATCGATGGACGATTGACATATTTGATGCTGCAATAATCACTGTTTGTAGGGTTAACCTCTTTGGTCCATACTTCTAGTAACTGAGGATCGTCCAAACTGGGAATAGGCAACACACCCTCCACATGAAGTTTGGTGATCGCCGTTCCCTCTGCGGGAAACAGACGAAGATAAGGGCGCTCTTTCGTAACCGGAAGTTGATAAAATAAGGACGCACACCCTTCAAATCCCTCCACTGGTTTGGGCCATGAGAGTAGCAACTGACGAACACCTGTGAGCGTCATCTCAGGAAGCTGAATCTCCTCCTCCAAATATTCATTGATCTTATTGACACTTGTCTCACGATGCGAAATGAAATAATGAACCTTCTCTGCAAAGGTTCGATCGGCATCCGTTGCTTGATAAGGTCCTCCTCGACTGATATCAGGATAATACGCCGCAAATCGCCTGTTCCAGTTTTCCTCTGCAATTGCCTGACTCTCCTGATAGGTTTGAAGCAGAGTGGAAAGAGGAAAGACATGGAACACGGGTAGTTTTCCACCACTTGGTTTCAAAAAGACATCCTCGATCATGGTGCGCCCACGATTGTCATAATTCGGGCTGGTAAAGCTTCCCTGCCTCGTCACAAAGCGATCATCTCCTTCTCGTAGAGCCTTTAGTGGATGCTTCAAATAATAGGGCTGTGTGGGGTCATTAGATCCTGCTGGATACCACAAATAATCAATAGGGAGATAGGTGGTGTCCTCTGTGGGAAATTCTTTTGATTCAGGATTCTCTTGCGAGACTCCCACAAATAGAAAACGCGGAATAAAGGCAGAATCCTGGCGGAAATGATAGCACAGCATGCGTTTGATGGTATCAATAGTATCAAATGGATAGATCTGAGTATCGGTTCGGCGATCCAGTACAACGGTATCATATCGATTTCCTCCCCTCCAGATGATACAATGAACCGGAGGAATACGCTGATGCAGACTATGAAGTACTTTTGGATGTAAGATATGGTCTATCTCTGACTCCATCCCTATCGCTTTTTTATAAAAAAAAGCAAATGATCCATTTCACGATGATTAGTCTACCCGCTTAGAAATAGTACCAATTTGAAAGTTCGTACCATCTTTTGCGGGATCATATCTCGGTGAATCCGTGATATAGACTCCACAGTAATTTACAGGATGGGCGGCAAAGTCCGTATATTTATATACATTAATGGCTTCGGCCTCTTTGAGGAGCCAGCCAAAGTTATTCCAAAAATCAGGGCCATGACCGATCGATTCCGTGCAGACATGGGCTAATTCATGAAGGGCCACAAAGGTCATCACATTTTCATTTACCAGGCTTTCATCTCCCGCCTCGCGCTGCCGCAGACACATGTAGATCGTCTCTCCTTTATTCACCGTGGAGGAGGTATGCTCGGAGTCAGGGGTAGCCTCAATGAAACGAGAGGGATCCGCACGAAAATTACGAACCATTTGTTTTACCTGAACCTTATCGGGGTACTTCTTTTCCAGGGTACGACAGAGCTTCTCCAGACGGGCACGTAGTTTTGCCATTAGATTGGCAGCATTCTCTTTATCAGGCATATCACGAACCTTGTATTGTTTTCCATCAATGGTAGAGGTAACATAGACGGTCGGATAGTTGCCTCCACCGAGAATGGTTTTTACCATCTCCGTTGCTTTGTCAAGTATCGACATCTATTCTACTATGATTCCATAAAGTGAAGAGAAAGATAATAAACCGCAAAGGTGCCAATAAAGAGAGCCTCTGTTAGAAAAATGTTTTGATTAAAAAATGCGATAGTCATAATAGCAAAATAGGCTGCAATCAAAAGAAGTATCCGTAATCCATTTGAGCCATGCTTTTGAGTATGATATAACATGAACCCTAAAATAGAGAGAAATGCGATGATTGCAAATCCCAAATGGATCCAAAATGAGTTATATGTAAAAATAAGACCATAAATGCCAAACAATAGACATATAATAATTATCATAGAAGTCATGTCCTTTCGCTCTCGTTCATATTGTATGGTAAAGGCACCCATCATCACCATGGAGGCAGTAATCATATATTTGGCCTTTTCATTACAGATGATATTACAGATACTGGGGTTATCAGCAAATTGACAATATACATAAATGATGGGGATCAAATAAGCGATCAGCATGCATCCCAATAAAATATCCTTTTGCGACATGTATTCTGATATCATTTAAGGTTGTTTTAAATATTCTGCAAATACATTTTGCGGATTACCATTTTTGTAGGCGGGGTTCACATGAGGGCTGTTTGCATTTTGCTTATACTGAGGCAATCCTGGAGAGGCATTCACGCCGGCAGGGGCGCATCCATGCGCATCAGCGGAGGGATAGGTCATCGGTGGATGTAAGATTTGATCGACAAAGCCGTCGATAGAGCAACGATTTTTGACAAACCATACTGCAAGGGCTACCACAAGAAGGAGAGGGATAACATACTTCATCATGACTTTCTATCAAGTGTATTGTAAATTCGATCATACCAATTGACAATACAATTATGAAAAATAAATGGCTTTGACGCTGCTGGCGGCTTTGACGCTACTGGCGGCTTTGACGCTACTGGTGGCTTTGACGCTGCTGGCGGCTTTGACGCTGCTGGCGGCTTTGACGCTACTGGCGGCTTTGACGCTACTGGCGGTTTAGGCGCCAATCTCCAGCGGGCGGTGGCTGATATCCGGGGCAATCGTCGACTGAAGGAAGATGCTAACAGGGACCTGGGGGTTCGGTGGCTCCGAGCGCAACTGGAGGTTCGCGTTACGCAAGCTCTGGCCCACGGTATTGACGCCGATGAGAGCACCTGCGCTAAGGAAGTTCTTGCCTTTCAGGGAGCCTGGTCCCATTGGGTTCTGCTCGGCCCAGATGCTGTTCATGTCCTTCGGGAGAAGCTCGGAGGGGGTGATCTGGTCGCGTGGGTAGCAGCCAGCAGGGGCCTCGGCGGCACCGAAGTTGGCCGGGCCCTCATACGAGCTGAGGTCGGCAAAGCCATCCGCCTTCTTGGCATCCTTGGCATCCTTGGCACCATTTGCACCCATCTTGGCACCCATCTTGGCACCCATCGCCTTATTTGCTGCCATCGCCTTCTTGGGGTCCATTGCATCCTCTGGCTTGTCAGCAAAGCCATCTACGCCACCCTGCGCGTTCATCTCCTCCTTCTCGGTTGCTCTCTTCACATCTTCAAAGCCTTGATAGGTTTTTAGCAGTCCGCACAGGGACGAATCATATTGATAGAGTACAAATACGATGACCAACACAACTAGGGCGATTAAAACGACGTTCTTCATTTCTGTACCTGCCATTACTTTCTATAAAAGAATGAGGGCATTATTTTATAAGAAAGTATGCCGAACACGTCTTTTCAAAGTTGGACCTCCTCTTCTGAGTCCTCCCCTGTATCGGAGCCCGTACCCGTATCGGAGTCCGTCAGTTCCGTACCGTATTTTTCATAATACCTCGTCATATGATGCTGGGCTCGATACACGGCTAATTTCGCCTTTAGACGAGCTTCTTTTACCTTGTGTTTATCATAGAACTTGGTGGGCGGGTCAAGCGTGAGAGGCACCTCCGTAGCGTTTTTATCGATCGGCAGGTCATCCAGGTTCAATTCATGTACCCCATCTATCACGGGTGCATGAACCGGAAGAGAGGTAGTAGATTGTACCGTATCATCTGGTTCAGCCAGATCCGGGATATCAATCTGTAGCGGCTCTGTTGTATATTTCCAATGTACCCAAAAGCCTCCATTACGAATCTGAATGGTAACAGGCTGTACCGTTACATGAACGGGAAACTGTGATGGTTCAGTCCCCTGAAGGGTATGCTTTGCAATCTTATGAATCTGCTGAATCGTATATGGCTTGGAAAAAAGTTTGGCCGAGGCTTGCAAAAAGGATTGAACGACACCATTCCACCAGGTAACATTCTCTTGAATGGTGTGTTGAAGGGACTCCAGTGAAAGAGATGTGGTATCATCCCCTACGAAGGTGGGGGTCTCCTCTGAGTCCACGAACTCAATAAGAAAGGTATAACAAGGCTCCGCTGCTTTTGTTGTTGCATTTATCATTTTAGAATATTGAGGAGCTTTAAAGGTCGGCATATCTCTGACCACAGCGATTAGAAGAGATCGGTTAATTTCACCACACTAACAAAATGCCACCTGACCGGACAAAGGATAAAGAGCGATTTATTCATATATTAAAAGGACAAATCGACCAATTTGCATTATCTCTTGCCAGTTCGGATACCAAAAATTATATTCAACAGCTCGTCATTGAGCCTTTTCTACAATACATCTTTCAACGATCTTTCCCTTATCTTATTATTGCTATTTGTGTATTTGCCATTATTTTCATTATTGTCATCCTCATTTTTGCGATATTATTATGGAATCATAATAAAGTCGCCCTGTGCCCGTCTTGTGTGAAGAGTGTCTAACAATTTAAAAACGCTATGGATAGCAACCATGGCTGACTCCGGTATTGGTACTTATGTACGATCTTGGTTACATTATGGTAATCTGGCCTCTTCCTTTTACAAACAATATGGCGCCTCTCGAAAGATCAAGGATGACTTTGAAAAACAAATTATTACCACACTTCAACAACAAGGTATGGAAAATGCCATCATTCAAATTAATCGAGGGAAAATTCAGGTCGCAACCAAGCGTGAACCAAACCCCCTTTCCCTCTCCAAAGTCGAGGAGTTACTTCACGGCTACTTTCGTCATCGATGCCTCAAAGATGAAACTCTTGAGATCATGACCTTTATTCGCGCCAATCGTGGATATACCCTTCACAAAACACTCAGACAAAGTGGCCTGCCCGCACAAAAGGAGCCTGAACTGATAACAACCCTATAACTTACGAGGTCCATGTACCTGATTTAAAGGGATTTACGGGAATCTGATCCAATTTGACCTTATAGTCTTGTACCTTCTTATCATATAGGATGGTTTCTGGCGTCAAATTATGATTTCTCTTCATCTGGTTGCGCTCATCCGCGTTTGTTTCCGATGGCTTACTACCATAACAGTTCACACCAAATCGGAGCTCAGGATTGTCAAAGTAGCCTCCATTGACACCTGGGGTACCACATGACATTCGCTGCTCTTCAGGGCCCATCTGGATCTTATCATAGGTGGCTTGCTGCGTAGGGTAAACCGCCGACTGACCCTTGATCCAACCATAATTGCACCAGTCTGCACCCTTGTTCCACGCATCTTTTACTTGATCGTAGGTGGCAAGTTCAGCGCCAAATGCTTTACATAGGGGCTCTGCATCCGTATAGGTATATTTGTCCTGTGCGACATTGAAAACCTCTTTCTTGCCTGGTAGAATCTTCTCAATAGATGATGGCTCAGGGGTTGGTGAATCAGGGGCATAGGACGGTGGCGCAGGTTGAACGGCCGGTTCAGAATAGCCAAATAAGGCTTTTATTTTTTGCCATACAATATCTAGTCCAAGAGCAATTTGATTGCGAAAGATAATGAAGATAATAAACAACACAATTAATATACCCAGCCCAATAATAATGGGAATGGATACATAAGGTGATGTATCACTTTCAAATGCAGAATTAATAGATTCGTTGATTGGTTTCGCAAAGTCTGATGCGGTATTACCATTCATCATTTTCTTAACTGATTCCGATACATTTGAAATAGGAGCGCTAATAAATGAGCTATTTGTGTTCACTTTCGCACTATTTGTGTTCACTTTCGCGCTACTTGTGTTCACTTTCGCGCTACTTCCGCTGTTCACACGATTCACAGCAGATAGAGAGTTTGTTACTGGATTCATTCTATTAGATAAAACGAATGATTGTTATAATGATTTTTTTCATTTTAATAATCATGGTATACACTGAAATGGATTAGACGCCGTCTTCTACCGTACGATTTCCTCCACGCATGTTAATGTAGTTTCTCTGCTCGGGACTCGTGCAGACACAGCCGGTATCCGATGAATAAGAAGCCGAGCAGCACTCGGGCTTCGATTGATTGTTCTTAAAAATGAAGAGGCTGTCAGGGCCGGGTGTAAAGGCAGGGCCCAACAGTGGCTCATTTGGATCGGTTCCACGCCATGAGCTAACACCATTGTTGGGCGTCACACGAACATCATCAAATGCGCCAATCGGCTCCAACTTGTACTTTCCAAGGCCCGATGGGCCTGCATTCTCAAGAAAATAACCCATAAACCCTTCACTGCGACCATTTCGGCTGGAATAGACCATCAGTAAATTGGCGACGAGCAATAATACTAAACCTGTGATGAGAAACCCAGTTTTCATTCTACTTATTACGCTTTAGATAATCTATGGTGTTGTCCTTTGGACGTAGGTCCGGAGTCTCTCCTCTACAAATGGATAGGTCTCATGAATAGAATCATAGCCAATCTCCGTAAAGTCTCGAACAATTTTCTCTTTTTGTTCAGATGGATCCCATACGATATACTCTCCCGTTTCGGTAATGAGCGCCATCCCCTGAAGATGATGCGTACCTTGGCACACAGTAGATGTTCCCTTTATCCAAAGGCCATCATGATCTTCATAGTGTTCCGTATGCCATGTCTCATTTTCCTCATAGGCGCCTTCGACTTCTCCATGAACAATACCTAAAATATCCTGCTCTTTCCCCATTCGATCCATTACTTTTCCAAATGGAGTCGCTAATGATGAGATCGGCACCCACCCATGCATGGTTTTCACACGCACCTGTTTTCCAACCAATGCTACCTCGCAGTCCATTTTGAGATTATGCTTCCATGCCTTATCTGCCGATCCACGGTTTAACATGCTTGACATCATGTAATTCCAAATGTATTGTCCCTTATGATCGTCATTTCCGATTTCCTCCCAGTCGCGGAAAAAGAAGGTAGTATTATCAATAGGAGATTGGATGGGAATGCAGTTGGATGTCGTGTTAAAGCAGTACAAAATGGGAGAAACCTCCTTAAGCTGAATGGCTCGCTTATCGGATGAAACGGATTTCCATTCGCCATTGGGCTGTTTTACCAAATGAGACCCTGATACACGAATACCTAGAAGATCATAGAGTTCAATCTGGGATCCATTTGATTGAATCACTGCGGTTACACGACTTCCATCTGATAATTCATCACCTACTTTGATGCCCTCAACACATGTTCCACTTGATTCTCCTTTTCGATGAATGCGCGTACCTGTTGCAAAACAGGTCCAATTTGATTTATTGCTCTCTGCATTACTACGAACACTGGGAGACATAACAAATGATAATATTGTAACGGACAAGACGACGGTTGTCAATACGGCAATAATAATAGGAATAAGCCCAAAGAAAAATATGAACAATATAATTAAAATAATTAATAGGATACCGCATATGATAAGAACAACCTTAATAACTGCTTCAATCGAATTTAGCATTCCGCGAAACATACTGAGACCAGTATAAATCATAGATACAGCCATGGCATTGGCGCGACTGACAGCCATATGTAAATATTGAATAATACGACTCATTTCATAGACAGATGAGGTGAATCTACCAAAAAATTTGCCTAAATATGCGGTAAATGCATTATACACGGTTGACAATATTTTTTGTATGCTATTTAATGCTTCTGTGGCGGCGTCTGCAATATTGATTTGTTTTGAAAAGATAGCATTGATGGGTACCATTAGCATATCCATAAATTGTTGCACAAAAGATTGCATACAAAATGAAAAGTTATCCGCTGAAAATTCACCTGCTGAGCGTGGATCTGAATCTGGTTTAAAAAGGAAGGAAGCAAACATAACAGAAAGCTTACATCGGTTATCGACCCAATTGCTCATAATTACATTTCGATCCATACTTGCAATCACCGCACCCATGACGGCAAATAGGAAAATGGTCATTAGAAAAATAGGCCATTTTGCATCCATCTCCTTATGGACGAGATTCCCTACTAATAAAATAACTCTTTATGCGGTTGATTCTAAATGCTCCGCGTAATACATTTCGGAATCCGGAGAACAGACCTCCATATAATCTCTTACACGCGTTCCATCTTCCAGCTCAATCTGCGAGTTAGGAACGACAACAAACGATATGAATTCTGCATGATGGGCGCAGTATGCGTGATGTTCTCCCATTCTCTTCCATTGATTTGACGTTTGATCCCAATGGAGTGTAGCAGGAGTCAAGGATACGTTATCAGAGAGGGTGCATACTTCACTGACTTGGCGGCGGATGATACCCACTACCTCGGATCCTGTTGTAAGATAATCACCAATTTGAATTTGATTCGCCGCCACCAGACCATGCATCGTCTTAATCTTTGCCTCTTCATTAATGGCAAAGCAGGCATCTTTATAGGCATAATTTGTGGCGGTACTCTCCTTTGCATTGACAGTCTTCTCGATCCATCGCAGGGTTGGCTCATCGCATTCAGGTGCTTCATCATAATCCAGGAAGGTCAGATATTCCATCGGAATCGTATGATCGGTTGTATTGAGACAATAGAGCAAGTCATCTGAATTCCATGGCCCCAGCTGAATCGCATGGGGGTGATCCCCTGCCATAATCGGTTTTCCATTGTGCATGAGATAATGATTGGTACTCACGGTAACGGGGCCTAGTTTAACCATAGGCTGACCCTTTGAATAAAATCGAAAGAGAGCGGTAACAGTAGTATGACCTGGTAAAAGAACATCACCGATCTTCACATCCTTAATGGGGGTGCGTACAGGTGTACCCGTTGGATTCTTTACAATAACCTCCGTTTCTCCAGGAAAGCAGAACGTATTCAAGAATGAAAAAAGAAAGGTATTGGTAAAAGACGTCATTCCTGTAATTCCTGACATTCCCATGTACATAACGGAAAAGAGGATCGCGTACAATCGTCCAAAGAGCGTCTTCAAATAAATGCCGCTCATTCGCAATTTAAAGAAAAAATAGGAAATGCGCTCGGTAAATTCTTGAAATACGGTATTGATACCGCCTCCTAATGTTGCAATGGTGGCCTGAATCGAACCCACAGCATCAAAAAGAGAGCCCAGTATACCTGTAAATTGTGAAAAGGACGAGGTAATGGAGCCTACAAATGGCATGGAGTGTGTTTTAAAAATACCGCCCATGCAAAAGTTGAAATTATCAGAAGCACTTGTACCTTTTGGTCCTAACCATCCCGCAATGGGTAATACCCATGGCTTGCAACGAGTATCCGCCCAGTCATTATCCGATATATTACTGAGTTGATTTAGCATACTGGCACCAAATACGATCACATAAAAGAATACACCAAAAAAGGCGAAATAGAAAATGGTGCCGCTAAAAGACCACAATTCATTTGGATTTGGTATATCTGATTCTTCATTTTGAATCATTATGGGCGCAGGCGCCATTGGTATAAGAGGCATAGGTGCGGATGGTATGGGTGCGGATGGTATGGGTGCGGATGGTATGGGTGTGAATTGTATCGGATTAGATGGAGCTCCTACAGGATAGAGCGAACCAGGTACTGGACTACCAGGTTCTGGCCTGCCAGAATTATCACCTAGTGCGAGGGATCGCAGTACATCTTTTCTTGATACATGAGTTAGTGGTTTCGAACTCATCCTCCTACTCACTCCCTACAACCAATTATGGGAAATCTTTTCTACATTTCTCTTTCTTGTCGATGGTATCAACAAATGAAGAGCAACTTATTTTGTTACAGAATAATGTCTTTGAATCCACTGCACATCTTGCTCAAATCGCATACGTCCTGGATGACCTGCTTTTTTAGATAATGTGGCTACCGTATTCAATCGATTGTACACAGGGAACACACCATACTCCTTAATGACCTTCTTGAGAGCACGATGACGAAGGGGATCAGATAGCCCCCATTGATATCCGTATGATGTAATCACACCTTTTCGTAGACTTTTCGTTTTATCTTGATTTGTATTGCTTTTTTTGGTATGAGTGCGTTCCTTAATACAACCGGACGGTACATGAATCGCATCTGTCGTTGGACGAACAGTAATTACCTTCCCTTTTCGGCGCACAGTATATCCAGAGGAGGCAATACTTTGTCTAAACCTGCGAGTATAACCTTTACGCAGTCGGTACCCTTTTGGGCATTCTTGCACAGAAGGCATTTCTACTGGGGTATCATAAAATTTTGCATAAACTGATAGGTATGTAAATTAGCTTTAATGCATTGTTCATATGGAATGGTATGAGGAATACTGTTCTTTTGAAAATAGATAGTAATCCAATCCAATACCTCTTTCATTATAGGACGTGTACTCTTTGGAAAAATGAGTAACTTTGTATCCTCAATGGGTGCATCTTGTGCGCGAACCGCTAATACATAAAAGGCATTCAACTTACGCAAATAGACTTGAAGCAACCGATTATCATGCGCCTCTTTTGTCCCCAGTGCGGGAGCAAAAATAATGGCATAATAAAGCCGATGCTTTGCTTTTAACAGGCGCTTTCGAAAATCTTCATCAATTCCTGCAACAATAATACCGGTCGATTCATTATCCCATATGTCCTCCGTATCCCACATCTACTATTATATTCCGTCACTATTTTGCAACGACGCCATACACGATACACAATATACCAATGACACACAGAGCATATTCGGCTGATTCAGAATAGGGTCCCGAGGTAAACCCTTGTGTTTTTATTACGGCACCACTTTTCAGTGGACTTCGAACAGGAAGATATTGATTCATCGTTACCGAACTTGATTGTACCTTCGCAATATCCATATTAAGATTGGCAGAATCCTTATTATGTATTAATGGTTCTGTTACACGGATTGGCGCAGCAGATGTCTGGCGCTCAGGAGGTGTTGTCATATGAAATATTCTATTCATGTGAGTTAATATAAAACCTTTTTTCTACTCCAATTCAGATCGTAGCATGTCGAAGAAGTCGTTACCCGCTCTTGACCGTCAAAGCATTGCAGAAGCCACCGCCGAAGCAGAAGCCAGAGCTCTAGAATATGACCCCACGAATCGCGCCCACTATGTTCGTACCATGTTACAAGACATTGCCCTCTGGATGTCACAAGGTGATTCGGAAGAGACCATTCGTACCCGTGTCCCTGAATTTATTGAGAACTATCCGGAACTTTTCAAAAAGGTGATTGGCCGTCAGGATCTTGCCCCCATTCAAAGCATGCTCACCCTACTGGATCAAATGGGAAATGGAAACATGTCTCAACACCAGGCCTCCGTCATTGTGGGAAAGAAGCTTGTAGATCGCTTTGTGACACCTCAATTAAACGGCAGCGACGCGAAAAAATCGGCACCTTAAATCGTACACACCATTCATAACTTGACCTCTCATTTCTCTTCAAATAGGCGTGAATCTCGTCATCATTATTACTATCAATAATGGAAAAGACACGCTCCAAATACTCTGTCTGCAGTTGAAAGGAAGTATGTCGCGCCTGTTGAAGCCACTCACAATCCATACGATGAGGAACAAATAGAGACTCCAGGGGCTGGCCGTGTTCTAACATGCTACACCACAATCGCATCACATCAAGCACTTTATTGGAACAGCCTGTAAACCCTTTTCCAATAAAGTAGTGCTCTGGATTGCATGGCCTGCTCATACACGGTTTATACAGAGTCCACTCTTCAAAGTGAAAAGAGAGCAGACGAAGCAGATCAATCGTACATTGATGATAGAAATCAAACAGCTTTAGAATAAAGACTCCGCCTACTTTCAATACTTCTAAGCCAATTTTGGTCGATGCCAGCAACAATGGAAAAACCATCGTCTCTTGCTTCATATAATCGCATGAAAAGTCGAATCCTCCATCCGCCGTAAAAATATGGATCGTTCGCTCTTGATCGGGTTGCGCAGTGTAATCGATAAAATACTGTTGATTTTCTGGTTTCATGATATCACCTGTATGATCTTTGCCAAAGATAATATTCACATTCTTATTTTTCTGTAAAAAATGGGTGGCACGCTTCCATCCAGGAATGTTTGTCTTTCGAGATTTCAATGTCATAGCAACACTGGTATGAATCGCCCGCTTCTGTTTATCTGCTTCATCGAATAGTGCCTCAATAAACCCACCAGGACCCTCGCATACATGGGCGGTTCGAATGGGCTCCTGTGGAAACATTTCAAAAAATTGGAGGAGATCCAACATTTCAATCATCTTAAAATACGATCGAGAAAGCGGCTTTAAAAAACAAATGGACTCAGGAAAATTATGATATTTTTTCTGTGTATACACGATTTCAAATGGGTTTACAATTTTCTTATAATACTCCCAATTTTTACCATTACTAAGCGACTCTTCATATTGATTGATACGATTTCGACATTGATGCAATGCGGACTCTTCTGGTGAATTCACATGATCGACTTGATTCGACTCCAAGATCAGATCGCACTCTAATGGCAGATCCATCCTTTTAAACAGTGATACCTTTTCCCATATCGGTCGCACTATTTCCATACGTTATCTATTCCGTTTTATCTTTAGATTATGCATCAACAATGTCAATCTCTACATCAGGCTCTTCCAATTGCATTTCAATTGGCACCTCTGTAGTAGGCAGTACCATATTCATCTGGAACTGTGTAAGCGCACATGGATCATCTGCCGAGGGGCGAGATTCTTCCATCTGATCCAAATCACCCTCCTCCTCCTGATCCAGTCTGCCTCTCTCCACATCAATCTCCTTCAAGAGCACAGGTAGTGCCTGGTCGTCCAGAAGAATCTGGGAGAATGCCGTTCCACCGCGAATCGCCTGTCCCATCATAATGTTCGCCGACACACCCGTCACGGGATCCACCTCTCCAAACAACGCAGCCTTTAGCAAGATCTTCTCCGTCTCCTCAAACGATGCCTTTGCCAGTGTACCAATATCGTTCTTGTTGATGCCATAACGATCAATCGACATCAAGCGACCGAATCGGGTCATCACATCACACAGCAGACAGAGATGACGGTAATTGACACCCACACTGTCAAAGAGACCGCTGATTTCATTAAAGAGAATCGCACGCGTTGCCTCGATTCCAAGTACTTCATAGATGTCCCATACATTTGTAGAATACACATGTGTTCCATCCACGGCAGGATGATTCATGACCTTGATAAGATTTGATCCATCCGTATCCAGCACAAACTGCTCCACTTCCTGATAACGACCCTCCACCATCTCCACAAACTGCTTGTCATTGCGGAAAGTAACGGCCTTAATACCAGGCAGACCACGAATCACGATGCTATTCAGCAATTTGTTCTGGAACTTCTTGAGATTGGTGAACTCGTCCAGATTCGACGCGGTATCATCATTACGATTAGGAAGACGAATACGCATCACGAGATTGTCCGAGTTGTAATCGCTATATACGACATTGATGTCGTTGTTAAACTGTGCCTTGATAACGGATACAACCTCTTGAATGGAAATATTGCGGTTAAACATCTCCTCACGATTCAGCTCCAAGCGCAACATCCATTTCGACCAGCTGGCGCTTTGCGTTTCCATTTCAAACTGGCGGTAGAAGGTCATCAATGGAATATCCTCCTTTACCACGGTTTTTGCATCCGTTTCATCCCAGTAGATCGCAACCTTGTCTGTGATGTTGCGAAGCACCGTCAGCTCCAGATCCTGCACGACCTCGCGCGCCTTGTCCTTGCTCTGACGATATTCGGGCTTCAGATAGATCGTAAGCGAGGTTGCCTTTGGATTCTGTGTCACCTTGAGAAGTTCACGCAGACGCGGCACACCTCGCGTGACGGCCGATTTGCTGGCTACACCGGCTTGGTGGAACGTATTTAACGTCATCTGTGTAGCAGGCTCACCAATCGACTGCGCCGCCACGATTCCCACCTGATCTCCTGGCTGCACCCATGACTTCATATGCGTCACCACAATGAGCTCCATCAGCACTTCGAATGCATTCTTTGTAAAGCGCGCCTCGACAATAATCTTATGCGGCGCAAGGTGGAAACGCAGAAGAGCACACCAGATCTTGTGATAAGGATGCGTGCGACCAATGACCTTGTTGATCCCCTCCAAAACCACCTTTGGAGTCAGATCGGTCTGCTCGGTCCCCTTGATTCCAAACCGCGTCTTGATATTGAGAACCCAGCGCGCCAAGTTCACGGGAGCAAAGATGCTGCCATCTTCATGCGTCTTCTTCTGAAAGACTTCCTCTACAATCATGTTCTGATCGCGAATGAGCTCCTCCACATACGCCTGGACAATCAACTCATCATTCTCACGAATCGTACCACTCTTCAGAATCGCGCTCCAATCCTGATTCTGCATACCATAGACGGTCCGAATGTCCTCCTGCGAGAGCGCCTCCAGCGGCAAACCCTGTGTCTCAATCTTAGTCGGGTTGATTCCATCTTCACCATAGTGGAACTGGATAATGTTGTTATTGGCATCACGCACCGTGCCATCATGCTGAACCGTCAAATCCTCCATGGACTTGACGAGCTGACGCTGAATATATCCTGTATCCGCAGTCTTTACAGCAGTATCAATCAGACCCTCGCGACCTGACATGGCGTGAAAGAAGAACTGCTGCGGCGTCAAACCACGAATGAAGGATGACTCAATGAATCCACGCGCCTCTGCGCTGTCGTCATATTTCTTGTAGTGTGGAAGCGTACGATCCGTAAAGCCATAGGGGACACGCTTGCCCTCAATGGCCTGCTGACCCAGACACGCCATCATCTGTGCCACATTCAGCGGCTCTCCCTTCGAACCCGAACGGACCATTGCCAAGAGACGATTCTCGCTCGAAAGTGACTCCTGACCCGTCTTCCCTGCATCCGAAGTCGCCTGATTGAGAATACCGAAGATCTGATCCTCAAACTCCTGCTGGTTGGTCTTGCCTGTGTTGTTATCGAACAAGTCCAGATGAACCTGCAGAATCACCTGCTCGACCTGCTTCTTACGCTCCTGGATCTTCTCCTGAATCTGGCGATTGGTCTCCTCATCGGCAATCAAATCGCTGATGCCGACACTGAATCCGTTCAGGACGAGGAAGTTTTCGACTGTATTTTGAAGGGAGTCCAGCAAGTTAACGGTGTCCGTGGGACCATGATCGTTGTAGGATACATGGACGATACCCTTTGACGGCTTCATATAGATATCACCATCCACCACACCCTGTATGATGTTACCTTCTACGATCTTCACATAATTGACTGAATCTTTGTTGTCTGTTGTACGATTATATGATTTGTTTGGCATTTCAATATTAACAGGCGGCAACAGTGCGCTCAGTACTTGTTGGCCCGTCCAGCGCTTACGATCTACAATGCGAGCAATCGGCATCAGACCGTCGAAACGCTTGTTCCACATCATCAAGTTCATAAATTCGCGCTGCGTAAACTCGATGCCTGGCTGCGTCAGGCGGTAGGAACCCACCAGGGTATCTTGATACACACCGATCATCGGCTTTGCATGTCGCGGTGTGATAATATGGTGCGGCACCGCCGCTATTTCTTCTAATTCTACCATGGCCTCATAGCTCTGAGGCAGGTGCGCGTTCATCTCCGAACGATCCCCCAAGTTTCCAAGGGGGGCGGACTATATCTTAAGCCATATCGGGTTGATTAGACCGTCATATATGACCCACTACCATTTAGTCTCTGAACCGTCTTCCTATCCTATCCTCGCGGACGTAGAAGCTTGGCTGCGGATTGCCCATTTTGCATCTCAGCATAATGCTCATCTTATACATTTTTACCCTACCTCCAGTATTTCTCTAGAGCCAGACAGTTGCTTTCACAAGTGCTTTGGTAGTATAAGTTTTAGGGGTTTCCCGAACAGTTTGGAAGTGTTGCAGAATAATTGATTGTTTTTATAAATTCAATTGCCTTTTCTTTTAATTCCTCAATCGTCTCATATTTACCTGTAAATGATGTTTTCTTATCTCCTATGACAAGTTTAATGAACTTTGAACCATCCTTGTTGTTTCGAACTCGGATATATTGGTCTATATTATTCATGTCAACTATTACATCTTTGAACATTGAAAGCTTTATCGCACTATGTTGTGTTTGACTCTGTTTCATTAGCTTTTCTCTAGCCTCTGGAGTCCCCATAACTTCTTTCAATCGTTCTGTCATTTTTGCACGAGTTTCTTTACTGCGACTCGTGCATCCTCCCCGTTTTTTAGACGGATTGGTAGGAGATGTACTTTCAACAACTATTGTTTCTATGTTTTTAAACACTTTTCCACCGAGTGTGAGATTATAGCCATTTGGATAGAGTGAGTTATACTCCTTAATGTAATGCTCCTCTTGTGTATCTAGATCGCTCTTTAGACACATTGTAAGCAATTTACAATGAAACGCTTCCTTACCATGCAGTCGTATCGCGTTATTCAGATATGTACACTGTTTCTTTTTGGTGTTACATATTGCTTCACTGATATGATCTTGAAAGCGTCCCATATATCCAAATGGCCTATATTTCCCACGATTCTTTCGATGAGAAAGTGTTTGTCCAACATAGTATTTATTTGTTTTTGTATTTGTCATGAGGTAAATATGACCGACAACTTGTGAGTTATCTTCTAATAATTTGTTCATTCTGGCAATTAAATTAATTTATATTCAATCAAATTTTCTACTAGGTAGTTATATTATTCGCACATGCCGCGCAACATGTACAAATTGTGATGCTTACACCATTAGTCCTTGAATGTGACAATCACAACATTCAAGGTGGCTACCTGTTGGTGACAAGATGTCCCTTAGAATAAGGGGAGTTTATCACCGTCGAAGTCAGCGTTGTAGGGACGAGTCGCGAGAACATTCATGCGAAAGGTCTTGTATGGCAGAACCTTCACGCGATGTCCCATCATCGACATCTTATGCAGTGTCGGCTGACGATTAAAGAGGAGAATGTCATTGTCGAGCAAGTGACGATTCACCACATCACCCTCATAGAGAACAATCTCCTCCGTTTTCACATGCTTCAGCGAAATCATGCGACCATCCTTTCGCACAATCGTCTTGGCGCCCGGCCACTTATCTGCTCCGTTCTGCACCAACTTATAGAGCTTCTTGAGATTATAGGGCGTAACCGGTTCAGGGCTCGTCAGGTTCATGGCGATCTCGATCGGCACACCAATCTCTGCCACACTAAGGTTCGGATCGGGTGTAATGACCGAACGCGCGGAGAACTCCACACGCTTGCCCTGAATGTTGTAACGGATACGACCTTCCTTGCCACCCAGGCGCTGCTGAATGGACTTCAAGGGGCGACCACTGCGCTGCGCCGAGGGAGCCACACCAGGAATGTCGTTGTCAACCAGCGTTGCCACATGATACTGGACGACATTCGTCATCTCATCAATGACATTCTTGCTTGAATTGTTTTCGATCTTTTGTGCGAGTGTTCGGTCGTTCTTGATGATGTCGAACAGCTTGTGCGTCAAGTCATCTTCGGAGCGCTGATTGTTGTCCTGTACGACGGAGGGGCGAACCTGCGGGGGCGGAATGCGAAGCACCGTGCAGATCATCCAGTCAGGGCGGCACCAGAAGCGACTCAGACCCATGAAGTCAACATCCTCATCCGAAATGCGACGGAACAGGCGATGCACATACTCCACTTCCAGCGGCTGCTGTTGTTTGAGCTCCTGATAGTGCGCCACAATGCGCGCAATGCCCTCGCGTGTAAACTTATCGGGCTGGGGGGCGCCGCAACCATCCTCGCATTCTTGGCCGCAGCGTTTGATCTTGGAAGATTCCTCCAGAACACTTTTCCAGCGCGCCTCGCCCTTTCGAAGAAGAAGATCTCTGTTCTTGGGGAGATCCTTGTCAATTCGAAGTTTGGAGCAGCGGATGCAGATGCACTTGAGAACATTCATAATCATAGCATGAAACTGAATATAGTAGACAGGACGGGTCAATCGATAGTGTCCAAAGTGGCCGGGGCAGCCATGATTCGTTTGGCCGCAGGTGCGGCAGATTTTTCCATTGTCCAGAACGCCCATGCGTGGATCAAACAGGCCTCCAATTTTGGGCTCATTCCCTTCATAGGGTGTTTGTGTAGTAATCTCCACCACAGAGCTCCGCTCAATCTCCTCAGGAGAGAGGACGCTGAACTGGACGCCCACGACAGACTCGATATCAGAAGAATGTTGATTGAAACCGGCTGGCATTCTGTCTTGGAGATAGAAACTGTTATACCGATTTAGACTCTGCATTTGTCAATTTTATTGGTTTTTGATTTTATCACTGATACATTCTCATCACTTAAATAACTCCCACAATCATCATAGTAAATGAGTCTGATTGAACTGGCGGATCATGCACGAACGGACAAAAATACAGTACATTCCTATTTAGAGCTCTATCAAACACTACTGTCTCATAAAAAAGATACTGCGAAAAATGTATTGGAAATTGGTATATTGTATGGTGGAAGCATAAAATTATGGGGTGATTTTTTTACAAATGCGATGGTGCATGCGGTAGACATTTTACCGAGTACCCATATTTGGGATGAACTTAAACATAAAAATAACATTGTGGTGTATTCATCCGTCGATGCATATGATGAAGCATTTTTTACATCACATTTCTTACATAATATTCAATTCGATATGATGTTAGATGATGGCCCACATACACTGGAGAGCATGACACAATTTATAAAATTATATTCACAAATTATGACAGAGGATGGAATTCTAATCATCGAGGATGTGCAGTCATTGGAGTGGATCGAACATCTTCGAAATGCAGTGCCAGATCATTTGAAGTCATTTGTAAATGTGTATGACTTGCGATCGATTAAAGGCCGATATGATGATATTGTATTTACTATTGATAAATCAAGGAATACACTTGTATAGGTTATTTTTTACAAATTGAATCAAAAAAATGAATCATTTGTTTCATGCGCTGTTGAACCATACGATCAAACGGACAGTCACATTTCTTATGTGTCTGGATTGTAAATGGATGTGGTGTTTGTTTTTGCATATAGAGGTCAATCCATGCATACATATTATGATATACTCGTCTGTTTGAATTTAGGCTGTTTTCAGCCAATATTCAGAATGACACGTTCTTTCCAGTTTCGATTCTGTAGTACAAACGCATATTGAATGGTTACCTTGCGATAGAGCGTTACATCGATCTCCGTCTTTTCATCGCGTGAAAGTACATGATCTTCGATCATACGATAGGTGGTGGAGACCATTCGTTTCCATTGTGGAACATAGATCTTGATTTTGATGAAGCCTCCTTCCATCGGGTTCTTCTCCATAATGATCCCTTCAAAGCTCATTTGATGGGTGCTGATCGCGCGGAGAAAGGTAGTATCGCGTGCAAAGTTCTTGATTGCTTTTCCTCGTAGGTTCATGTCATACATCGCCTGCGGAACAATGTAGTAATCGGTTGATCCCTGAATCCAGTTGGTAAGTACCCGCTGGTTTACCAGATCGGCATAGCGACGAATGGGACTGGAAGCATGCGCATAGTGATCGGAATCCAGGCCATGATGTTGGGTATCTTCCTCCTCTGCCAAACAGTACTCCGCCGAAGAGAAGGCCAACATTTCAAGTTCAGGGCAGTGTGATTGATAGGCCTGGAGTCGCTCACGATCGGGCGCAGAGTGTCGGCGCACAATACCCTGTTTCATCGCTTTCAGTTGCTTTCCTGCCGCGGTATTGTAGAGAATCATCATCTGCTCGATCCATTCATGTGAGTCTGTTACGGGCTTCTTTGCCAAATGGGATGCAATGGCCTGAAGAACGGGTCGAAAAGGAGAATCCGAAACCTGAAACTCCTCATAGGTATAGGACTGATTCACGGTGAGAATGGACTGAAACCATGTTGGGTCTCGGATTGCAATGGTATCCCAGATGAACTGCAGTGAGATTCCATAGCACTCTTTACCTGGAAGGAGCGAACAAGTCTGCTCTGAATATTCGGCAGGTAGCATGGGGCGAAGCACACGACCATCGGTATCATACAGTGTCTGACCGATGAGAGAGGCCATGATATCAACTGCACCCCCCTCTTCCACAAAGGCAGCCACATCGCTGATCGTGATCGTGATACGCCAGTTGTCTGTTCCATTGATGGGCTCCACCGTGATCACATCATCTACATCACGGCATCCTTCGGGATCGATATGAAAGGTAGTTCCTGATAGGCGTGTTCGTGAAACGGATTGGAGAAGCGTGGGTTGATACGCATACACGGGATATCGCCAAGGGCATGCCTGCCAAATAAGCGCCTCGAGTTCGGCCTTCTCTTCTCCCGACCGGCCCAGTGTTTGTTGAATGCTTCCTCGAGGGAACTGGGTAACCCACTCTTCTAACTGAATCAGAACAATCAGATTCTGACTGCGATCCTTTTCCGATGATCCAACAATGAAAGGAGGATAGCGTTTGTCATAGGGCGTACAGAGATACATCAAATGTCCTCGGCGGGTCATTCCATAAGTGGATTTACTTGTCAGCTCCAATGTTCCTGCCAGAAGGGGATGTTGATCGCGTAGCTCCAGTTCGCATTGTTGGTTAGTCCACCCCACATGATCGCCTGGAAGACATTTATTGGCTTGCTTTGCCCCGATAAACTCATGAAGGAGATTGCCCGTGTCGCTTAGAATCATGAAGTGGTGATAATCTTTGGTCTGGAGGATTCCGCGAAGATGTGAGGGAGGTGCATCGACTTGATTGATTCCCAACTGAGAGGAAATGAATGCGGTCATCGTATAATGTATTTCTGTGTATGCATCTTCCTCAATTTTTAAATCATCGTAGTAGAATGAGTCGGTGTGGTATGCGGCGCTTTGACAAGCATATGACTGCGGATCGTCCCTCCAATTCCTCTCTGCATCAAGAAAACCAGCAGCGCTTGTCTCAGTTGATACAAGAAAGAGAGAGAATGGATCTATCCGTTTTTCAACCCACACATGAGCCTATCATATCGGATAAGATAGAGCCCACCGTGACGATCGCAGCATCTAATACATACACTCCATGGAAAACACCATCTACCCTTAGCCATTAAATGTTTGGTAAGATTGCCATACATCCTTTGTGATATGTGATACTTCTTCCATTTTATGACAGAGAAGTTGCGATGCACTTGATCTAAGAAGTAGAAAAGTACTTTCTCCCAAAAAGGATGGGATATAGACACGATAGGGAATCACTTCTCCACGAGTGTCATGCTTCATATAATACAGTGGGCTTTCATCAAGTAGTTGTAGAAGAAATTGATAAGGCTGGATCGGTTGTGTGATGCAACGCATTCCTGCATAGAGTACAATGGAACCATCCATCGTCACCCAGTTAGGAAGATGTTGAAAAAGGGTGGTCCATAGCGCACGATCTTCTTTGCACGGATCAAACAAATCGATAATAATCACATCATACAGTCGATCAGGCGGAGTTTGAATGGCTTCCATCATATCATGATGATGAATGGTAAGACGCGGATCATCCCATGCTCCTTTGGCCCATTGTGGATATTTCGTTTGAAAGAGTTGTACGACTTCCTGATCCCATTCATACATATCGACCTGTTCGACCGTGGGCCATTTCAGAACTTCTCTTGCTGTTGCACCCTCTCCTCCCCCCATAATCATAACCCGTTTGGGTTCAAAGATACTTGCCATCACAGGATGTACCAGAGCTTCATGATATATTGCCTCATCCAGCTCACAACTCTGAATGGCATTATTCATATAACAAGCAACACCCCAGTTGGGGCGCTCCACCATTTCCACATGTGTATCTCTCTTTGTATGAATCGAATCGATAATCGTTGCATTGTTCCATTGATAGGTAACACCAAGCTCAGGCCAAGTATGGTCTGAGTAGTACGTCATTGTCTATTCTATAGAGAATGCGTTTAGATGCCTGTTGAACCAAATCCGCCCGCACCTCGTTCCGTTTCAGGATGCGATTCCACCACGCGAATGTTACGAATCCACCCCATATCTGGTGCCACAATTTGAAAAATGCGATCTCCCAGTTTCACCTGTGAATGACCTGTCATGGACCATACAGGTGCCTTGAGTTCTCCACGATAGCTTTTGTCGATAATTCCTGGAGAATTTGCCATGAGTAGACCCGTTTTATAAATAGAGGATCGTGGTACCAAGAAAAAGTGGCTATCCGTCTTCACATACTCATTGGATGTCCCATGCGGCATCGGCTCCACTTTCAGCATTCGAACAATAACACCAAATGGAATGAACTGTGGAGTCTGTTCGACCGTCACCTCCTCGGCGGCATGAAGATCCCATCCCGCATTAGCATCCGAATAATTGATGATATCGCCCGTGTAATAGGCGTTAACAGATGGATTGGTTCGTACCAATTCGAGTTCGTACCAGTGATTCATTTTATCCATACAATGAGGGGTGTCTTTAGATGTCATGATTCCAAGAATAGCTTAAACCAGTGCGGATATCATACAGTAAATGAGGTGGCTTGTCTATGGTAGCAACGGATGGATTGGGGGTATGGTGGTGAAGCTTCTTCGGAAGCAAGGACATGTTGTGATTAAGGCTCGGGCACGGGCGGATAATGAGCTTGGTGTAGAGGCGGAAATAATGACAAGTGATGCGGATCGTATTCTTTGTCTGATCGGGCGAACCCATGGCCCAGGATATTCCACCATTGACTATCTGGAACAAAAGGGAAAACTCGTAGAGAATGTTCGCGATAATTTGTATTCACCCCTTGTTCTTGCGCTTCTTGGTCGGAAGTATGGAATCCATGTCACTTATCTCGGAACGGGGTGCATTTTCACTTATTCCGAGGAACAACGCATGTTCCAGGAGAGAGACTCTCCCAATTTCTTCGGTAGCGGTTATTCGACTGTGAAGGGATTCACGGATCGCCTTATGCATTTCTTTGAGGATTCTGTTCTCAATCTCCGCATTCGCATGCCAATTGTGGGTTATCATCATCCTCGTAATTTTGTTACCAAGATCACCAATTATGCCAAGATCTGCAGTATTGCAAATAGCATGACGGTATTGGAGGACATGCTTCCTGTCATGATTGATCTGGCCCTAAAAAAGACGACGGGGACGATCAATCTAACGAATCCTGGCACGGTGGAGCACAATGAAATCCTGGAACTCTATCAAAAATATGTGGATCCGACCTTTTTGTGGGAGAACTTTACGCAGGAGGAACAGGCGAAGATTTTGCTTTCGGGGCGCTCTAACAATGAACTGGATACGACAACGCTCCAGCGACTCTATCCGAATCTTCTGCCGATTCGCGAGCGAGTGGAGCTCCTCTTTCAGAATTGGAACAAGAGTGAGTTAGCTTAGTCGCAAGTATAGGCTGTCTGATACAACCAGATCGCGCATGATAAGGGATTTGGCCTCTGTAATTTTGCTAATCTGATCGGTGTGTTGTGAGTAGGTTGCCATCGAGAGCCATTCCTCCAACATATTGGCGGTTTTCATTATGGCGCGAATAAAGTTTCCTTCAAACAAGTTATATTCCGCGCAAATGACGGAAGCATGTTCTCCTTCCATCCATCTCCACATGGGTTCGACCATCTGTGTGGAGAGGGACCAATACCCTTCTACTGGCAAACTGATACGATGCTCCAGATCCTCAAAGGTATGTGCCATGTCCTGGATCTGCTTCAGGGCAGAGACAACCGCGGCACTGACATGAAGTTCTGAAACAGAAGAGGCATCTTCTGTTTCTTTGGCTTCTTGAAAGCAGGTTAGAACACATACCAGTTCTTTGCCGGTTAGACCATGAAGTGATTCACCCACATAGAGCTCGGTCATCAAGATTGGGTGACCTTCGTTGACTTCCGTTGCAAGAATCCCCTTTTGTCCGAGATCTTCATTGGTGAGCGTCAGAGGATCCGCATGTCGAAGGTATCCCGTCTCATACAAGAATGTGACAATGGGCTGAATGCTGCGCTGGTGCCCTTCTAATTCTGCCAGATGGTTTACAATCTGCTGCTGCTCCCGTTCGATCACATGTAGCATCTGGTAGTCAGCAAGTGATTTGGTCCATTTTGGCCCCAGCTGCTTATTTTTCACACTGTCGAGTTCGCGTTGTAGATGTTTGCGCTCGGCGTTCACGGTCTGTTTCATCCGCTGTTCCAGCTCCAATCGCTTGACACATCCGCTAAGAAAGGGCTCGATCAGATGGAGTTCATCACGCTTCGTATCCAGAAGGGATAGTTCTGTGCGCTGTTTTGTGATCTCCTTTTGCTGCTGTTGAAACCAGTAGCTCTGCTCCATGATGGTGAGCCATTTCAAGGGCTGATTAGGAGGAGAGGCTTGAAGGGTTTTCAGCAGGAAATCATAGTGAAAGTCCATCCGGCTTTGGAGTGGTGGGCGGGCACCTTTCATCATCGTATACATTTCCTCAGGATACACTGGCTCGCGATCCGGTAGATAAATGACGACGCCCTTGTCATCTTTTCCGCGGCGACCTGCGCGCCCCGCCATTTGAAGGTATTCATCATTGCGTAGCATTCGCATGTGACCCGTTGTATCATCATATTTCTTGAACCCCGCAAAGAGCACCGTCTTTGTCGGCATATTCAGTCCCACTGCAAAGGTCTCCGTGCAGAACATCATTTTGACAAACCCTTTGGTGAAGAGGATTTCGATGATCTCTTTCAGAATGGGTAGAAGTCCACTGTGATGAAAGGCGATTCCTCGGCACAAGAGATCATAGATCTGATGATACTGAGGAACGACTTCAAGGTTCGCAAGATGCCGATGAAGGTGAAAGCTAATAATATGTTTGACGGTAGCGGTGTCAGAAGTACTCAAGAGGGTGTGTTCCACTTTCTTCGCATAGGACTCGCATTGCTTTCGGCTTAGTACGAAGAAGAGAGCGGGAAGGAGCTCCTTCTTTTCGAGAAAGAGGATGGCCTCATTGAGTTGGTGAACGAAATGCGAGGAGTGTACTTTTCCGTCCACTCCACCCGTTTGACCGAGACGTCGCGCCTCCGTTGTTTTTTGTTGAAAGGCACGAAGTTCACGCTCTTGACCCTGTTGCGCGCGAATCCAGGATAGATAGGCCTGCTCGTAATAGACCTCCTTATCGTCCAGGAGGGTGATAAGCTTTTCTAGAGGCACCTGTGACTGGAGAAGATAGTGTGTAAGCGGCACAATTCGATACTGGGTCTCAATCAAGTGAATCGGCTTCTGCTTCAGAGTGCCGAGCCATTGGGCGAGATACTCGGGATGATCCAGGGTGGCAGAGAGCATCACCATATTGATGGCGGGAGGAAGTAAGATCATGGTCTCTTCCCAGATCTTTCCACGGTCCTTGTCATTGATGTAGTGACACTCGTCAAAGATCACCGCATCCACGCCATCCATGGAGAGCGAGGCAGTTAGCCCGAGATGTTCGGTGGCCGTCCCTTTTTTGTAGAGCAGATTTCGCAGAATTTCAGTGGTCATAATTACAATTTGTGCATCAGGACAGAATTTGATATCTCCTGTCATGATTCCCACGGTGGCCTCGCTGAACTGGTGTTTCAAATCATAGAATTTCTGATTGGAAAGTGATTTGATGGGGGTGGTATAGAAGACCCGTTTTCCCTTTTTCAAAGAGTGGTAGATTTGGTACTCTCCTACCAGCGTCTTTCCTGAACCCGTCTTGGCACAGACAAGCACATTCTCGTCTTTTGCAATGGCGGCGATCGCATGCTGTTGGAAGGGGTCCAAGGGAAAGGAATAGGGATGCGGCGGAATGGAAGAGGGCGCAATAGAGAGATCGGGTTGATAAAGAAACATTGTTATCTATCGATTATGTAACAATATCGATTCAATTTTATAGTTGATTCAAATTCTCTCCCAATGGTCTTCATAAATGTCATCATATGGATGGGGGCCGGCAGGTCCAAACCACTTGGATGGTGCAATGACATGTTTGGCATCTGCCATCCAGGCACACCACCAAATAAAGGTGGAGTTTGACATGATGATATGCTGAAATTGCTGCAAAAGAGTAAAAGTGTGAAGATCAGACTCATTCATCAGAATCACAGGAGCATGAATACCCAATTCCTTCTCGATCTCCAACCAATACCGATTATCATCACTGGTAAGTAACCAAATTGGGTCTTTTACTTTCTCTTTCATTCGGAGAATGGCCTTTTTGTAATAATCAGAATGAAGTGGACCATGAATGTCAATCATCCTTTGATTTCGAAGATAATCCGTTCGACGTGCATGAACGACTACCACGCGATCTTTGTTCTCCAATAGGAATGAATATCGCGCCTGTACTTCATTCATCAAGGTAGGATAAGGAGCAAACAATTCGCGTATTTCGCGTTTGATGTCATCGTTGTAAAAATAGTTGGAGGTCTGCATATATTCATGTAGCATGATTCCTGTGGAAGGTAGTGATGGAATGGGTTGATACATGGTAGGTAATGCCTCATTCCAATGAATCATATGGGGTGGACTGGTTTGCACCAAATAGGGTTTCACACGCTGTAGAATCGTATCCCAGTAGACAGGGCGATCCGCATTATCTACTTTATGAAGAATTTGAAGTGTACCCCCCTCTTTTTTTGCATAGGCATAGGCTGTCGCAATCTGAAAGAGTTGATTTCCTAATCCTCCTTTAATATCGATGAATACGACTCGATTTGTCATATACATTATATTATTATCATCTTTATATTGTATTATATTATATTATCTTATATAATGATGAACGGCGATATAATGATGATGTGGTTGTGCTTGTGATAGTGAACCACAATTCGCCCAAGACAAATTATGAATTTGCATATCGAGTCTATGATATTGTAGCATAAAATTAAAATATATCTCATATTCGGATGCGCCCGACTCTGGAATAGGCTGAGAAACGGCCTCTAAAAAGATCTTCCAGAAGGGAAGGCCTGTTGCTTGGTTGGATTGATTTTCTACCAATTGAAATAGTTCTTCCAGATAGGTTTTTGTAAATACCATATGATGACAAATACCCGATACATTCATCATTCTCTTTAATTGTGGATGGAGACGCGTCATATGTTCAAAATAGGGAGGATGATATTCTGTCCCTGTTGCAAATAATGGCTCGCCATATTTCATAAATGCGGTTGGTTTTAAAACATAGACATCTGAATCAAGAACTAAATAATTCTCAAGAAGATCTGGAATGCATCGGCCCGCATATAATTTAATAATTTGTTGATAATACCATCCTGCTCGATCGCGAAAATCAGCCATTTTTTTAACGGTTTCAATTTGAATTGGAAATTGATCCTCGGATACATACATGCATCCATTTAATTTAATTTCATTTTTAGAAACCAGATAAATGTGTCGATAATCAAGAACATTGGCCTGTGTATATCGAATGGTAGATGATATGATACTGAGATCATTGGGACCAACAGGAATAACAATATCAAATAACATTACTATATAATAAATGATATGACAACTTTAAATTACTTAAACATTATATCATACTACACACCATATGCCTACACTTGTCTTAGTTCATATTGGAAGTCATTTTCCAGAATATATTAATGACTGTATTCGACAAATTCAGCACTCTACTGATATCTCTATTCATGTACTAATTAGTTCAGAGCATCGTGATAAAATAGTACCTGCGGTTGAAATCTTCCCCCTTGAAGATATACCCATTAGTGATAAACGACAGGAATTTGAGAGAAATAGTAGCCTGGATTCTAGCTTTCGAAATGGATTCTGGAAATTTGCCATGATGCGATTCTTTTATATCTATGATCATGTTGTCGCACATCAATTGGATGACATTTTTCACATTGAAAATGATAATTTAATCTATGTCGATTTTATGCCAAAACTGAGCGTATTTCAATCAAAATCCATGTGGTGTGTCATGGATGCAGCTGATCGATGCATTCCAAGCTTTTTGTATTTTAAGAATCATAATATCCTTCGCTTATTGCTTCATACCTGTATTTCATGTGCGGCACGTCAGGTAAATGATATGTATGCGCTAAGTGAATTTAAGCGGCAGCGTCCCGATCTTGTTGGAACTCTTCCTATTATCATGAACTATTGTGATCCCATTCATCCTGATTTTTATCAGCACGCCGATGATTTTGGATTTCTATTTGATGCCGCAGCAGTCGGTCAATATATTGGCGGTGTTGATCCGCGCAATGATAGCCGTGATTCGATTGGATTTATTAATGAAACATGTGTTGTAAAATGTAATAAAGTGCATCTGGAATGGATGGGGGAACACTTATATATCAATCATATGCCACTTGTTAATTTACATATTCACTCGAAAGATCTAAAACGATGGACGAGGATATAAATAGAATAAAGCTACTCTATCAGTATGAGTGCGTACTGTTACTTTCTCTATACCGATCAAGGACATACTTATATTGGAGCAACGGTGGATCCAGACCGACGGTTGCTGCAACATAATGGAAAACGGGCGGGCGGGGCGCGCGCAACAGGGATACGCGTGGCACAGGGCTTGGAATGGAAACGCGCATGTTATGTCGCATTGCCTGAATGGAAAACGGCGCTTCAGTTTGAATGGCGCTGGAAACAACTGGGACGAACGCAGTGTCAATCCGTTCGAAATCCTGTCGATCGGCGACTTCGTTCCTTGCATCGGCTTCTGTCTCTGGAGAAACCTACAGAAGCGGCGATTCCGTATGATGCCTATCCCGATGGTCGACCAACGATTCACTGGGAATCAGCAGAGATGGAAGCGCGTTTTCACTCTATTAATCCCTTGGGGCAGTGATAGGGTTTGTATTTTGAGTCGGGTGACATACGTGCCATACCCTGTGTTGTCAAGTTGTCGTAGATCTGTTTATCGACTTTGCGTGATACCTTATTTACGGAGGTCGAATATTCCATTTGAGGGAAAATGTCGGCGCCTGCAAAGGGTTCCAACTCTGGAAACATACCATAAGCACCTCCTGTACTATCGGTTGCCACTTGCATAACACCTCCTGTATTATCAAACCCTTCATCCGCGTCCATTTGATCCCCCACACCTGGTGCCATACCAAAATATTCTCTTACAGATCCTTGTGGTACTCGTGTTGAAGCCAATCCTATAAGAGCACCTGTATTATCAAACCCTTCATCTCGCATGTCTCTCGTACAATATAGAACTAGAATAAGCGCAGTGATGCAAAATACAAAATAATTTAGGCCAAATATAGATCTCATTTCTATCCTATGATGTGATTATTTGGATGATAGCACGACCATATCCGTATCTTCCATAAGTGCAGTCTGCTGCAGATCTATTGTTTCCATTCTTTGTTCGACTTTTTCCAGTTGAAGAAGAATATATTGCATTTCGGTTCGACTTCCATTTACCTGCATTTGTAATTGTTCGCATCGATGTTCTACTTCGGAGCATTTGGTATGAATCGAAATGTAACTAGCATCCGCTGTCGCACATTTCTGCTCTAAGACAATTACTCTTTCTTGTAAATGTGTTTGCTCTGTCATAAACCACCATCCTTCCGTACAGTGCGATGCGGCTGCTCCCATTTCTCTGTATCCTCATTAAAAATGTAGAATAACCGCACATGATCCTTTATCCTTCGGACAAAGGGTCCTACCGAGGATAAAATGGTAAAAAAGAAAATGACCGCTAAGAAATGACTTCATGGGCCAATCGAAATATTCCCCAAAAGAGAGATATTTCTCAGATTCCCTCCGAATTACGCCCGCAGATTCTTCCACGGTTTCAACAACCACATGTGATTCTATCCGAATCATTTCAGCAAAAAAATGAGAAAAATGAGAAAAATGAAAATGAGATTGTGTATCCGGATAAGGGTTCTAGACCAATGCCCGAACGATACAACTTTAAACGAATAGAAACAAAACCGTCCCCTCTTGCAACACTACTCGTTCATCATGATAAATCATATGTATTTGTTATCCTACGAAATATACAAACGGCAAAGGACAATGATTTATGGATTTCATCATATAATTCCATTCGCAAATTCTATACTAATCCCATTGTCATTATCGATGATAATTCTACCATTAATACCGTGAATGGTCGTCTGACTGATACAGAAGTAATAAAGAGTGAATGGAGAGGAGCGGGTGAGATCCTTCCTTATTATTACTTTTTGCAGAAAAAATGGGCGGATTGTATGATCTTTTTGCATGATAGCATGTTTCTTCATCGTCCATTTCAGCCATCCGAATTAGAGGGGAACATTCGATTTCACTGGCATTTTAATGATGAAGATCGCGATGATCGCAAAATTATAAGTTTGTTATCCTTACTGAATGATTCCAATGACATTCGTACATCTTTTTCTGAGTCTAATTTTCAATGGAAAGGATGCTTTGGAGGTGCAAGCATTATTAATTTAGAGGTGGTAGAACAATTGGAACAGAAATACGAATTTATTTCTAAATTAATTTCAACCATTCGAACTCGAAATGATCGCAAAGCCTTTGAGCGCATTCTAGGGGTTGTTGCCTGCTATGAGAAGCTGATTGATAGCTCCACTCCTTCTAATTTTGGTAGCATTTTAGCATATCCAAAGGCATTTGAATCTCAGAATAATAATATCGAAACGGCCGCACATATCGTATCACAGGCAAATTATAACACCTCTATTCTTAAAGTCTGGAGAGGGCGATAAATGGGATATAAAGAATTTGTTGTAAGAGGATACAATGAGTTCTTGTTTACCGTATATTGATGCCATTCTTTACATTAATTTAGATCACCGATCGGATCGTAAGGAGCATGTTCTTCAAGAAATTAGAAAGATCGATCCCACGTTATCCAAGACGCATCGAATTAAGGCAGAGTATGTTCCAGAACATGGCGCACTGGGTTGTACCAAAAGTCATATCAAAGCATTTCACCTATTTACAGAGCATCCTGAGTGGAAGAACTGTTTGATTCTGGAAGATGACTTTACCTTTGTATCTCATTTAGAAGAGGTGAATCAGCAGATTGTGGACCTCTTTCAAGGATGCCCTGCCTATGATGTATTGATGCTCGCACATGGATTATATTCATTTTCTACGGAACCCACGTCTTCTCCTCTCGTTCAGCGAATTTTGTGTGCTCAGACTGCATCAGGCTATATTCTTCATCGTGACTATCTTCCCGTGCTACTGCATAATTTTCAAGAAAGTTGTCAAAATCTTGAAAAAAATGGAAAATCATCCTGGGGATGTCTGGATATGCACTGGAAACAACTTCAGCCGCAAGGGAAATGGTTTGCGTATCATACTCGCGTTGGATATCAATATGAATGCTATTCTGATATTGAGAAATATGTGACTAACTATAAATGTTAGAAATACAGATGTACGGATTTACGAATTAGAAATGTGTATTTTTGTTGTTATTATTATTATATCCTATAATAATGACATCATATGAACCATATTTATTCACAATGCAAAATGGGAAACGACTCATTGATCGTATTAAACAATACAGTCATAAATTGCATCATGTTAAAAAAATCGTAAATGTGTTTCAACCCTATTACAAAAACAAAAAAGGATGTGGTATTGGCGACTTTATAAAGGGCTCCTATTTTTTATATCAATATTGCAAGATCGCAAATAAGGAATGTGAAATTAATATGAGATACCATTTAATCAGCACGGTAGTAGATATTGAATATCCTGAAATTCCGCTTCATCAGCATGATATCGAAATGTGTGATCATAAAAACTTTCATCCAAATGTATTTGATAAACAGAATATCATACATTACATGTCAACGATTGAGTCCATTCATTCCTATTTATCAAGATGCACGATCGCACATCAGACAATGTATGTCTATCTCACATGTTATCCATTATTTACCATAGAGGATGATGCGCGTACATTTATTAAATATTCATTTACACCATCCTACCTGATAGAACATATGGTATCTTCCATGTTAGAACCACATCGGTTAGAAACTAAGACCTATCATCTTATTCAAATTCGATGCGGTGATTCCTGTTTGATTCGTCATAATACGCTACAGCAGAACTCTATTTTACCGCTTGTATCGGCTATAAAAAGACATATGGAGAGTCAAAAAACATACATACTCATTGCTGATTCAGATACATTGAAAAAAACAATTGTATCCTATCTACCTGAACTAATTATACATGATTATGCAATTGCACATACAGGTGAAGGTGTAGATCAACAAAGTGAGGGTGTTGTAGGTACCACGATTGATTATACACTATTATCAGGAGCTCTCTCCATTTATTCAATTTCTACCTACGAACATGGATCTAGTTTTAGTAAATGGTGCGCGGAAACCTATCGTATTCCCTATACATGCTCTTTTCTTAAAATGAATTCATAGATTAATATTACTATTATGACTTTCATGAAAATAGACCAAGCTTTTATCAAGTAATAGGGAATGATCTCCAAAAATGTAGTGAATAACTTCTCCCCATAGCGGTAAATCGCCCCAGCGATACTCATAAATATAATTATCACGACTCACTCTTTCTTGATAGTGGGATAATATAGGGTTGCTTCGAATGTCACGGAGTGCGATTCCAAATAAATTGGTATAGGGGCCTCCTGGTTTTTTGTCTCCCGTTTCCACAAATGAATACGCTTTATTGTGTTTGATAAATGATCGTGTAAACTTATTTAATCCTTTTGTTACATACGATTCATCATCCGCATAGATACCCGATACAAAGTGATAATCTTTTAGAGATACAACCATAGATAATGGATCAAATAGTACAAAACAATCTTCATCAATGCGTATTAGATAGTCATATTCTTTTACAACATTCATAAAATCAATAAACCAAAATGAGCACATATGGCGATATCCCATTGTGAATGATTTTGTATCATCATCTATTTTAATTTTCTCCTTTTCTTTTTTAAATGCAACTGTGGTAATATCTATAAATTTTATTGGTAAAGATGGAGTTTTTTCAGAAATATATTGCTGTTGATTACATGATATATTGCCTTCATGAAAAATAAGAATATCAATCATTTTACTGCTAATGCGCTTCTCAATACATTTGTTTCTCTCAATCAATTTATAGTATTTATTATGATTGGTATAGCCTCGTGTTAATACCGCAATACATATTTTTGATGCATCTGCTATTTCATTCCATGAAGAGGTTGGAGTTGATACTATTTTTTTATCCAATTTATCTATCTGTTCTTTTAATTGGTCTGCTTTTTTAATTAGGTCGATATCCTCTTGTATATTTTTTGGTGCATTTATCATAATAGGTGGCTGGATCACTTTATTGTATTTTGGAGGCCGAGAAGATCGTATCCATGACGTCATATATTATATAGATTGATATTGACTACCGGTATTTTCGTACAATATATTCCATTGTACTGCGTAAAATGTGACAAAATATAGTATGATACGGAGATAGCCTGCTGATAGCTCAATTGGTAGAGCGGAGGACTGTAGTCGTTTGGTTGGATATCCTCAGGTCGCTGGTTCGATTCCGGCTCAGCAGAGTTAGTCTCTTTTGAATGATTTATAATGATTCAAATGAGAACAATGATTGATTTATGTAGAACAGCATATATTCTTTAAATTCTGGAGATGTGTATCTGATATTGTTATACCTCTATGTACTATATTACTTGTCACATTCTAACACGAAATATAATAGAATAATAGGAAGAATATGAGTTCGGAGTCACCATCTATTAAAAAGGAACCATTTGTGGTGACACCTGCCACAAAAGCCTATCTTATTCGCGGACATGGATCAGAAGGAGATACCAAATTTAGAGTTCCAAATCATTGCATCATTGTTGTAAAAGTAAAATCAGGCGCAATCAGTTATGAACATAGTGAGCTTACCAATAAATTATGTGAACTGTCTCCTACCATTCTAAAAGATCCAGATCAACATCATGCCGAAATATACAGAGCATTTGGAAATGTTGCCATTTATACCCCAGGACAAATGTGTCCTAATTTCATATTATATCCATTAAGCTGTTTTCCGGGTAAAAAACCCTATCATCGATGCTCTTCTTTTGGATCAGGCATCATTGATATTGATCCTTTTTTACATGATCCTACAAAACAATGCAACTCCCTTGACTATAAAAAAGAGCTTCATTATGAAAAAGATAGATTACGATTTAAAGCAGTAGAAAAAGGGAAGTTAAAAGACATTTATAAATATATCGGTGATTTATACCAACATAGTGCATATCCTCTTCCTGAGGATGTATTAAATTACATAGATGATCTGACGGATAAAGATATTACTTCATTTCATGACATATTAAATGAGATCAACGATCATTTTCGTACAACACAAAAAGAATTATGTAAAAGTAAGCCAGGAGTCTATTATAATTTTGTATGTCGTAACAACCCAGTGACTAACAAATTATTTACTCGTAAGAATAATAATACACCCCATGTATTACGCAATAGTATTGAATCTGTTTTATCTACCATTTCTAAAGAGGAAGCAAAAGAAAAAGAAGAATTACATAAGGAACAAAAGAAATTAAATGAAATACTTGCTGCATTCGAAAAAGCACAAAATGAATACATGACAAATGAAGCGGCATTTGAAAAACGGAAGGCCCATCATGCAAATGAGTATATAAATGAATATGTAGATGAATTACAAGCCATGGAGCTAAAACAAAAAGAAAGAAATACAAATGAATTGTATCGCAAATATGAATCGCAACGGATCGCCGTGGAAGAAGCAAAAAAAATGTTACGATCAAAACGAATCGCTCAAACCCTAAAGAATCATATTGGAGAAGCAGAAATGCAGAGAAAGCCAGGTATGCGACATATCTATACTCCATCCTACATCAAAAAGCGGCGACAAAATGAATATCGTGATCTGGAACGCCAACTCATTGAAAATCAACAGTCACTGGAAGAACACAAGAAACAAATGGAATCACTTCAAGGTCTATGCTCTGTTTCTAATGAGGCCGCATGTAAGCGAAAAGATGAATTAATGGCAACCTATCAGGGAACAATTAATGCAATCGAGAATAGATTGCGCAATGCCAAGCGAACACATTCATTTTTAAAAAAACAAATGCGATCCGTTTCTGGTGGATATACTCGTAAGCTCATTTCTAAAAGGTCATAAAATGAGATATGACAAATGATGATTTATTTAACAGGATACATCATTTCACCAAGTCCCATCGGATACAGCGCGTGTTCGTAATAGAGCGCTTTGAATTCCTTATACTGCTTTTTGGCTAACTCTACTGCTGCCTTTGCTTCTTCTATATTTGCTCGTTTCTTTGTTAAATCCTTAAAGTGTTGCTTGATCCATGCAATGGTTTGTTTACGTTCCTTCGGCATTTGATGATCCAAATAAGCATGTACTTTATCCATTACTTCCATATAAGGGAT
>Ga0315273_10000295_pt1 | contig 49370 bp, 39 predicted proteins | sample YL17G02_0_MG_FD_205753 | JGI IMG/M metagenome (GOLD analysis project Ga0315273, IMG submission 205753) | Sediment microbial communities from Yellowstone Lake, YNP, Wyoming, USA - YL17G02_0 | ecosystem: Environmental > Aquatic > Freshwater > Lake > Sediment | place: USA: Wyoming | collected... | reverse complement strand
AGCGTCCGCCCGCGTCGAAGTCCCCGCAATTGGGCGAACGTTCGAGATAGCTGCCCTGGGCCGAGGTGGTGGCGGGCAGACTGGCGGACACGAAGTCTTCCGGCGGCGCGATCGTGGTCACCGTCCCGGCCTGATACACCATGAAGAACCCCTGGACCCCGTAGGGCGCGCCGAGATCGATGGTCAGGAAATGGACCCGGGTCCGCGCCTCACCGGCGTCGCCCGCGGTGGAGCCGGTGAAACGGGTGCTGCCCACCTGGGCAAGGCTGTCGAGCTTGTTGAGGTCCGTCACCGTCGGCATCGGGATGCGGGCCACGTTGAGGAGCGGCGGCTTGCCGAACGAGGCGTTGGCCTGGTTCTGGATCGTGGAGTTGGCCGTGGTGACCTGATCAAAGAAGGTCGCGGCTGGCGAGGGCGTGGTGTTGATCCGGATGAGGTCATTGGAGTGCACCGGCCCGCGGATCTGGTCGCCGCCGCCGAAGACGATGGTGTTGCTGGCGGTGTCGGTCTCGAAATTGGTGAAATAGGCGAACTTGGAAAAGCTCTCCTGATTCACCTCCAGCCGGCGGACCACCTTGTTGCCGAAGCTGTCGCGAGCCACCGAGATGATGCTTCCCACCACCCCGTACTGGCCGCTGGTAATGCCGCTCGGGCCGACGTAGGTGGACCGGGTCACCTTCGGGATGGCGGTGTTGCTCGCATCCTTCACGGCGGCGTTGCTCTCGAGGGTGGTATACCCGCTGTTCGGATAGAGCGCCCGAGTGGTATTGAGTCGGCTCCGGGCCTCTTCGAGACCCGCGAGCCCGGCCGCATCAACGGTCGAGGCTCGCTCGGTGTTCTTCCCCGCGAGGTTGGCATTCAGTGTCATCATGACGGCCGCGATGGCGATCGCGCTGACGGCGAAGGCCACCAGCAGGGTCGTGAGCAGCGCGATGCCGCGCCGGTCCCGAAGAAAGCACGTGGAGAACATGGGCAAGGACCTCCTGGGCCGCCTCATGGCGAGAGGGGCGGTGTGGCCGTCGCCATGGTCGAAAGCGACGGGGTACAATCTTGCGCGGCGACCGCAAACTGATAGGCAATGCCGGGCAAGGCGGTCTGGTCAGCGAAGCTGGGTGCGGTCGAGCCCGCCGGCACCGAGGCCAGCGGCTCGTTCCAAGTCGTGACTCCGAGCAGGCGGCGCCAGATGATGTACGCCTGCACGTCCAGCTCGCCCCCGGTCTCATCCACCGCCTGATTCCAGCGGAGCAGCATGAAGGTATCGGGTGGAGTCACCGAATTGTCGATATTCCACTGGGCATTGAGTCCCGACCCAAACAGGGGCAGGTCGCCGCAGCTGGTGACCTTCTTGGTCCCGACGTTCGGCATCGGCACGATGAACGAGATCGCGCGGGTGCGGATGGTGGCGCCGGTGAGTCCGTTGCTGACGGTGAAGGCCACCTCAACGGCCGCGAGGCTGTCGACCCGGGCGGCCTGGCCGGTGTCAGACGTCATGCCATGGACGCCCTGGGTATGGCGAACCGGCATCCAGCTGCTCGGCACCGTGTCCAGCGAGGACTGCGAAGTGCCGGCGGCAGGGATTCGCTTGTAGTAGTAGCGAAAGAAATTGCGGCCGGAGGTCTGGAGTGCATTCCGGATCACGACCTCCGGTGCCTGATCGTTGACCTGGCGCCATAGGACGTAATCGTTGGCTGGCGTGGCCGTGGAGGTGTCGAGCTGGAAGAACCAGGTGATGGTCTCCGCCGGGCTGTTCACGCCGGAGTTGCCCAGCGAGGAGTAGCTGGAGTCCGGGTAGTTGAACGTGGGGCTGGAGCCGGGCAGCGCGAAGCGCTGCGCCGAGGTCAACGCGTTCACCTGGCCGCTGGGGAGGCCGGGGTTGTAGTACACGGTGTAGAGACTGTCGACGTTCGAGGCGTAGTCGGCGTTGAAGCTGAACGAGTTGGTGCCGGCATAGACGATGACCGGCTGCTTGTACGGCACGTTCGCCCCGGCCATGCGGATCTCCTCCTGGAGGAGGGAGCCCGCAAAGGTCAGGTTCTGAAGCATGCCCATGTCGGTGGAACTCTGGTCCAACCCCTTGGACTGTTTGGACAGGAACCCGAGCGCGCTCGCCAAAATCACCGTGAACACGGTGAGCGCGATGAGCATTTCGATCAGGGTCATACCGCGGCGGTCACGCATGGCCAGCCTCTCCTTCACTTGGCCACCGTGATCGTCCGGCTGACAGACGGCGTGAGGCCGCTGGCCGTGACGACGACGGTGATACGCTTATAGTCGTTGAGCGAATCAGCCACGCCGGAGAGGGTGGCATCCCCCGTCACCGTGGTGGTCCGGGTGAAACTGTACGTGCCGAGGCCGGTGACCGTCCCCTTGCACTTGCCGGTCCCGCTGGAGTCGAGGGCGACGTAATTCGGCTCCTCCCGGCAGCGCGCGATCCACCCGTCCGCGAGGGCGTTGGCCTCGTTGCGGATCCGGTTGTTCGCCACCGTGCGGGTGAATTTGATGCCCGCGTAGGGGACGATGAGGAGTGCGATCGAGAGAATGGTCACCGCGATGGCCACTTCGATCAGCGTGAAGCCTGCCGCCGTCTTGCGCATCAGAACCCCCGTACCCAGGCGATACCGTTCCACCGCAGCCACTCGGCACGGCCGGTGGCGCGGACGATTTCCATGGCCCATGTCTCGTTCTCGTGCCCCGGGACGCCCCGCATCGCCCTGATCGTGGTCAGGTACAGGCCGCCGCTCTCCTTGGCGCTCCCGTTGCGGTACAGCACGATGGCGGGGAGGCCGGTGGTCTGCTCGGTGGTGGTGAAGTTGACCGGGTTCGAGCCGAACGCCCGGCTGGGCACCGCGGCCGGCTTCCCAATCACGATTTCCTCGCCGAGGGACACCATCCGGAGCCGCTCGTTGGTGCTGATGCGGATGTCATTGGTGGAGTCGTAGAGCACCCGGATCGACCGGGCGTTGGCGTCGATCATGACCACGATATTGTGCTGCTTGGCGATCGCGTCGCGCTGCAGGGCCAGCATCGTGGTGCCCAGCGTCTGGATCGCCGCCTTGGAGCGGAGGCGGGAAAGGTTGACGCGGGGGAGCGCGATCGAAGCCGTGATGGCGATGATCAAGATCACGATCAGCAATTCGATCAGTGTGAATCCCGCCCGGGGGCGGGGGTGGAGCGTGCTTCCCATGGGGACTCCCGCACGGCTTCGAATTGCCGGGCATGCGTTCGGCTGGGTGTACCGTGGAGCGGCACCCCAGTGGAACATAGGGATGTGCTTATCTCCCAGCAACTTGAGCCTCTATCCTCTTGCCCGGAATCTGCCAGGGCCTGAGCTCCGGCCGACGCCAGAATGCAATCTTGGTGGACTCGGATCGGTTCACCGTGACCCCTGACCCGGGACCCCGCGAGATGGTCCGCAGTCGGCTGAGGGAAGGGCAAGAAGCACGCCCCGGATCGATCTTCTCACATCTCGGAGCGGAGCCGGAGTTTGGCGGCTTGTGGCGGCACTGCCCCCACAGTCCTGCCTCACGCAGACTGCCATGAACCGCTTGTGGCCCATCGAGTTGCAGCCATGGTCTCTGTCACCTCCGCCGGCATCAATGCGCCTCCCGCAACCCGGCCACGAACGTGCAAGCGATTGTCCGGCATGAACTTGCCTTTGATGGACCTTGCTGACGGCAGGTCCCCCCTCTAGCTTTGCCGTCTTCCCGGGCACCTCTCCTCGTTACCCAACCAACGTGCGATGGCCGACACCACTCTCATGGAAAAGCTTGTGTCGCTCTGCAAGCGACGCGGATTCGTGTTTCAATCCTCGGAGATCTACGGCGGGCTGGGCTCCGTCTGGGATTACGGGCCGCTGGGTGTCGAGCTCAAGAAGAACGTCAAGGACCGTTGGTGGAGGGCGATGGTCCACGAGCGTGATGACATCGAAGGGATCGACGCCGCCATTCTCATGCATCCGCGGGTCTGGGAGGCGTCAGGGCATGTGGCCGGGTTCACCGATCCGCTGGTCGACTGCAAGACCTGCAAGGCCCGATTCCGGGCCGACAAGCTGCAGGATGCCCAGTGTCCCCAGAAGCCGAGCAAGAAGCCCGGGGAGCATTCCGCGTGCGAGCTTACCGAGCCGCGCATGTTCAACCTGATGTTCAAGACGTTCATGGGTCCGGTGGAGGAGCAGGCGGCGGTCATCTACCTGCGACCGGAAACGGCCCAGGGCATCTACGTCAACTACCAGAACGTGCTCAACGCGTCGCGCCAGAAGGTGCCCTTCGGCATCGCCCAGATCGGCAAGGCGTTCCGCAATGAGATCACCCCGGGGAATTTCATTTTCCGGACCCGGGAGTTCGAGCAGATGGAGATGCAGTTCTTCGTGAAGCCGGGCAGCGACGAGGAGTGGTTCGAGCGCTGGCGCGAGCAGCGGATGGCGTGGCATCACGCCATCGGTCTCGCACCGGCCAGGCTCCGCTGGCACCAGCACGGCCCCGGCGAGCTGGCCCACTACGCGAAGGCGGCCTACGACATCGAGTATGAGTTCCCCTTCGGCTGGAACGAGATCGAAGGAATCCATAATCGAGGGAATTTCGACCTGGGCCGCCACCAGGAGTACTCCGGCAAGAAGCTCGAGTACTTCGACCAGGCCGCGAACGAGCGCTACCTGCCCTACATCGTGGAGACCTCCGCCGGGGCGGACCGGGTGACGCTCACCCTCCTGGTGGATGCCTACCGTGAGGAGGAGGTCGAGGGAGAGACCCGGGTGGTCCTGGGTTTCCATCCGGGCGTGGCACCGATCAAGGCAGCGGTGCTGCCTTTGGTGAAGAAGGACGGGATGCCGGAAATCGCCGACCGGATCTACCACGATCTCAAGAAGCAGTTCCCCTGCTTCTATGACGACAGCGGTGCCATCGGGCGACGCTACCGGCGGATGGACGAGGCGGGGACCCCGTTCTGTTGCACGGTGGATGGACAGACCCTGCAGGATGGGACCGTCACGATTCGGGAGCGTGATCCCATGACACAGGTGCGGGTCCACCAGGACCAGTTGGCTGGTTGGATCCGAGCCAGACTGGCCTGACACGCTCGTCGGTAGCTCGGCGCGGTACCCGCGACCGAGGCGGCGGCTTCCGCGCCGAGCCGCCGAGCCGCCGAGCCGCCCTTCTCACTTCTCATCGCTTGTTCTGGTAGCTTTCGGCCCTCCCCCCACCGCTTTGGGAGTGCCCGTGCGCCGAGACCGCTCCAAAGACGCCCGCAAGACCAGCATCGAGGGACGCGCCCTGCATCCCGAAAGCCTGATGATGAGCTATGGATACGACCCCAGGCTCTCAGAAGGCGCCATCAAGTGCCCGATCTTTCAGACCTCGACTTTCGTGTTTGAGACTGCCGAAGAGGGGAAGGCCTTCTTCGAAGTCGCCTATGGGCTCCGTGAGCGGGGGACTGAGGAAGCGACGGGGCTCATCTACAGCCGCCTGAACAATCCCGACCTCGAGGTGCTGGAGGATCGCCTGACGCTGTGGGACCGCGCCGAGGCGTGCGCGGTCTTTGCAAGCGGTATGGCCGCGATCGCCACCACCCTGCTCGCCTACGCCCGCCCTGGCGACGCGCTGTTGTTCAGTAACCCGCTGTATGGCGGCTCCGACCATCTGCTCAAGCACTTCTTCACCCAATACGGGGTCACCCCGATCGGATTCAGCGCCGGACTGCCCCTCGAGCGCTTCGAGGCGGATCTCATCAAGGCAGTAGGGAACCGGCCAGTCGCCGCGATTCTGGTCGAGACCCCCGCCAACCCCACCAATGCCCTGGTGGACATCCGGGCAATCGCGGGGCTGGCCCAGCGGCTGGGGCGGGATGGCCGACGACCCATGGTCGTGGTCGACAACACCTTTCTCGGGCCAATGTGGCAGCAGCCGCTCGCGCATGGCGCCGATCTGGTGGTGTACTCGGCGACCAAGTTCATCGGTGGGCACAGCGACCTCATCGCCGGGGCTGCTCTGGGATCCAGGGACGCTCTGGCTCCGGTGCGCGGGCTCCGGACGTTCCTGGGCACCATGGCCGGGCCGTGGACTGGGTGGCTGCTGCTCAGGAGCCTGGAAACGCTCAAGATGCGGATGACGGCTTCGATGAAGAACGCCCGATACGTGGCCGACTTCCTGCGCGACCACCCACGGGTTCGCGGGGTCTACTACCTCGGCCACATCGAGGCCGATCACCCGATGTACGAGACTTACCGGCGGCAGTGCGCCTCCCCGGGTTCGCTCATTGCCTTCGAGGTGGAGGATGGCGAGGCCGGGGCATTTCGGTTCCTCAACGCTTTGAGCCTCGCGAAGCTTGCAGTAAGCCTCGGCGGTACCGAGTCACTGGCGGAGCATCCCTTCAGCATGACCCATGCGGACGTGGCCCCGGAGGTGAAGGAACGGCTCGGCGTCACTCCGGGACTGGTCCGGTTCTCCGTGGGGGTGGAGCACTACGAGGACATCGTGGCGGATGTGGGGCAGGCGCTGCAAGAGGTGTAGGCTGGCACGCTGGAGAAGGCGAACGTACCGCGTACCCAGTGCCCAGTACTCGGCGCTGAGGGGGAGGGGAGTTATCCGCTACGCTGATTTCGAAGTCCTGGTCCGCCGGCTGGCTGGCGAGGTACCTGCTGAATTCCTCGAGGGAGTGGTGGCCATCGAGGTCTCTTCCAAGACACTTCCGCATCCTATTCGGCGGGAGGTCTACACGATGGGCGAGTGCATTCCTCTTCCTACAGAATCCGAATCGGGTCCCGCTGGCATCCAGAGCCGAGTGGTGCTCTACCATGGCAGCTTCCGGGCGCTGGCGGGCTTGGGGGAGGAGTTCGACTGGCGATCGGAGGCCTGGGAGACCCTGACGCACGAACTCCGGCACCATCTGGAGTGGCGTGCCCGGGCGCCGGACCTCGAGGCGTTCGATTGGGCCGCGGAGCAGAACTTCGCGCGGGCGGAGGGGGAGCCGTTCGATCCGGCATTCTACCAGAGCGGTGAGCACATCGCCGAAGGGGTATTCCGGATCGACGATGACTTCTTCCTCGAACAGGTCGTCTCGACGCTGCCCGCTCGGGTCGAGTTTGACTGGCATGGAGCAGTCTACGGCGCCTCGGTCCCCAGCGGGCTGTCCCTGCCGCTGTTCTTGACGGTTGAGGGCGTTGCGGAGCCGCCGCCTGGAGAGCTGTTGCTTGTTCTGAAGCGGCGCCCCGCGCTTTTGGGTCTGCTCGGATTCGATCCCGTGATGCGGGCTCAGATCGTCGCTGTTCCCGTGTAGTCTCTTGTCGTCTGGATCTGGGCTGCGGTCTCTCCCCGCAGCTTGGCCGGCGTCCCCGCGGGGATCGCTGTTCCTGTCGGGCCCGGACGTGTTTGTTCAGGGACCGGTCCCGGGTGTTCGTCTCGGTCCAGGCGCCTCTTGGCGAGCATCATGCCGGTCACGGGGGCCGCGTCGCGCCTCCAGTGTCCTTCGGGAGGCGGCGGCGCTAACTTTGGTCGCCGCCGGTGGCAAGGCGGAGGGCACTGTGAAGGAGCAACTGAATGGCCCATCGCAAAATCCTCGTCGGACTGCTGGCGGTGGTGCTGGCGGTGCCGGTCTCAGGACTTGTGGCCCAGGACCCGGGATACCGGGTCGGGATCGTGAGCGAATCGGGCGACATCGTGACCTGGATCAAGCCCGGCCGTGGCACCCTGGTGCAGGACAAGGTGATCCCGGTCGGGATCATGCCGGCCGACATCGACGGGCCGCACAATCTGGCGGTCTCCCCGGATAGCCGGTTCTACTATATCTCGATTGCGCATGGGACGCCCTTCGGCACGCTATGGAAGATGGACGCCGCGAGCGACACCCTCGTGGGGCGGGCGCCGCTCGAGATGTTTCCGACGACCATCGGCATCACGCCGGACGGAGAGCTCGCGTTCGTGGCGAACAGTGACTTCCATGGTGATCACCCGCGGACCAATGTCGTCTCGGTGGTGCACACCCCAACGATGTCGACCATCACCCACTTGCCGGCCTGCGACATGCCGCACGGGGTGAAGTCGAACCACGCCGGTACCCGGGTGTACGTCTCCTGCATGAACAGTGACGAGTTGCTGGAGATCGAGGTCGCGACACTCAGAATCACCCGGCGGGCGGGGACCGGCACCGGCCACGACATGAACGCCATGCCGGGGATGGACCATGGGGCCATGAACCACGCTCCGACCACGCCGGCGTCCGCGCCGGCGCCGGCCGCGGCGGACAACAGTTGCGCCCCGACCTTCGTGTCGGTCTCGCCGGACGACAAGACGCTCTACGCCGCCTGCAACCATGGCAACTCCCTGCAGGTCTGGGACGCGGAGACGCTGGAGCGGCGCAAGGAGATCCCGCTTGGCGCGGGGGCCTACAACGTCGAGCCCTCTCCGGACGGCCGATGGGTGATCGTCACCAACAAGAAGGCGCAGAGCTTCAGTCTCGTGGATGCCCAGTCGCTCAGCGAAGTGGCCCGGGTGCCGACCAGCAAGAAGATTGTGCACGGCGTCGCCTACTCCCCCGATGGGCGCTATGCCTTCATCAGCCAGGAATCGATCGGGGCCGATCCGGGCGCGATTGACATGTTCGATCTGACGAGCCGCAAGGTCGTCGCGACACTGCCCGTGCCGGCGCAGCCGACGGGGATCGCGATTCTCAGGGTGCACTAGCGGTCGGGTCAGCTATCGGCCATCAGCTATCAGTTATCGGCTTTCAGTGATCGACCTACGGCTATCAGCTAACAGTCGCATGAGCTCGGAACGATGACCCACGAAACAGTGACTGCACTTGCCGGCGCGGAAGTACTCGCGCGGGCCAAGAAGTTCTTCCAGGAGCGAGTGCCGAGCAACGCCGCTTTCCCGGAGAAGGAGGGGCCGACCTGGCTCGCACTCCGGGGCCAGGGCGGTGAGGAGATCGCCCTGTCGGTAGCTGCTGGCGCGGGCGGGACCTGGGTGCGGGCGTCCACCTTGTTCTTCGATCAGGCGGTGGGGCGGTTTCTTTCCACCTTGCCCGCCGCCCAGGATGGTGCGGTATGAGCGCGATTTCAGTGCGGGTGATGGTGGTAGACGCCTGGGACCAGGTGACACTCGAGCTGCCGTCTGCGGCGCCGATACGAGAAGCGAAGCAGCGGGCGCTGGCCCTGACGCACTCCCACGGGCGGCCCGAGGAGTACCTGGTGAAGTTCCGTGGGGCGGAGCTGTTTGATGAGTCGAAGAGCCTCACCGAGGCCGGGGTGGTCGCCAACGCCGCCCTGATCGTGCTGCCACGGCACCGGCGCCCGGTGCGCTGAGCGGGTCCGCTCATGACCGAGGCCCCGGTACGGGGCAGGATCGGCACGCTGCTCGCCGTCGGGTTCCTGATTCTCGACGGCGTTCTGCTTATGGTCGCGGGGCTGTGGGGGCGATCGCCCGGTCCGGCGGTTGGCGGTGTGGCTTGCCTGCTCGTCGCTGGGCTGGTGCAGATCCTGTGGCGGCGCCACCGGCGCGCCGTCGCCGAACTCGCCGAGGCCCGCCAGGGCCTCCGCGAGGAAGCGCGCGCGCTGCGCGGGTTGCTGGGGAAGTGATTGCATGGCCGTTCTGGTCTTCACCCACCCTGATTGTGTCCGGCACGATCCCGGCCCGGACCACCCGGAAACACCGGAGCGGCTCCGCGCGGTTCTCGCCCGGCTGGCCAGCGTGCCGGAGGCGATCGTGCGCGAAGCCTCGACGGGGGTGGTGGCGGATCTCAGGCTGGTTCACCCAGAAGGGCACCTGCTTCAGCTCGAAGCGATCAGCCAGATGGGCGGTGGGGTCTTGTCGCTGGATACCGTGGCCTCCGGAGCGAGTTGGGCCGCGGTGCTGGGAGCGACGGGGGCGCTCCATGCTGCGATCGGGCACGCCCATGCCTGGGGAGCACACGCCTTCGCCGCGGTGCGTCCGCCAGGGCACCATGCGCTGGCCCAGCGCGCCATGGGATTCTGTCTGGTGAACAACGTGATGGTGGGCGCCAGGCTGGCCCAGCAGCTGGGGCGTGCACGAGTCCTGATTGTCGACTGGGACGTGCACCACGGCAACGGTACCCAGGCCCTGATGGAGCGAGACGAGACCATACGGTTCGTCTCGCTGCACCAGCATCCCTGGTATCCCGGTACGGGCATGGCCGAAGAACGGGGGGTCGGCAATGTCTTCAACGTGCCTCGGGGTGCGGGCGCGCCCGCCTCGCTCTACGTAGAGGACCTGTGGGCCGCGATCGTCGCGGCGACCGAGGGCTGGATGCCCCAGATCATCCTGCTCTCCGCCGGCTACGACGCCATGTATGGCGATCCGCTGGGTGGCTTCACCCTCGAGCCGTCCGACTACGCCCGGCTCACGGCCCGGCTCCGGGAGCGGTTACCACAGGTGCCCATCGTGGCGCTGCTCGAAGGCGGGTACATCCCGGCCCGGGTTGCGGAAGGGGTGGCGGCCACGGTTGGCGCGCTTGGATGACAGGCCCCTTCGACTTCGATATACTCCCACCCTTCGCTCACACTCCGGGGTCCCGATGTCCCACGCCCTCCGCATGGAAGCCGAGGTTCTCAACCTCCGGACGCGGCATCCGTTCATCATCGCGCGTGGCGGTCAGAGTGACTACCGGACCGTATGGGTTCGGCTGGTGGATGCGGATGGTGTGGAGGGGTGGGGCGAAGCGGCTCCGGCACGCATCTATGGCGAGAGTACCGAGACCGTGCTGGCCGCACTGCAGGCCTACGCGGAACACCTTCCCGATGAGCCCTTCCAGCTGGAAGAGACTGAGCGCCACTGGGAGCAGCTGCTCCGGCTGAACCCGTCGGCGCGCTGCGCCCTCTCCGCGGCCCTGCACGACCTCGTCGGCAAGAAGCTCGGCGTTCCCGTCTACCGCCTCTGGGGGCTCGATCCCGCCCAGGCACCGCGCTCCACCTTTACCATCGGCATCGACACCGCCGAGAAGATCCGGCAGAAGGTCCTCGAGGCGGAGCAATACCCGATCCTCAAGATCAAGCTGGGGAGCGACCGGGACCGGGAGATCCTGGAGACGATCCGCGAGGCGACCGACAAGGAGCTCCGCGTCGATGCCAACACCGGCTGGACCGCGAAGCAGGCGATCCGCATGCTGCCGGTGCTCGAGGAACATGGAGTGACGGTGCTGGAGCAGCCGCTGCCCGCCGAAGACCTGGAGGGGCTGGCTCGGGTGACTCGCGCCTCGCGAATTCCGGTGATCGCCGACGAAAGTTGCCTGGTGGCTGCCGACATCCCCCGGCTGGTTGGGGTGGTCGACGGGATCAACATCAAGCTGGCGAAATGTGGCAGTCTGCGTGAAGCGCTGCGGATGATCGCCATCGCGCGGGCGCACCACCTGATGGTGATGGTCGGCTGCATGATCGAGAGCTCGATTGCCATCACTGCCGCGGCGCACTTCACGCCGCTGGTGGACATCGTCGACCTCGACGGCGCGGCGCTCCTCGCCAATGACCCGTTCGTCGGCGCGACGATCGCCGGTGGGCAGGTGGGGCTGCCATCCGGTCCGGGCCTGGGTCTAAGTCGCCGATGACCGCCGGCTTCGGGCTGGTGGCGCTGCCGCTGCCCCTGGCCCAGCCCTACACCTACCGCATCCCCGAAAGTCTCGCGGACCGCGTCGTCCCGGGCGCCCGCGTGGTGGTCCCGGTCCGGCAGCGCGAGATGATCGGTGTGGTCACCGCCCTCACCCAAGCTCCGCCCGAGCGTGAGGCGCGTGATATCCTCGCCGCCCCGGACGACGAGCCCGCCCTCCCCACACCCCTCCTCGAGACGGTCGAATGGATCGCCGGTTACTACGGCACTCCACTCGGGCTGGCCCTCCGTGCTGCGCTTCCCGCCGCGATGTGGGGCGAATCGCGCGTGATCGCCGCCCTGACCGGCCGGCCGATTCCGGGAGGGCTGGCGGGAGAGATCGCAACCTGGCTCGACCGCAAGGGAGGGGAAGCTCCCGTGGCCGCGATCGCTCGGGGTCTCAAGCGGCCGGTGTGGGAGGCGGTGAACCGGCTGGCCCGGGTTGGGGCTGTGACCCTCACTGTCGAGCCTCCTGAGACTGGCGCCGCCTTGCTCACCGAACGGCTCGCCCGGCTGACGGAGGAACTGCCCGCCCTCGCTGACCGAGCCTCGATCTTCAAGCGCAGCCCGGCACAACGGGCGCTGCTCGAGGCGCTGGAGGAACTGGGCGGCGCGGCGCCGGTCCGCCATTTGGTCGACCAGCTTGGGCTCTCCCGAAGCGCGCTCGAGGCCTTGGTCACCCGAGGCTTTCTAGTGATCGACGTGGTCGAGGCCCCCCGAGATCCGTTTCGCAACCTTCCCGGTACCCCGCCACCTCCGACCCCGACGCCTGCCCAGCGGGACGCGCTGGCGGCGATCGACCGCGTGCTGCCGGGCGACGGGGCGCTGCTCTTCGGAGTGACCGGCAGCGGGAAGACCCTGGTCTATCTGGAGGCGGTGCGCCAGGCGCTGGCGAGTGGACGCGGCGCGATCCTGCTGGTGCCGGAGATCGCGCTGACGCCCCAGATGGTGAGCCGGGTGCGTGGCGCCTTCGGTGAGGAGGTGGCGGTGCTCCACAGCGGCCTGTCCGATGGTGAGCGCGCCGATCAGTGGCGCGCGCTCCGCCGGGGTGAGCGGCGCGTCGCGGTGGGGGCGCGATCCGCGATCTTCGCTCCGGTGCGGGAACCTGGTCTGATCGTGGTCGACGAAGAACACGACGCCAGCTACAAGAACGGCGAATCCCCGCGCTACCACGCCCGGGATGTGGCCTTGGTTCGCGCCCGACTCGAAGGGGCTCGCTATGTGCTGGGGAGCGCGACGCCTTCGCCGGAGAGCATGCACCGGGTCGGTGACCGGCTGGTGTGCCTCCGATTACCGGAGCGTGCCGGTTCGCAGCCGCTTCCGCCCGTCGAGCTCGTCGATCTGCGTGTGGCCGCGCGAATCCGGGAGGCGGGAGCCGTGCCCTGGTCGGAGCGCCTCGACGGGGAGGTAACGGCGGCCCTGGCCCGGGCCGAACAGGTGCTGCTGCTGCTCAACCGCCGTGGCTACGCCACCACTCTGCAGTGTCCGGCTTGTGGGGAGGTGCGTGGCTGCGAACACTGCAGCATCGCACTCACGGTTCATCAGACCCCCCCGGCCCTGCGCTGCCATTACTGCGGCCACGCCGAACCGGTGCCTTCGGTCTGCCGGGCATGCGGGGGAGCGGTACAGCGGATGCGAGGCGTGGGCACGCAGCAGCTGGAGCGGTTCCTGTCGGGGCGCTTCCCCACCGCCCGGCTGGCCCGAATGGACCTCGACACCACCAGCGCGAAATGGTCCCACCAGGCGATCCTTGACCGGGTTGACCGAGGCGAGGTGGACATCCTGCTCGGTACACAGATGATCGCCAAGGGGCTCGATTTTCCGAACGTGACTCTGGTCGGCGTGGTGGACGCGGATACCGGGCTCCACCTGCCCGACTTTCGCTCGGCCGAGCGCACTTTTCAGCTGATCGCGCAGGTGGCGGGGCGAGCGGGCCGGGGACCGAAGGGCGGCCGGGTCGTCGTGCAGACGCGGAATCCGGACCACTACGCGCTAGTGGCCGCGGCCCGCCACGACACCGAGGGATTCCTGGCAGCCGAACTGGCCCAGCGCCTGGACCCGCCCTACCCGCCCGTTACCGCACTGGTGAATCTGGTCACCTCTGGTGAAGAGGAAACCGTGGTCGCCGACTCCGCCGCAGAGGTGGCCGAGTGGTGCATCTCGCTGGTGCAACAGCAGCACCTGGCGGTGGACGTGCTAGGACCGGCTCCCTGCGCTCTCTCGCGGATCAAGGCCCGCTGGCGGTGGCACGTTGTGCTCCGTGGCGCTCCCGAGCCGCTGGGCCGGATCGTCCGCTACGCTGCGACTCGATTGCCGCAGCCGGGCGGCGTGCGGGTGACGATCGATCGGGATCCGGTGAGTTTGCTATAGGGCGGCACGGCGGCACGGCGGCACGGCGGCATGATGGTGTGGTGGCCTCTTCCGTGGCTTCCCTCTCTACCGTAGCATCCTGAAGTCGTACCGTCGTTCTGTCCTGCCGTCGCCTCACCAAGGAGCCTCGCCCCATGCCCGACGACATCGGCGCGCTCTACCTCCGAGACGTTACCGAACGCTTCAAGGCGTACAAGAAGCTGGGTGAGCGCGCCATAGCGCAGGTCTACGACAGCGGCCTCACCTGGCAACTCGACCCGGAGTCGAACAGCATTGCCACACTGGTGAAGCACCTTGCGGGGAACATGCGCTCCCGCTGGGTCGGGTTCCTGACCAGTGACGGCGAGAAGCCCGACCGCAACCGGGACGCGGAGTTCGAGCTGGCTCCAGGGCTCACCCGGGCCGACCTGCTCGACTGGTGGGACGATGGGTGGGCTCGGCTCTTCGAGGCGCTCGACGCCCTTCGGTCGGAGGACCTGACCCGCACCGTCATCATCCGAGGCGCTCCGCACTCGGCAATCGAAGCGATCAACATCCAGCTCGCTCACTACGCCTATCACGTGGGGCAAATCGTGCAGGTCGCCCGGCACCTGGCCGGGCCGGCATGGAAGAGCCTGAGCGTGCCCAAACGGAAGGCGGAGGCGTGATCGCGTTCGTCGCGGGCAGCACGGGGTACACGGGGCGGGAGGTGGTGCGGGCGCTCCGCGCTCGAGGGATCGAGACGGTGGCCCACGTCCGGCCGGACTCCACGCGGCTGGCGGACTGGCGGGCGCGATTCGAATCGCTGGGCGCACGGATCGATACCACGCCCTGGGAACCCGCTGCCATGGCTGCGACGCTGGCAGCTCTGAGGCCGGACCTCGTGTTCGCGCTGCTGGGGACAACCCGGGCGAGGACGAGGCGAGCCCGCACCAGGGGGGGCTGCGACGAAGGATATGAGGCAGTCGACTACGGTCTCACCATGCTGCTCCTCCGAGCGGCGGAGAATACCGGTTCTCGGCCCCGGTTCGTCTACCTCTCGTCCGCCGGCGTACGAGAAGGACGCGGCAACGCCTACCTCGCGGCACGAGTCCGCGTGGAGGGCGCCCTCCGCGAGGGAGCATTGCGGTACACCGTGGCGCGGCCCTCGTTCATCACGGGTGCGGATCGGGACGAGTTCCGTGCGGGTGAGCGAGTACTGTCACGGCTGGTGGACGGGGTGCTCGCCGTAGCGGCTCTGCTCGGTGGGGCGCGACTCCGGGCGCGCTACCGCTCCACCACCAACGTTGCGCTGGCCGAATCGCTGGTGCGGCTGGCGCTCGATCCGGCGCTGGCCGGGAAGGTGGTCGAGTCGGAAGGGCTCCGGGGGTGAGGCCGTCGGCTGGCGGCTATCAGCTATCAGCTATCAGGTGACAGTCAGTAAGCTGTCAGCCATCGGCCGTCGGCCATCGCCTTGCTGATCGATAGCCGACAGCCGATAGCCGATAGCCACTCTGCCCAGCCAATCTCGCCGCCGAGGCACCAATTCCGCCCCGGGGCGGTCTCGGAGCATCGGCCGAAGGTGCCGTTGATGGTGAACGAGTCGACGTAACTCCGATCCCACTGGCTGTTCACCCCGAGGAACGGCCGGACCCAGGCACCACCGGCCCGACATCCTTGGGTCGATTGCTCCAGCGCTGAGGGAAATGCCTCACGGGGCGAGCGCCTTGAATCGCGGGCTTGAGAGCCCTTAGATTCCGGGCATCCTATGGTCCCGCAAAACTATTCCGCACCGGACTTTACGGCTCCTCCCCTCGCTCGGGCGCCGGAGGCGAGGTTTGATCCGCTGCCAGCCGATGGGGTTCTGCCGGAGGGGTTCTTCTCGACCTCCAATTTGCCGACGTACCTCCATTTCGGCGGCCGGTGGGTGCTCCCGGTGCGCCCGCGCATGGACTGCGCAATCGTTCGCCGGGGCGAGGTACTGGAGGTGATCGAGCCCCGCCGGCTGAAGCGGGGCGAGACCGTCGCGATGGGGCTGGCCGAGGATGGCTCGGAGGGTATCTACGTCCACAGTGTCGGATTCCTCGGCGGCGCCCATAGCGCCAACGAGTTCCGCTTCATGTCCACGGAGGTCAGCCGAGAGCGCCCCGTGAACTATGAGGAGCTCGCCGTGCGCCTGAACGAGGAGCGCTCCCGTGGCGGGTTTCTGATTTGGGTGGCCGGGCCGGCGCTGGTACACTCGCGGGCCCGGGGTGATTTCGAATGGTTCATACATAACGGCTACGTGCAGGCCGTGCTCGCCGGGAATGCGGTCGCGGTCCACGACATCGAGGCGGCAATCTACGGCACCACCCTCGGCATGACCAATACCGGCAGGCCGACCGATGGCGGCCATGGCCTGCACATGCGAGCGATCAACCAGGTGCGCGCTGCCGGCTCGATCGGGACGGCGGTCAAGTCCGGGCTCATCCGGAGCGGGATCATGCACGCGCTGGTGACGCACGACGTCCCCTTCGTGCTCGCGGGCTCGATCCGGGATGATGGACCGCTGCCCGGCGTCGTCCACTCGAGCATAGAGGCCCAGGACGCGATGCGGGAGCACACGGTGCGGGCTACCGGTGCCATCCTCATTGCCTCGGCGCTCCACGCCATCGCGGTGGGAAACATGCTCCCCGCCTATCACACCCACTATGAGGGCGTCCCGACCCCGCTCATGACCATCTGCGTGGACCAGACCGAGTTCGTGGTGAGCAAGCTGAAGGACCGGGGGACCCACCAGGCGTACGGAGTGGTGACCAACGCGCAGGACTTCATGCACGTGCTGCGATTCTACGTCGAGAAAGGCACCCAGTCGTGATCCTCAATCAGCCCGGGTCGGGATGGGGACGCCTCGCCGAGCATGTGGCGGGGGCCATCCCGGTCACCGAGATCGACGGCGTCTGGCAGTTCCGAACCATCAGGCGGGACGGCCGGGAGTTCGGAACAGCGCTGCTGGCCCGCGTGGACGGCGAGAGCCAGGAGCGCCGGCGGATCTACACCGCCCGGTTCATGCACACGCTCAAAGGCAAGGAGCGGGGGAAGTTCGAGGCCAGCCTCGAAGAAGTGGGCAGTGGGCCTGTCGAGACCTTGGGCGATCTCCTCGCCGGGGTCCGCAAGCGGCTGGAGGACGAGGACCCGAGGCCGGTCTCCGTGGCCGACTGGTTCCCGGTGTCGGATGCCGCGGCTCGCGGCGGGTGAGGGCGCGGCCCTCCTCGAGCGCTTCCGTCGCTTCCTCCGGGACCACCGCCAGCCGGTGACCCGCCCCCGGGACCGCGTCGCCGAGGTGGTGTTGGGATCGGATGACCACCTCTCAGTGGACCAGATCCGCCGCGCCCTGCGAGACCAGGACGAACCCGTCGGCTTGGCCACGATTTACCGGACCCTGGATCTGCTGGTGAAGAGCGGCTTGGTCCGCGCGCACGATTTTGGCCAGGGCTTCCGACGCTATGAGCCGATGCCTGCGCAGGCCCACCATCACCACCTGATCTGCGTGCGTTGCAGCAAGGTGGAGGAATTCGCGCACGAGCGCCTGGAACGGATGCTCCCGATCATCGCCGACGAGCATGGCTTCCAGCCGGAACGGCACCGCTTGGAGATCTACGGGGTCTGCCGGGAGTGCCAAATGCGGGGATTGGGGTGAGGCGGCTCTCGGGTTATCGGCTGTCGGTCCTCGAGGGAGCCGATCTCTCCGCCGACCGGTCCGGGGCAGGCAGTAGCACCGAGCGCCGAAAGCCGGTAGCCTTCCCTTGATGCCCGACTCCTCTTCCCTCGGCTTCGTCGTCGCCTTCACCGCGGGCGTGCTCAGTTTTCTCTCGCCCTGCGTCCTGCCGCTGGTCCCATCCTACATCGGGTTTCTGACCGGACTCTCCCTCGACGAAATGAGCAGCCGGCGGCGGGTGGCGGTGAGCCACGCTCTCGCCTTCGTGCTGGGCTTCTCGCTGGTGTTCCTCGTGTTGGGCGCATCCGCGACTGCCCTCGGCCGGGCGCTCAACTATCATCGGGTCTGGCTGGAACGGCTCGGCGGCGTGCTGATCATCTTCTTTGGCCTGATCTGTCTTGGCGTCGTGAAGATCGGGGCACTGCAAGCCGAACGGCGGGTGCATCTGCAGAACAAGCCACTCGGCTACCTAGGCTCTGTCATCGTGGGGATGGCGTTCGCGGCGGGATGGACGCCCTGCATCGGACCGATCCTGGGTGGCATTTTCACCATGGCCTCGGCGTCGGAGACGGTGGGGCGGGGCATGGCCCTGCTCGGGGCCTACTCGGCAGGGCTGGCCGTACCATTTCTGATCGCCGCGTGGGCGGTGGACGGATTCCTGGACTGGTTTCAGAAGTTCAGGCGCTACCTGCCCTGGGTGATGCGGGCCAGTGGCGTGCTGCTCGTCATCGTGGGAGTGCTGTTGCTGACCGGCCAGTTTACACGCCTCGCGGGGTGGCTGCAGACCTTCACACCGGAGGGGCTGCTGAAACAGCTGTAGATGGTGAGCGGTCATGAAGTGGCTTCAGTTCCCGCTCACCGCTCACCGTCGACCGCCTCCAATTCTTCTTCCACCTCCTGCCGCCTGAGTAACTCCCAGTACCGCCCGCGACGCTCCATCAGCGATGCATGGGTCCCTTCCTCGATGACTCGCCCAGCCTCGAGGACGAGGATCCAGTCACTGTCCCGAACGGCCGAGAGACGGTGGGAGACGATGACGCGGGTCTTCCGGGCCAGGGCAGCCCGAAGGCCGTTCAGTATCCGCATCTCGGTCTGGCCATCCACGGCCGAGAGGGCGTCATCAAGGACAAAGACGGGTGGGTCCTGGGCCAGCGCTCGGGCGATCGCGGCCCGCTGCCGCTGGCCACCGGAGAGATTTACGCCGCGTTCCCCGAGCATCGTATCGAATCCGTTGGGAAGATCGGCGAGCGCACTGGTGAGCTGCGCGGTGTCCGCCACCCGCTCCAGCCGGCCGTCATCGGGTGCGCCCAGCAGCACGTTGGCCCGGAGGGTGTCGCTGAAGAGGAAGGTTTCCTGCGGCACATACCCGAGGGCCTGGCGGAGGTCCGCGAGGGCGAGGTCGCGCAGGTCCACGCCGTCGATACGGATGCGCCCCCGGTCGGGGTCGTAGGAGCGGACGATCAGCTCAGTCAAGGTCGATTTGCCGGAGCCGGTCGCCCCGACGATGCCGAGTGAGCCGCCGGCCGGGAGCCGGAAGGAAACGTCCTCCAGTACCCAGCCGCGCTCCAGCGCGTTCGGGTACCGGAACCACACGCCTTCGAAGGCGAGTTCCCGTGCGCCGGTGGTGGGCGGCAGCGGCGCGGGTAGCTCGGGCGACCGGATGGCGGGGCGCGCGTCGAACAGGACATTGAGCCGCCCCATCGACGCTTCGCCGCGCTGGACCAGGTTGACCACCCAACCCAGGGCGATCATCGGCCAGACCAGCATCACGAGATACACCCCGAAAGCTACGAACTCGCCGGCGGTGATCGTGTTCTGGATCACCAACCGACCACCAACCCAGATCACCGCCACGGCACCGAGGCCGCCGAGCAGGGCGAGCAGTGGATGAAACGCTCCCGACACGCGGGCGAGGGCGAGATTGCGGGCGGCGTAGTCCGAGTTTAATGTGCGGAAGCGCTCGATCTCCGCATTTTCCTGACGGTAGGCGCGCACGATGCGGGCGCCGGAGACGTTTTCGTGCACCGCGCTGGTCAGGTCAGCGTACGCGGCCTGGATCCGGAGCGTGCGGTGGTGGATTGCTTGGCCGAATGCCACCATACCGATCGGTAGGGCGACGAGCGGCAGGAGCGCGAGGCCGGTCAGGGTGGGGCTGATGTGGATCATATACGGCAGCATCAGCGTGGCGCCCACCACGGTGTCGGAGAGGTACATCAGCGCCGGTCCGGCCACCATGCGCACGGCGAGGAGATCATTGGTCGCCCGCGCCATGAGGTCCCCGGTGGGGAAGCGGTCGTAGAAGTCGGCCGAGAGCCGCTCGAAATGCTGGAAGAGGCGGTCGCGGAGGTCGGTCTCGACCCGGCGGCTGGCGCCGTTCAAGGTTTCGCGCATGACGTAGCGCGCGATCCCGCTCGCAGTTGCGACGGCCAGCAGGAGTCCGATGGCGCGGTGCACCGCCGCGATGGACCCGCCGTTGCCGAGCGCATCGATGCCCCGCCGCAGATACTGAGGTCCCTGGGCGCGGAAGTAGTTCGACACGAATACGGCCGCGAATCCTGCGGCGAAGACGCGCCGGTAGGGGCGGATGGAAGGCAACAGTCGCCGCAGGTGGACCATGGGTGTGCAATGTCGCCGGAGCGGGAGAGGCTCGGCAAGTCATCAGTTCACGGAGGAAACATGGGCAGAACCATCATCGCCGCAGTCGCGCTCCTGGCGCTCGTCGGGTGCGGCGCAAAGGGCGGTCAGCGGCAGGCGGCAGCGGACAGCCTGAAGCGCGATCTCCAGCTCGCGCCGGCTGACAGCACCGTTGCGCTCAACGACAAACCCACACCGCCGGAAGCGGCCCAACCGACACCGGCCGTCGAGCCCGTCCCGACGCCCGCGCCGACGCCCACGCCGGCCCCCGCGCCTGCCCCAAAGCCGAAGCCGAAGCCCGTGGCGCCCGCTCCGGCGGCTGCGCCCGTCCCGAAGAGCTTCTCGCTGGCGAGTGGAGTGGCGGTGACGGCGGCAGCCGATGACAGCCTGCACTCACGCCGCAACAAGGCCGGCGAGGTGTTCCACGCCACCATCGGCGAGGACGTAAAGGACGAGAAAGGCCACTTGGTGATCCCCGCGGGCTCGGTCGTCACCTTCCGGGTCACCAAGATCGAGCACGCGAACAACAAGAGCGAAAAGGATGGCAAACTGGTGCTGCAGGCCGAGGAAGTGACGATTGAGGGCAAGAGCTACGCGATCGCCGGCAGCGCCGATCAGACGACGATCGAGCACACCCTCAAGGGCCAGGGCGTGACCGCAGGTGGCGCGGGCCGTGTGGGCGGTGGCGCCGCCGCGGGAGCGCTTGTCGGGAAGCTGTTCGGCGGCAAGACCGGGGCGATCGTCGGTGGCGTCGCCGGTGCGGCAGGGGGCGCGGTGGCAGCGAGCCAGACGGCGGACCGGGATGTCGTGGTGACCCCGGGCGCCAAGGTGACGTTCACCCTAAGCAGCGACTTCACGATCACGCGCTGACCGATCCGGCGTGACGAGGCGAGGGATCCCTTCGAGCCCCAACCCGGAGGGATCCCTCGGTCGTTGTCTGGCGGGTTCGGTGGCCCCGTCCGTCAGGGCGCTTTGAGTCAATATCCCGACCCGCCCCCACCCAGGCGCGGGTCGGAGACGCCTTGCCATCCCTTCTCCGTCCGGATGATGGCCTCGACATCCCCCCACTGCGTACGGGTCTCGATCATGTGGCCCAGCCCTTCCAGTGCCTTGATGGTGGCCGGCTGAAAGCCGCTTCGCTCGACGCGGATGGCGTCGGGTAGGGCCTGGTGGTGCATCTTGGGAGCGGCAACGGCTTCCGGCAGAGGCATTCGGTGGTCGATCACGTTCGAGATGACGTGGTAGACCTGAGTGATGATCGTCGGCCCTCCCGGGGTGCCCACCACCAGCAGCAGTCTGCCGCTGGGGTCGAGTACGATGCTTGGCGTCATGGCCGAGAGCATCCGCTTGCCGGGCTGGATGGCGTTGGCCTCGCCCTGGATGAGGCCATAGCCGTTCGGTTTGCCCGGCGCGGTGGTGAAGTCGTCCATCTCATCGTTCAGCAGAAAGCCGGCGCCGGAGACTGCCACGGCGCTGCCGTAGCTGTCGTTGAGGGTGGTCGTACAGCTGACCGCATTGCCTTCGGAGTCTACGATCGAGTAGTGGGTGGTGGAGTTGCCATCGCGCAGGGTGGGGTCGAACGGTGGAGTTGGAGTGGCGTGCCCCGGGGCGATCTGCTCCCGGAGCGTCGCGGCGTACTCCTTGGAGAGCAGGCGGTCCAGCGGCATGCGCACGAACGCAGGATCACCGAGGTACACGTTTCGGTCGGTGAAGGCGCGCCGCATCGCCTCGGCTTCGCGGTGCAGCAGTTCGGGGGAGCCGAACGGCGGCAGTTCGCCGTACCCCTCCATGATGTTCAGGATCAGCGCCAGGGTCACCCCGCCGGAAGAGGCTGGCGGCATGGAGTAGATGGTGTAGCCGCGGTAACTGATATTGATCGGCTCACGCCAGATCGCCTGGTAATTCGCGAGGTCCTGGTGCGAGATGAGCCCGCCTCCCCGCTGCATCTCCGCGACGATCGAGTCCGCCACCCAGCCAGCATAAAAGCCAGCCGCGCCGCGTTCCTGGATCGCCCGGAGCGTGCGCCCCAGGTCCCGCTGCTCCCAGCGGCTCCCGGGGCCGGGTGCTTGGCCGCTGTCAGGGAGGAAATAGCGCCGTGAGGCTGGGTACGTGTAGAGCCACGCCCGGTATGAATCAATGGACTGGCTGCGATATTCATCGACCACGAAGCCGTCCTCCGCGAGGTGGATGGCCGGTTCAATCACCTGCCGGAGCGGGAGCCGTCCGAAGCGTCGATGGGCCTCCACCAGCCCGGCCACCGAGCCGGGGACCCCCGCGGCCAGATGCCCCTTGTCGGAGAGGGCAGTCGGCTCCCCTTGTCGGTCCAGGTACATGTCGTGGCTCGCCGCCGCCGGTGCCGTCTCCCGGTAATCGAGACTGGCGACATCCCCGTGGGAGGTGCGGATGACCATGAAGCCACCGCCCCCGAGGTTTCCTGCCTCCGGGTGCGTGACCGCCAGCGCGAAGCCGACCGCGACCGCTGCATCGATCGCATTGCCCCCCGCCCGCAGGATGTCGCGGCCCACCTCGCTGGCGACCGGGCTGCCCGAGACGACCATGGCTTCGGTGCCTTCCGTGACACGGGCCTTGCCAGCCAGTGGCCAGGCGGGATTAATCCCGCCTTGCGGACCGAGGCCGGGCCGGGCGCAGTCGCTGGTGAGGAGCAGGAGGAGAGCGCAGAGCGTGGGCAGGAGCGCGTGGCGCAAGACGACCTCGAAAGGAGCGGGAAACATTGCTGGGGGTGACCCGGGTCACCTAATTTAGGGCGCGTCCTCCCCGGGAACCAATGACCGACTCTTTCCTCGACCCACGACTGACCGAGCGGCGTAATCCCCGAACTGCGGCCATCGACCGCGCCAGCGCCCTCGAGATCGTGGACCTCATTGCCGCCGAGGACGCTACGGTGCCGGCGGCCGTGGCCCGGGCCCGGGCCGACATCGCCCGAACCATCGACCTGCTCGAGGCGGCGTTCCGCGCCGGCGGACGGCTCTTCTATGTCGGCGCGGGGACCAGCGGACGGCTGGGCGTGCTCGACGCGGCGGAGTGCCCCCCGACCTTCGGGACCGATCCGGAGATGATCACCGGTATCATCGCCGGGGGGTACAAGGCGATCCTCCGCTCGGTCGAGGGAGCTGAGGACGACCTGAACGCCGCTATCGACGAAATGGACGGGCACCGGGTCCGCCCTCACGATGTCGTCATCGGGATCGCGGCCAGCGGCACGACCCCATTCGTCCAGGCAGCGCTCGGGCGGGCCCAGGCGCTCGGGGCCCGGACGGTGCTGGTGACCTGCGCCGAACCGCCAGCGGCGCTGCGCGATACCTGCGACACCTGCATCGTCCTGCGGGTTGGCCCGGAGGTGGTCACCGGCTCGACCCGGATGAAGGCCGGCACGGCGACCAAGCTCGCGCTCAACATGCTGACGACCGGCGCCATGATCCGCCTCGGCAAGACCTACGGCAACCTGATGGTGGATCTTCGGGCCTGGAACGCCAAGCTGGCCGACCGCAGCGAACGGATCCTCATGGAAACCACTGGGGTCCTGCGCGAAGAGGCGCGCCGCGCGCTGGAGGCCGCCGAGGGGAGCGTGAAGCTCGCGATCGTCATGCTGCGCCGAGGAGCGAGCCAGGCCGAGGCCCAGACCCTCCTCGAGGGGCACCAGGGGCACCTCCGTGCCATCGTGGGCGACCCGCCGCCGGTGACATCACCATGAGCGAGCGCCCCATCCTCGCGGTCGGACTCATGTCCGGTACCTCCCTCGACGGCGTCGATGCCGCGCTGGTCCGGCTTGAGGGTCCCACCCATTGCGAGCTGCTCCACTTTCTCACCCGCCCCTACAGCGCTGCGGAACGGAACCAGCTGCTTTCGGCCATGGCCGCGGGCGGGGCTCGCGACCTGGCGCTGCTGCACACCCGTCTCGCCGAGTGGTCGGCGGAGGCGACCGAGTCGCTCCTGGCGGAGAGCCACATCCGCGCGTCGGACCTGGCGTTCATCGCGATGCACGGCCAGACGATCTGGCACGAGCCGCCGGCAGTGAGCTGGCAGCTCGGCGAGGCCGCTGTGCTCGCCGAGCGGTTTGGGGTCCGGGTGGTCTCCAATTTCCGTGCGCGGGACGTGGCGGCAGGGGGCCAGGGGGCTCCACTGGTTCCGGCCGCCGATGTCCTGCTCTTCGCTCATCCCTCGGAGCCGCGCGTCCTCCTCAACCTCGGCGGGATGGCCAATCTCACCTACGTGCCGCGCCGCGCGGCGGAAGAGGGTGCCTTCGCGTTCGACACCGGACCCGGGGTCGCGCTTGTGGACGCCGTCGCCCGCCTAGTCGACCCGAAGCTGCGCTACGATGTGGACGGAACTCTGGCGGCGCGCGGTCAGGTGCACCAGCCGCTGCTGGAGCGTCTGCTCGCGGATCCGTTCTTCGGCGCGCCTCCTCCCAAGAGCACCGGTCGGGAGCGCTTTGGTCTGCCCCTGGCTCAGGAGATTCATCGTGAGGCGCCCGGGCCCGACGGAGTAGCGACAGCCGTCGAGCTCACGGCGCAGTCGGTTGCCGTCTCCATGGCTCGCTGGGTGCCGGGGGCGCCCGAGGTCGTCGGCTCGGGTGGCGGGATGCATCACCCGATTCTGGCCCGTCGGCTGGCGGGGTTGCTGGCGAGCCGGGGTCAGCGGCTCCGCCGGTTCGACGAGTTGTTCTTCTCCGGCGATGCCAAAGAGGCCGTGGCCTTCGCGTTGCTCGGTTACCTCACGATTCATGGCCAGCCCGGCAATCTGCCGGCGGCGACCGGTGCGGCAGGCCATCGGGTGCTGGGCCAGATCACCCTCGCATGAATCCTGGACGCCTGGTGCTGCCGGCGCTGCGCTGGAGGCGGGAGTCCGGATTCGCCCACGAAGATCGGGCCATCGACGCCGCGCTCGAGTGCGGGGTTGGTGGATTCATCGTCTTCGGCGTCGGGGGCGCCCGGGGTGATGAGATCGGCCGTCTGACGGAGGAGGTGCGGCAGCGGGCGGGTCGGGCGCTCCTCATCGGGGCAGATCTCGAGCGGGGTGCGGGCCAACAGGCCCGCCGACTGACCGAGATCCCCCCGCCGCGTGCGCTGGCCTCGCTGGAGGATGACTCGGTCATCGCATGGGCCGGCGCCACCACGGCGCGCGAGGCGCGCCGCCACGGAATCAACTGGGTATTCGCCCCCGATGCCGATCTGGACGTCGAGCCGGAGAACCCGATCGTGCAGACCCGGTCCTTTGGCTCCTCGCCCGACCGGGTGAGCCGGGCGGTGACGATCTGGATCGGCGCCGCCCAGGCGCAGGGTGTGCTCGCCTGTGCCAAGCATTATCCCGGGCATGGCCGCACCCGTCACGACTCGCACCAGACGCTGCCCCGGGTTCCGCTCCCGCTCGATGCGCTGGTCGCGAACGATCTCCGACCCTTCAAGGCGGCCGTCGACGCAGGCGTGGCCTCGGTAATGACCGCACACGTCGCCTATCCCGCCTGGGACCCAAGCGGTCTGCCGGCCACCCAGTCGGCCGTCATCCTGGGGTACCTTCGCTCCACGCTGGGATTCGATGGCCTGGTGGTGACCGATGCGCTGATCATGGAGGGCGCGCGGGCGGGCCGCGCCGAAGGGGAGGCGGTGGTCACCGCTCTGCGGGCCGGCTGCGATCTGCTGCTCTACCCCGGCGACCTGGAGGGGGTGGTCGGGGCGCTCCGTCGCTCAGCCGAGGAGGCCGAGGCCACGGCACTGCGAGTGGCGGAGGCGCTGGCGCGATACGACCGCGCCCTCACTCGGGTCGGCGAACGGCCGGGCGATGGGATTGCGGGGGAACTGCCATCGCACTCGTCCGACGAGATTGCGGACCGGCTGCTGGCGCGAGGCTTCATCCGAGGGGCGGCGCCGTCACTCACCGGAGGCATCGCCCTCGAGATGATCGACGACGACCAGGGCGGTTGGTACGCGCCGGGGCCGAATGACCTGGTGGTCCGGGACCTCGCCCGCCGCAAGATCTTCGAGCGGACGGGAGGCCCGACCGTCGTCCTCGCCTTCGCGGAGCCGCGGGCAGCCAAGGGACGCGCGGGCTTCGGCCCCGAGAGCTTGAAGCGCTTCGAGACGCTCTTGCCAAGCGCCGCTCTGGTGGTGCTGTTCGGCCATCCGCAGCTCGCGGCGGGGATCCCGGGCGACTGTCCGATTCTGTGCGCCTGGCACCGCCAGCCGCTGATGCAGGAGGCGGTGGCGAGGTGGTTGGAGAAGCGAGTGAAAGGTGAGCGGTGAGCGGGGTCCGCGAACGATTGTCACCCCGGGGGGCGCAGCACCGAGGGATCTCCGAGATCGCGAGCGCCATGCACTGGCCAGGTCTGCCCAGCATGGATTGAAGGAGCGTATCAATGCGATCTTCTTCCTACGGGAGCAGCTCTTGAGTTGCTTCTCCCGCGCGATCGCGGTGCACATGTTCGTCGTGGCTTCGTGGCACACCAGATGGATCATGTTGTACCGGGACGCGAACCCAGTCCTCGGTTCGTACCGGTGCTCATAGACTTGCCGGGAGAGGTTTGAGGTCACGCCGACGCAGAGACCGCGGCTCTGGTTCGCCAGAATGTAGATCCAATAAGTTCTCAGGAGGCCACCTCGGAGATCCCTCCCCGCGCAATTGCTCGAGGTCGGGATGACAGAGGGAGGGCCTCTTCAAACTACTCCTCGACTTTCCTGATGACCTTTCTCGACTGGCTCGTCGTCCTCCTCTACCTCGGGGCCAGTCTGGCTCTCGGCCTCTGGGTTGCCCGGCGGGGCGCGAGGAACATGGCCGAGTTCTTTGTGGGCGGGCGGGCGATTCCCTGGTGGCTGGCCGCTACCTCGATGGCCGCAACGACGTTCAACGTGGATACGCCGCTGTATGTGGCGGGACGCGTGGCGCGCGCCGGGGTCGCGGGCAACTGGGAGTGGTGGTGCTTTGCCTTCGCGCATGTCCTGCTGGCCGTCGTGCTCGCCAAGCTCTGGCGCCGGGCCAACGTGGTGACCGATCTCGAACTCACCGAGATCCGCTATGGCGGGCCGCCGGCCGCGTTCCTGCGGGGGTTTCGGGCGTTCCTCTTCGCCGTCCCCCTCAACTGCATTTCCATCGGCTACGGCATGCTCGCGATGCGCAAGGTGATGTCGGGCCTCGGCCTGCTGGAGGAACTCCAGCGCCTCCCGGGGGACGACCGCCTCTGGGCCCTGATGCCGATCGTGGGCATCACGCTGGCGTATACCGCCGTCGCCGGCCTCTGGGGTGTGGTCGTCACCGACCTGCTGCAGTACATCCTCGCCATGGTGGGGGCGGTGGTCGTGATGGGGTACGCCCTTCACGAGGTGGGTGGACTCGGCGCACTGACCGCCGGGCTTCGGGCGACGGGGCAGGGCGCTCGGCTCGACCTCGTCCCCCACGGCGAGGGAGCACTCCTGCCCCTGGGCACCCTGGCGGGATACGTCCTGGTCCAGTGGTGGGCGTTCCGCAACAGCGATGGCGGCGGGATGTTCGTGCAGCGCCTCTCCGCCACAGCCGATGAGCGTGAGGCAGCACGGGCGACCCATGCCTTCAACATCTTGAACTACGTGGTGCGCACTTGGCCCTGGGTGCTGGTCGGGCTCGCGGCGCTGGTGCTGCTGCCAGGGCTGCCGGATCCCGAACTGGCCTATCCGCTGCTGATGAAGCGGTATCTCCCGCCGGGGCTGCTGGGCCTGGTGTTCGCGAGCCTGCTCGCGGCTTTCATGTCGACGGTCTCTACCCAGATCAATTGGGGCGCCAGCTACATCGTGAACGACCTCTACGCCCGCTTCGGTGGTGAGCGGGACGACCGGGTGCTGCTGCGCGTGGCCCGCTGGGCGTCGTTGGGGCTGACGCTGCTGGCGGCGGCGCTGTCATTCGTAATGGAGGATGTGGGTGAGGTGTTCCGTTTCCTGATTCTCATCGGCAATGGCCCGGGGCTGGTGCTGCTGCTGAGATGGTTCTGGTGGCGCATCAACGCCTGGGCGGAGATTGCCGCGATGGCCGCGGCGTTGCTGCTGGCGCTCGCCAGCTACCTGCCCGCCCTCGGCGGGCTCTCCTTCGGGGCGCGTCTGGCGATGACTGGCTTCGGGACGATGGCGGTATGGTTGCCAGCGATGCTGCTGACCCGGCCAGAGCGGCCGGAAGTACTCGAGGGATTCTATCGGCGGGTGCGTCCCGGTGGGGCGTGGGGCCCCCAGGCACGGGCCACGGGCCTGGCTCCCATCGATCGGCTCAGCCGGGATCTCGCACGATGGCTGGTCTGGTCCGCGGCCCTGCTGGGGGTAATGCTGGCCACCGGCGCGTGGCTTCTCCGATAGCCGGCCTCAAGGGCGGCGCCGTCGTGAGGTCCCCGAGCTCCACCGGTTCGCTGATGGCGAACCCCTGGGCATAATCGACGCCCAGCTTCCGCAGCGTTTCCAGGGTTTCCAGATTCTCCACCCCCTCCGCCACGGTCTTCAGCCGCATGACATGGCCCACGCGGTTGATCGCCTCGACCATGGCGTACTCGACCGGATCGCTCTCGATGTGTCGCAGAAACGCGCCCGCGATCTTGAGGTAGTCCACCGGCAGGCTCTGCAGATAGGCGAACGACGACATCCCGCTGCCAAAGTCATCGAGAGCGAACCAGCATCCCATCCCCTTGAGCTCGCGGATGAAGTGCGCGGCCTGCGCCAGGTTCGCGATGGCGGCCGTCTCCGTGATCTCGAAGCACAGGGTCTCGGGGGGCAGGTCGTGCCGAGACAGCTGGTCGCGTACGAACGCGAGCATGCTGGGATCGCCGATGGAGGCCCCGGACAGGTTGATAGAGGCGATCGGCCGGGTGGCCGGCGCACGGTTCTGCCCGTAGAGGGCGACCACCTCCCGCACCACCCATCGGTCCACCGCACCCATCAGGTTGTAACGCTCCGCCGCCGGGATGAATGCCCCCGGGGCGATCAGGGTACCATCACGCTCGACCAGCCGGAGCAGCACCTCGACGCGGGACCGCTCGTTCTGCCGCGGGACCAGCGGCACGATGGCCTGTCCATAGAGCCGGAACCGGTGCTCTTCCAGCGCCGAGGTGACCCGGCTGACCCACTGCATCTCGCCCTGGCGCACCGCCATCACAGCGTCATTGGGCTCGTAGAAGTGGACCCGATTCCGCCCCCGCTCCTTCGCGGCGTAGCAGGCGGCGTCGGCGTCCCGGAGCACCGCCGCGAGGCTTTCGGTCTCGCCGGTGATCGGCACCACGCCGACGCTCACGCCCAACGCGAACGGCTTCCCCTCCCAGACGAAGCGGAATTCCTGCACCGTCTCGAGCAGCTCATGGGCCACCCGGGTGGCCTGGCCCGGCGGGCAATGCTCGAGCAGGACGCCGAATTCGTCGCCGCCCAGCCGGGCAAGGGTATCGCGCCGGCGCACCTTGCGCTGCAGCGCGTTGGCCAGCTGGCGGAGGAGCTCGTCGCCCGCCACGTGCCCGCAGGTATCGTTGACCACCTTGAACTGATCGAGGTCGAGGAAACAGAGCGCATGGCAGACGGCTTCCTGCTGCGCCCGGGTGAGGGCGCGGCCTACCCGGCGCTCGAATTCATGCCGGTTGACGAGGCCGGTGAGGAAGTCGTGACTCGCCTGATGGGCGAGCTGGCGCGCGAGGGTGCGGGCGCGGCTCACGTCGTGGAACACCAGGACCGCGCCGATCACCTCGTTGTCCCTATTGGTGACCGGGGCGGCGCTGTCGTCGATTGCGAATTCGCGGCCGTCCGGGCGGACGAGGAGCGACAGATTGGAGCGGCCGACGACCCGCTTTTCCCGGAGACAGGTCTCGATGGGGTTCTCGATTGGCTCGCGGGACGTCTCGTGGACCAGCGACAGCACGGTTGAAATGCCACGCCCGGCTAGTTCCGCACTGCGGCAGCCGAGGAGCTGCTCCGCGACGGGATTCACGTACTCGATGACGCCGCCCGCGTCGGTTCGGACCACGGCGTCCCCGATGGAGCCAAGGGTCACCTCGGCCCGCTCTTTCTCCTCCGAGAGCCGCTCCTCCAGCTGCTTCCGCTCGCTGATGTCGCGGGCGATCGTCGAGTAGAAATCCACGTTGCCGACGCCGTCGCGGTGGCAAAGGATCACCTGTGACAGGGTGATCTCGCGCCCGTCGGCCGTGAGGACGGTTGCTTCCCCCGCCCAGCTGCCGGCAGCGGCGGCCCGGCTGAGAGTCTCCGACCGGAGCAGCACCTGGGTCCAGCTCGGCAGAGGCCCGGACTGCGGGTCCTGGTCGGTGACGCCGCTTCCGAGCAGGGCCCGGCCGGCGTCGTTCACGTAGATGGCCCGCCCGTGCCGGTCGGCGAAGCAGACCGGATCCGTGGTGGACTCGAGCACCGCCGCAAGCCGGCGCTGCAGCGCCGAGAGTGCCACTGCGTGGCGGCGCGACTGGAGCAGACTCGCGAGCACGGCGAGGAAGAGCAGGACCGTGATGAGCCAGGCGGCAAGCAGGGTACTCCGGGCCGTGTCGACGACGTGATAGGCTTGGTTCGCGTCGGTCTCGGCCGCCAGGCCAAGCCCCAGCTGGTCATCCCATTCCCAGGTCCCCACGACCTGCACGCCGCGGTGATCGCGGTAGCCGCTGAGGTCGATGCCGGAGAGTCCCGTGGTCGCGGCCTTCGCCATCCGGGTGAGCCCCCGGGTCCCGGGCTCGGTGAGCAAGGCACCCGGGGCCTCTTCCTGGGTGGGATCGCTCATCCCGAGGATCCGGCCAGCGCGGTCGAAAAAATACGCTTGGCCCAGCGACCGGTTGTGGCTCTGCTCGGCCAGCCGGGCCAGTTCCGTTCTCGCCGGCAGGGCGATCGCCAATACCCCGACGGTTTCGCCACGAGGACCCCGAATCGGTGCGAACGCGGCCACCCGCGGCGGTTGGCGCACGTCCCCGGCGAAGGAGCTCAGCGAGGGCAGCCCATCCAGCGCCTTCTCCATCGCGGAGACCATGTACCGGGGCAGGTGGGCGGGGAGGGAATCGGGCCATCCGAGGAGCGTGGTTTCATCCCCGTCGATGAGCCAGAAGCCCGTCAGGCCGTTGACCCGGATGGCCGGTTCGAGAAGCCGGTACGCGTCCGTGGGGTCGGGGTAGGCGAAGGAGTCCTTCGCCCGGGCGATCTTGAGCCGGTCGACAGCCCCGGCCATCCCTTCGGTCGCTGCCATGCTGGCTGCCAGGGCCTGCTGCCGGGTCGCCCAATGGTGGGAAGCCTCGTGGGCGGTGGCCAGGACGGTTACTAGCGTCCTGCGAACCGACTCGCGGACCGCCGCATCGATTCGCTGCAGGGTCCACCACGCGCCACCGCTCACCCCTAAGACAAAAAGGGCGATTCCCCCCACCGCGACGCCGGAAAGGAGCCGGTCGGTCAGGGAACGTAGAATTCGGGTGGGTGGAGCGAAGAGCATGTTAGCCATCATTGTGTGACACAAGGACCTATGGCGGTGACTGGGCGCACAAGGCATGCCAACAAGGCACCCGGAAAGAGGCGGGGGGGCCGGTCGGAGACCGGCCCCCCCCATTTGAGGCAGTTGCTGCCTGCTACTGGGCGTTCAGCAGCTGGTGCAGATACCGGATCGGAACTCCGTAGATGATCCTCCCATTGCTGCCCGCCTGCCCCCCATAGAGCACCCCGATCACATTGCCCCGCCGATCCATGATGGGGCTTCCGCTGGAACCCTGAGCCCCGTAACTGTCGAGTTGCAGCAGGGTCGGGAGGATTCGTGAGACCGTTCCCAGCGTCAGTGTGGCCGCCACGCCCTGGGACGACCACTCCTGCCCGCCGTCCAGATCCAGCCCCAGTGGGAAACCGAGGACCGCCGCCGGCTCACCCATCTCCACCTTCCGGCTACTGTCCGCCAGGTTCTTTACGACCGGGAACCCCCGGTGCACGGTAGTGCGGAGCAGAGCCAGATCCGCTTCCGGGTGCACCCGGATGACGTCGGCCCGGAAATTCTGCGGGGTGCCGTTGAATACCACCCCGATCCGGGAAGCGAGCGTCCCGTTGGTGTCGCTGATCACATGCTTGTTGGTGATCAGCAGCCCGCCCGTTGCGTCGGAACGGACCGCGAAGGCGGTGCCGGTGAAGACCTGTCCGTTGGGGAACTGCACGAACACCATCGCAATTGCATCACGGTTTTCGGCGGCGATCGTCCGCGCGTCGACGGCCGCCGCGCCGGCCAAGGTCCGCTGCTGCCGCATGGCGGCGTCCAGGCGCCGGCGGAGTTCATTGATCTTGGTGGCGTCGTTGGGCGCCTCCGCTAATTGGTGTTTGAGCTGCTCGGCCACGGTCTGGGCCGAGTCGAGGGCGGTGCGCAGGCCCTCGCTGCCCGAGGACAGGGACTCGATCTCCTGCATCAGACTGTCCACCTGGCCCAGCAGCAGCTGCCGCTGCTCCGTCAGCCGGCGCTCGGACTCGGCCGTCTGCCACAGGTACGCGGTCGAAAGCAGGATCAACAGCAGGAACATCCCGATAGCAGTGTACTTGAGCCGCTTGGTCTGCCGGTGCACCTCGATGCGTACCTTGGTGCTCGTCCCGGGGCCCGAGACTGGGGTGCGGCGCGGGCTGCGGAGCTGCTCCGGGGTGAGTCGTGGAGGCGCGGAAGGTGCCTCCTGCGGGTTTCCAAAGACCACGGTCCCCGAGGCGCGTTCGAAGCCCGTGGCCGGGGGGGCCGGGGTGGCCCTGGCATCGGGGATGGCGGTGAATTCGAGCTGCGGACCGTTCGGACCAAATCGCAGCACGTCGTTGGTTACGAGAACGTGATCCTGCGTGAGCTTCTTCCCGTTGACGAACGTCCCGTTGGTGCTGCCGAGGTCCCGGATCACCCACAGGTCGCCGACCCGGGTCACCGAGGCGTGCCGGCTCGACACGTCGAGGTCCTTGTCCGGGTCGAACTTGAGCTCGCACTGCGGATGGCGGCCGATGGCGATGGGGGACTGGCGGAGGACATCGGTCTGGCCGGCGCGGCTGCCCGAGAGAAAGGTGAACTGGGCTTTCATGCCATGGACGGTGGCACCATTCAGCGCTCACCGAAGAGGAACAGCATCGCCAGGGCGAGCGCCAGCAACGCGAGCAGGCCGGCGATCACCCGGCGTGAGTGCGGCTGCTGCTGGCTTAGCGGGACCGGAGCAGGACTTCCAGTGTACACCGGCACCGGTTCGGTCGTCGACTCCCCTTCCGTCAGCGGATAGACCTGGTGACCGACTTCCGCGCCGCTGTCGGATTCGTCCAGGCCGTTGCCGGTGAAGCGTGCGGCGACCGCGGTGATGTTGTCCGGCCCGCCCCGCGAGTTCGCGGTCTCGATCAGTTTGGAGCAGAGGTCCATCAGGTCCGGCGCCGACGCCGCCAGGTCGGCAATCTCCTCCTTCTTTACCTGGCCGGACAGACCGTCGGAGCAGAGCACGAGCAGGTCGCCGCGCCGGAGCGATTGTCTGGTGAGGTCTACCTTGACCCGCGGGTCCGGGCCGAGGGCCTGCAGAATGATGTTGCGGCGTTCGCTCTGTTCGGCTTCTTCCTCGGTGATCTCGCCCGCCTCCACCAGCCGCTGCATCAGCGATTGGTCCTTGGTGATCTGGGTGATCCGGCCATTGCGGATCAGGTAGGCCCGGCTGTCGCCAACCTGCGCGAGGTACAAATCGGACCCGAAGATCCCCGCCACGGTGGCGGTGGTGCCCATACCGCGGACCTCCGGATGCTCCCGGGCGTGGACGTGGATCCGGCTGTTGGCCAGCTCGACCGCTTCCTTCATCCGGTAGGCGAAGCGCTGCGCCGAGAGCTCCTTGTCTTCGGGCCACACCTGGCTCAAGTGGCTGAAGATCTGGTCGGCCGCCATGCGGCTGGCTACTTCCCCGGCGGCCGCACCTCCCATACCGTCAGCCACCATGAACAAGGAGCCCCGCGGGCCCACCTCGTGCTCGCGCACATCAGGCTGGAGGCTCGCCACCCTGCGCGTCAGATCCCCGACGAGGAAGGTGTCCTCGTTGTGGTCGCGGGTTTTGCCGACGTCGGTCTTGCCGAAGACAGTGATGTGGACGGTGGCCACGAGTCCTCAGTTTCCGGTTCGCTGGAGATTCTGCTCGGCGTCCGCCAGCAGACTCTCGTAAAGCTTTCGGGGGTGGAGTGCTACGGCAAGCCCGAACCACTTCTTGGCCTCCCGAAAGTTCGCATCCTCGTTGAACGCCTGTCCCACGAGCGAAGCCGCCTCGGCCCGAATGCTATCCAGGACGTCCGTCCGGTTGTAGATGGTCCGCGCCTCCTCCCGTGCCCGGTTGCGGGTTCCCGCGTCGAAGATCTCCTCGAGGGCGGGGAGCCCCACAGTCGCCTTGCCGCCGGACGGCAGGGTCGGGTACCCACCCGGCGGTGGTTTGGGCACGGAATCCCGCCGGGTCTGGGTACTTGTCTGACTGCCGGTGCCCGCCGCCGGACGCCCGCCGCCGGTCTGGCCACCCGTTCCGGGGTCCGGCGACTTGCTCGTGGTATCCGCGTGGTTGAATTGCTGAGTCGTGGTGGAATCCGCCAGGGGCTGGCTGTCGGCCGGCTGGTTCCTCGTGGTATCGGCAACGCTGCCCGCCCCCCCGAAGAGCCGATCGCGCATCGCGAACGCGCCCCCGCCTGCCGCGACCGCCACGACCAGCAGGGCGACGGGCACCACGGGGACTCCCTTCCTTGTGGGCCGAGCGGCCTGGAGTCTCTCATCCGCAGGAGGGGGCTTGGGCCGGGGCGCGCCAGCCGCCGGGTCGACCCGGGTCGCCGGCATGGCCGCCTTGAGATCCTCGGCCCGCACCTTCTGGGTCCCGGCCTCGACGTCGACCGCTCCGGTGGCGTGACTCGTGAGCCCCCGCACATCCCGGGCGAAGTCGCTTGCGTTTCGGTAGCGGGCGCCCGGGTTCCGCGCGAGGGCCTGGTCGAGCACCCGCTGTACCTCCGGCGGGAACTTCACATCCGGGCGGGCGACCGCCAGCGTGAGCGGGTCGTCGGTCAGCCGCTTGATCATCGTCTCCTGCTGGCTGTCCGCGGGGAAGGGCGAGGCCCCGGTAAGCATCCGGTAGAAGACCAGGCCGAGCGAGTACAGGTCGCTCCGTCCGTCTACGGGGTCCCCCGCCAGCTGCTCCGGGCTCATGTACTCGGGCGTGCCCACCACGAAGCCGGTCTTCGTGACCTTCTGGGCCTTGCCGTCGTCCCCGCCGATCGCCTTGGCGATGCCGAAGTCCACCACCTTCACGACGTCCATCCCGCGCGCCGTCGACACCATGATGTTGTCGGGCTTGAGGTCGCGGTGCACGATCCCCAGGTCATGCGCCACCTGCAGGGCTTCGGCCGACTGCTGGATCATTGTCGCCGCACGGGCGAGGGGCAGCGTACCGGCCTCCGCCAGGAGGTCGGTGAGACTCTTCCCGTCGATGAACTCCATGGCCAGGTAGATCAAGCCGTCCGGTGTCTCGCCAAAATCGTAGATCGCGCAGACGTTCGGGTGGCTGATCCGGCTGGCGTTGGCCGCCTCGCGGTTGAAGCGGCTGATGGCTTCGGGGTCGCTCATCGTCCCCGGCATCATAATCTTGATGGCGCAGCGGCGGCCCATCTTGACGTGCTCGGCCAGATAGACCTGGCCCATGCCGCCCTCGCCCAGCTTCTTGGTGATATGGTAGCGGTCGGCGATCACCATTCCGACCAGATCGTTCATCGCCCCCGACTTCCGGAGCGGGGTGCCGTCGCGCTCGCAGAACAGCTTCTCGTCGCCGTATTCGGCGCCACACGTCGTGCAGACCTTCATCCGAGCTCCGCGCGCAGCATCTGGTCGCCAGCCAGCAGCCTGGCATTGGGTGGCACCCGCCGCTCTCCGCGAACCGCGACTGCCAGGCCGTTCCGGCTGCCCGCATCCACCAGCACGAAGTCCGCGTCCTCGCTCCGGATCAGGGCGTGGAGCGCACTCATCGAGGAATCATATGGGAATTGCCAATCTCCCTGCTCCCGGCCCAGCCGCGCGGTCCGTCCCGGCGAGAGGGTCAGGATATCGCGCGGGCTGCCATCGGCACGCACCTGCGCCAGATTGGCGATGTCCGCGGCCGGAGTCAGGCTGCCGAGCCGCCGGGTCTGGTCCTGTTCCGGGGGGCGGGGCCCCGGGTAGCCGAGCCGGCGGAACCGCAGGATCTGGCTTCCCAGCAGCACCAGGTCGCCGTCGGACAGCTTGTGCGGCTCATCGAGATAGAGCCAGGTGCCGTTCTTGCTCCCCAGGTCACGGACGGTGAGAATCCCGTCCAGGTAGAGGAACTGGGCATGCAGGGGGGAGAGATAGTCGTCGTCGGGGAAGTTGATGTCGGCGCCCTGGCGCCCCAGCGTGGTGACCGCGCTCTGCAGCGGGAATCGCTGCGCCACCTGAGCGGTCCGGTCCAGCAGGGCGAGCTGGGGTGTCACCGCCCCGCCCTTGATGGGGGCCACGGGCACGGCGGGCTGTGGCCCGGTGTCACTGTAGGCCGCGCCGCACGCCGGGCAGAACTTGAAGCCCTGATCGTTGAGTCGGCCACAGCGGACGCAGGCATGAGCCGCCCGCGCCTGGGTGAGCCGGGTGCCGCACTGTCCGCAGAAGGGAAGGTCTCCGGCGACCGGTCCATTGCAGGACGGGCACTTCACGGTCACGCTCGCGGGGGCCACACCTCGTGATGCGTCAGGCACGGATGGTGTCATTACCGCCTCGGGATGGCGGAAGGTCCAGCAGGGTGCCGACCAGCGCGCGCCAGGTGCATGACGATGGAGCGTTCCTCGGATGGGGCGGAGGCCAGAGAAGGACGACCTCCGAAATGTAGGAATGGGCGGGGGGAGCGTCAACGGACAGTCTGCCGTAAGTCGCGGTGGCTGTGTACCTTGCAGCCCATGTTCGCCCCCGGGGTGCTGCGGCCCCTCCTGCTGCTCTTGTTTTTGACCGGCTGCGCCGGCTCCGGACCGCCTGCCACGCCGCCGCCCGTGGGGTCTCTTCCCGCGATCCCGAGGGTGGATGGCCCCCTCCAGTTGAGCGTGGTCTATCCTGCCGCGACCGACGTGATCGACGCGCGCGACTCCACTTTTCTCTTCGGCTCCGCCGGCAGTGGAGCGGCGAGCCTCACCGTCGATGGTCAACCCGTCCAGGTCTGGCCCAACGGCGCCTGGCTTGCCTGGGTGGCCGTTTCAGCGGATTCCCTGCTCAATTTCAGCATTGTCGCCCGGACCGCCACTGACTCCGTGAGCCTGATATACCCGGTTCGGCGGGTGCGCCGACACCAGCCCCCGCTCACGCCGGTCTGGATCGACTCGGCCTCCGCGAGCCCCTCGGCACGCGCCTGGTGGCCCGTGGACGAGTTCCTGCCGGTCAGCGTCCGCGCCGCCGAGGGCGCCTCGGTGCGGCTGATGCTGCCAGGGGGGAAGGTCGTGCCGTTGGCGCCAGATGTGGGGCCCGAAGAAGTCCCCGCGGCAATCCGCGCCTTCGATCGGGACAGCAGCAATCTGGCGGTCGCGAAACGGGCCGACCGCTACACGGGGGTCCTCCGGGGACGCGCGATCGGCCCCGACCCGGGACCGGTACTGGGTGGCGCGGTGGCGGATCGGCCCGGCGGCTCGTGCTGTTGTTGTCCGGCCGAGCCGCCGAACCGCCGAGCCGCCGAGCCCGCTGCAGCCGACAGCGCCGTCATCATCGAGGCCATTCTCGGCCCCGACACCGCGCGCGCCCGCTGGCCCCTTCGACTGGCGCTGCTCGATTCCGTGCCGATGGTGGTCGAGTTCAATGATGACACGGCGGGCAAGGGTGATACCGACAGCCTGACCGTCGGGCGCACCCGCCCCGGCGCGACCTATCACTGGTTCTTCCCCACTGGGACTCGGGCGGTCGCCAGCGGTCGCCTGGGGGACGATCTGCGCGTCCGGCTCTCGCGCGAGCAGGAGGTGTGGGTCCCGGCCGCGGATGCGATCGCTCTTCCCGCCGGGACCGCGGCGGTAAGGGGAACGGTTGCGTCGCTCACCGTTACTCCGGCCGCCGACCGCCTGGTGGTTCGCATTCCGCTCTCCCAGCGGGTCCCGTTCCGGGTCGAGGAGCGCGGGGGCGAACTCACGCTCCGGTTGTACAACACGCTGGGCGACATCAACTGGATCCGCTTTGGCAGGAGCGATGCGTACCTGCGGGATATTCGGTGGCTGCAGGCGGCTGGTGACGAGGTGACCATCACCGCGACCCTCAGGGGGCCAATCTGGGGATACCGCACCCGATGGAACCGCAACGATCTGCTGTTCGAAATCCGCCGGCCGCCCGAGATCAACCCGCACCATCCGCTCGCCGGAAAGCTGATCGTCATCGACCCGGGCCACCCACCCCTAGGGGCGACCGGGCCGACCGGCCTTCGAGAAGCGGAGGCCAATCTGGCGGTTGCGCTTCAACTCCGGGAGCTGCTGAGTGAAGGCGGCGCCCGCGTCGTGATGACGCGAACCGCCGACCGGAGTCTCGACCTCGGGCCCCGGATCCGGTTGGCGGACTCCCTGGGCGCTGACCTCCTGATATCCGTTCACAACAACGCGCTCCCCGACGGGGTGAATCCGTTCACCAACAACGGGGCCAGTGTGTTCTACAATCACCCCCGGAGCCTGCCCTTGGCGCAGGCGGTGCAGCGGGCCTTGGTGCAACGGCTGGGCGTTCGTGACCTGGGCGCAGCGCGGGGTGATCTGGCTCTGGTCCGACCGACCTGGATGCCGGCAGTGCTGACGGAGGGACTCTTCATGATGCTGCCCGACCAGGAGGCCGCGCTGCGCCATCCCCTGGGACAGCGGGCCTACGCCCTGGCCGTCCGGGATGGGGTGATCCAGTTTCTGAAAGATGTGGCGGCGGGGCGGGGGACCGGCGTCCCCTAGCGCGAGAGCCCCCCGCTTCACGAGACGACATGCTGGGACGTCCGCTTCTGCTGCCTCCCGGGGCAGTCCTGTTTCTGGTCATGGCGATTTCCGCCAGCGCTCAGTCGCCGGAGGACCGCGTGGCCATTCAGGGGTTTCGCGATTCGCTCGCCGGAACGAGTGACAGCACCTCATTGCTTGCCCTGGAGCACCGGCTCATCGCCGTCGCGAAGACCGACCGCGAGAATGCCCTGCTCCACCTCCGGCTGGGGTTCGTGGCCATGCGTCTCGGTGAGCTGGGCAGCCGGACCCGCTTCGACGACGGCGCGAGCGAATTCGAGTGGGCCAGCCAACTCGAGCCCACTTGGCCCTGGGCCTGGTATGGATTCGGTCTGGCAGAGGATCGAGTAGGGGATTCCGAGGTCTCGATCGTTCAAGGGCTGCAGGCCATGTTCGGGAAGGACCATCTCAGCCGGGCGGCCAACGCCTATGCCCGCTCGGTTCAGGCCGATCCCTCCTTTGTGTTGGGCCTCGTGGACCTCGCAGCGACCGCCCTCCGTCAACGCATCAACGTCAAGACGGCACTCGCCCGCGAGGCCCTGCGGCAGGCCGCGGCCACCTCCGCTGCCGCCAATCCCGCGGTGCTCCTCTATCGCGGCCGGGTGGAGCGCGAGGTCGGCGACATCGATTCCGCCCTCGCGGCGTTCCAGGGGTACCTCGCCGGCGGGGGGAATCTCGGCCTGGGGAGGCTTGAGCTGGCCCGCACTCAGCTCCTCAATGGCTCGCTCGGGGGCCAGAAGGCCTATTACGATGGGGCCGCGAGTGACGATTCCATTTCGGTGGCCGAGTACCGCAGCGATCTGGTCGTCGTCACCAACGACAGCGCGCTGGCCGAGTTCGACCAGTCCCGCGGCGAGCGGCGCGCAGTGTTTCTGCGGCGCTTCTGGGGGCAACGGGACCGTGCCGCGCTGCTTGCCGACGGGGAACGCCTCCGCGAGCATTATCGCCGCATCTATTACGCCCGCAAGAACTTCCAGCTGGTCAGCACCAACCGCCACTACGATATCGTCGAGCGGTTCAAGAGCGGCAGCCAGGACTATGACGATCGGGGCGTGATCTACATCCGTCACGGGGAGCCGACCCAGCGCGCCAGCTACAATTCCCCGGTGATACAGCTAAACGAGTCGTGGCACTACGAGCGCGCCGGTGGCGACCTGATCTTCCACTTCGTGGCCCGGGAAGATGTGCAGGACTACAAGCTCGTGGAGAGTCTCTTCGACGTCCTCGGTTTCGGGGCGGACGTCGTCCTGCGGGGGGGCGCCCTGAGTAGCGCCGGTATGGCCGGCCGCACCGGTGAACTGCTGCTCACCCGGGAGCCGTTCTCCCCGATCTACACCCACCTGATGACGGCCCGCGCCGCCGGATCGGGGCGGTATCTCACCGAGGAGCGGGCGATCGGGAGGCGCAGCATTGAGGTGGGCACCCGCACCGACAGCTACGAGGTGAACTACGCCCGCCGGCTCAAATTGGAGGCAGAGGTGGTGGTTGCCGGCCGCGAGGCCGACTCCAGCCTGCTGCACGTGGCCTTCGCCATCCCCGGCTCCGCCCTCCACGAAGTGGCGTCGGACCGCGGCCATCTCTACCCCGTACGGCTCCGACTGAGCGTACTCGACCGGACCGGGCGGCCGGTGGCATCGGTGGACACGACTCGGTTGTTCATCGCCCGCGACCCGGTGCCTGGCAACGAACACCTCGTCGGACAGCTCGGCGTGCCCGTGATTCCGGGACTCTTGGTCTACCGGCTCGCCGTGGAGCAGGGAGACGACAACGGGGTCATTCTCGCCGCCGATACTATTACGGCGGGGGACTTCAGCGGTCGGCTGTTCGAACTGAGCGGCTTGATCCTCGGCTCGCGAGAGGCGAGGCTCACCTGGCGACCGACGTCGGGGGATACGGTGTGGTTCAATCCCGTCGGGCGGTACCGTCCTGGCAGCACGATGGAACTGTACTACGAGGTGTACGGCCTCTCCGCGGGCGCCCCGGTGAAGACCGAGGTGCTGCTGACCAAGGTGGGAAGCGGTGGGTTCCTCGGCATCTTCGGGTCGCGCAAACCGGCGATTCGGCTTGGATTCGAGGATCGTGCGGCCGGGCCGGAGACTCGCTTTCGCCGTACCGTGTCGCTTGAGGGCCTGTCCGCCGGGCGGTACTGGATCGAGGTGCAGGCCCGGGATGCCGCCGGAACCCTTCGGCGCAACCGCGCCTTCTTCGAAATCCGGGACTGAGCGGTCCACGTAACTCCAACCCCGAACAACGCTTGACTCCGCATCACCGAACCCTCTAAGGTTCGGCCATGTTCTGTTCACGGTGCGGTTCGGAAGTGCAGAAGGCCACGCAGTTCTGTCCCACCTGCGGCCTGGACCTGCGCGTGACATCGCCAGTCCAGGCGATCGCCACCGGCGACGTCACCGAGCTCGAAATCGTTCGAGAGGCCCTCGCGGAGGAGTACGATCTCCTCGAGGAACTCGGTCGGGGCGGGATGGCCATCGTCTACCGCGCCCGCGACAAGCACCTCGAGCGCGAGGTCGCCATCAAGGTCTTGCCCTTCTCGCTGGCCTTCGACGCCGAATTCGTCGAGCGCTTCACGCGCGAAGCCCGCACCGCCGCCGGTCTGGAGCATCCCAACATCATCCCGATCTACCGGGTCGGGAAGACCGGTCGGGTGATCTACTTCGTCATGAAGTACATCCGGGGCGGCTCGCTCTCGCGGGTGCTCGCCGAACGGCAGAAGCTGATCCCGTCCGAGATCCGGAAGCTGCTGGCGGACGTGGGGAGCGCGCTGGGCTACGCCCACAAGCGGGGCATCGTCCACCGCGACATCAAGCCCGACAACATCATGTTTGACGAATTCGGGCAGTGCGTCGTCACCGACTTTGGTATCGCCAAGGCCGGGGGCGGCTCCCGGCTGACCGGGACAGGCATGTCGATCGGCACGCCGCACTACATGAGCCCCGAGCAGGCGCGCGCCCAGAGTATCGACGGGCGCAGCGATCTTTACAGCCTCGGCGTCCTGGCGTACCAGACCCTGGTTGGCGAAGTACCCTACGATGGCGAGGACAGCTTCTCGATTGGCTACAAGCACATCATGGAGCCGATTCCGGTGCCTCTGCTCGACACTCCGGAGGAGCGCCGGCTGTTCGAGATCATCAAGCGGCTCATCATGAAAGACCCCTTGGACCGGTTCCAGGATGCCGAAGCCCTTCTCAAGGTGTTGGAGGGCCAGCCCCGGGAATCCGTCGCCCAGCGGCGCGTTTCCGCCGCCCAGGCGATCCTGTCGACCCAGTCGACTGCCCTGCTTCAAGGCCAATCGGTCGCGCTGCAGCCACCCTCGGGCCCCCCCAGCCCCCGCCCGAGCCAGGCCATTCCATCTTCAAGCGGTGGCATCGCGGTCGAGACCCCCCGGCGGCCGGTCGTCCGGCGATCTGCGGTGGTCCAACAGCAGCCATCCGGCAACTGGCTGCCCTGGGCTCTCGCCGGGCTCGCCCTCATCGGGTTCGCCGCGGGCGCCTCCTATCTCTACCGGAACGGGCTCCTAGGCGGAAATTCGGGTGTGGACAGCACCATTGTCGTCCCGGTTGTGGAGACGACCCGGAGCTCTCCGAACTCGGACAGCCTGATCGCCCCGGACTCGGCCGCACTGTACCAGGATCTGCAACGGTTCGACTCCATCACCGCCAGCGCGGAATCGACGCCGCCCAAGCCCCCACCCCTCGCGGTCCCGCGCCCCGGCAATGCGTCCCCGGGCGATACCGGCATGCTGCGGCTCGCTTCGCTGCCGCCCCGGACGCAGGTCTTCATCGATACCCGCCAGGTGACCCAGCCGGGTGCCGGCATCCGGCTCCCCGCGGGATGGCACGAACTGGGCGTGTCCGCGCCGGGATTCCTGTTCTATACGGACAGCGTTTACATCGAGGCAGGGAAGACGCTCTTGGTCAACCCCGCGCTCAGCGCCACCAACGTGCCGGCGCCGCCCCCTGGTTCGGCGGCCGACCTGCGTCGCCGGGCGCTGGCCCGGCTCGATTGCGAGAATCCAGTTCCGGCGAACCGTTTCGGCGCGCTCTGCTACGACTCGCGTCCTCAGCCGCTTGGTCCAACCCGGGTGGCTGTTCCGAAGGGAGTGGACGGAACTCCGTCCGTGGTGGTCTTGAATGTGAAGGTCTCGCGCCAGGGTCGTACCGTCGCCGTCCGGACCCGCATCCCGTCCAACGAGCCCGCCTTTACCGAGGCGGTCGAGGCGCACGCCCAATCACTGCATTGGACTCCGGCGATGCGGGAGGGACAGCCGGTGGATGGATGGACACAGGCCTCGTTCTTCCCCGACGTGCCGTGAGTTCCCCGCTGATCCATCCGACAGCGTTCATCGCTCCGACCGCCCTCGTGATGGGCGACGTCGGGGTGGGCGCCGAGTCGAGCATCTGGTACACCGCCGTGCTTCGGGGGGACATGGCTCCGATTCGGATTGGGAGCAAGACCAATCTGCAGGACGGTACCATCGTGCACGTCGATGAGGACATCCCCTGCACGGTCGGAGACCGGGTCGGCGTCGGACACCGTGTGTTGCTTCACGGGTGCACCGTGGAAGATGACTGCCTGATTGGCATGGGGAGCATTCTGCTGAACCGGGTGGTCGTCGGCCGGGGGAGTCTGATCGCTGCCGGTTCGCTGCTGACCGAGGGGATGCGAGTACCGCCGGGCTCGCTGGTCATGGGCGCGCCCGGCAAGGTGGTTCGCCCGATAACAGAGGAGTTGAGTCGCCGGATCGAGGAGACTTGGCGGCATTACGTGGGCGAAGCTCGGCGACATCGAGCCGGTGAGTTCCCGCTTGTCAAGGGCGTAGATCACATTGTTGAGCGTGTGTGAACGCGAGCCAATGCCCGCTCTTTCTTCCGGAACGAAGGCCAGTGCCAGTTTTGTGATGTGAAAAGGGATTGTGCACGGAATTCCGTGGCTTTTCGGTGTATTGTCGTGGAGCGTCCCGGTTTCTACTTTTGACTTCCCTTTTTGTACCTCCAACGACATCGCCGTTACGCATCGGTTGTCGGACGGTTACACCTCCTCGCCTCGAGTTCAGGGACGGGCCATGGCGACTTCGGCAGACGCAAGACACTCACTCGACCTCTCCGCCAACGCCATGACGGTGTTGGAGAAGCGGTACCTCATCAAGGACGACCAGGGCCAGCCGACTGAGTCGGCCGCGGACCTCTTCTGGCGGGTGGCCCGGACGATTGCGGAGCCGGACCGGAAGTATGGGGCCTCGGTGGGCGCCGTGGAGGCGCTGGCCGAAGCCTTCTTCGGCCTGATGGCCCATCGGATGTTCATGCCCAACTCGCCGACCCTGATGAATGCCGGCCGGCCGTTGGGCCAGCTGTCCGCCTGCTTCGTGCTGCCGGTGGAGGACACCCTCTCCAACGGTCGCAACGGCATCTACGACACCCTCCGCGCCATGGCACTGGTGCACCAGTCGGGCGGTGGCACGGGGTTCTCGTTTTCCCGCCTTCGGCCGAAGAACGACATCGTCCGCTCGACGATGGGCGTAGCCAGCGGGCCGGTGTCCTTCATGAGCCTGTACGACGCGTCCACCGACGTGGTCAAGCAGGGCGGCACCCGGCGGGGAGCGAACATGGGGATCCTCCGGGTCGATCACCCGGACATTCTCGACTTCATCTCCTGTAAGGACGACACCACCAAGGTCACCAACTTCAACATTTCGGTGGCGGTGACCGACGCCTTCATGGCCGCGGTGGAGAAGGACCAGGAGTACGATCTCATCCATCCGAAGACCCGCAGGGTCACCGCCCAGCTCCGCGCCCGCGATGTCTGGAACAAGATCATCCACGGTGCCTGGAAGACCGGCGAGCCGGGGGTGTTCTTCATCGATCGAGCCAACCAGTACAATCCGGTCCCGCACCTCGGGGCCTACGAAGCGACCAATCCCTGCGGCGAACAGCCGCTCCTGCCGTACGACGTGTGCAACCTCGGCTCGATCAACGTCGGATATTTCGTGCGCGACGGGCAGGTGGACTGGGAGCACATGCGCCAGGTCATCCACCTGTCGACTCACTTCCTCGAAAACGTGATCGACGCCAATAACTACCCGCTGCCGGAGATCGACGAGCTCTCCAAGCGGATCCGGCGGATCGGTCTCGGGGTGATGGGCATGGCCGACCTGCTGATCCGTCTCGGCATTGCCTACGATAGCGAAGAGGGCGTCGAGATGGGGCGGCGGATCATGGCGTTCATGGACGAAGAGGCCAAGGTCGAGTCGGAGCGACTGGCGACGCAGCGGGGGTCCTTCGCCGAATGGGAGAAGAGCATCTGGGGCCCGGATGCCACCAGCGCGCGGGACGCCCAGGGCAACCGCATCCGTCCGATGCGTCGCCTGCGCAACTGCAATGTCACCACCGTCGCGCCCACCGGCACGATCTCGATCATCGCCGGCTGCAGCTCGGGGATCGAGCCGCTGTTCGCCGTGGCATTCATGCGCCATCAGGCCGGGGTGCTGATGCCGGATGTCAACGAGGATTTCGTCGCGATCGCCCGGCGCGAAGGATGGTACACCGACGACCTGATGAAGATGATCGCCGAGGCGGGCCATATCCGGTTCCCTGAAGTCCCGGCGAAGTGGCAGCGGGTCTTTGCGACCGCCAACGAGATCCAGCCGGAATGGCACATCCGGATGCAGGCGGCCTTCCAGGCCCACAACGACAGCGCCATTTCCAAGACCTGCAACTTCGCCAACGACGCCACCCAATCCTACGTCGAAGAGATCTACCGGTTGGCGTTCAAGCTCGGGTGCAAGGGCGTGACCGTCTATCGCGACGGCAGCCGCGACATGCAGGTGCTGTCCACTGGCTCCATTGCCAGGAAGGTGGCCGAGCAGGCCACCAGTACGGGCAAGGCGGAGGCGCGGGCCGATCTGGGCCAGATGGTCGAGGGGGCCGGGGCGGGGGGCCCCGCACGTGCCGAGGCGGCGGATCTCTACGGCGAAATCGCTGAAGTGCGGGCCGAAAACGAGCGGCTGCGAAAGACAGTGCTGGACCTCGAGGCCGAAAATCTCCAGCGGCGTCAGAAGCGCTCGCGGCCCGACATGCTTCGCGGTATGACCCGCCGCATCGAGACCCCGCTGGGCACGCTGTACGTCACGATTACCGAGGATGACCGCGGCCAGCCATTCGAGATCTTCATGAGTCTCGGCAAGGCCGGCGGGGCGCTGATGGCGGACGTGGAGGCCATCGGCCGGCTGATCTCGCTGGCACTGCGCTCCGGCATCCCGATGAGGGAAATCCATCGGCAGTTGCGTGGCATCAGCTCCGACCGGTCGATCGGGCTCGGTCCCAACAAGGTCATGTCGGTGCCAGATGCCGTTGGGATAGCCGTCGAGAAGTGGATGCAGGACAAGGCGGGGGTCCAGCAGGAACTGCTCCCGCTCGGCGGGGAGTCGGGCACGACGCCTCCCGCCGCGGCGATGCCCAGCATCGCTCAGGTGCAGCGGAGCGTCGGCCAGGGCGGCGAGCAACTCCACTCGGTGCACCAGCAGCCGGTGCTCACCGGCGCCTGCCCCGATTGCGGCTCGCAGCTCGAGTTCGCCGAGGGCTGCATGAAGTGCCACGTGTGCGGATTCTCCGAGTGCGGTTGACGGACTGAGGTAGGACCAAGACGTTCCTTGGCCCTGCCCACCGACGGCACACCGGGCGACGGGGGCGGACATGACATCCGCCTCCGTCGTCGTCTCACACCCTGGGAGCGTCGATGGACTATGCGATCCAGGACCTCGTGGAGCAGGACATTCCCCGAGCGGCGCATCCGCTCTTCCAGCACCTGCTCGACACCTACGCATCCGAAACCAACAAGACGGCCTCGGTCTGGCGGGAGCTCCGGGACGACCAGCTCGAGTTCCGGCCCCACGCCAAGAGCAGCACCGTCCGGGAAATCCTGCAGCACCAGATTCTCTCGGAGCGGAGGTTTTTCGCGGAGTTCATCGGCCTTGCGGAGCCCCCGGCCGCCCAACTCCTTCCGCCGGGCGATACACCGCCGGTGTCGGCCTACCTCGTGCGGTTCGTCGCACTTGCCCGGCCCCGACTGGCTGCGCTCGCGGACCGAGACGAGTCCTATTGGATGGCGATGGTTCCCTTCTTCGACGTCGAACGCGAGCGGATCTGGGTCTTCTGGCGACGGGTGCTCCATTCGGCACACCACCGGGCGCAGATCAGCGTGTTCCTGAGGCTGCTGGAAGACCGGGTGCCCCCGACGTATGGACCGACCGCGGACGTGAGTTGGTCAGGGGCGGACCCGACCCGGACGATCGCCGCCGCGGAGCGACGAGGCCCTTCGTCAGCACAATGCGGTTGACTGGTGCCGTGGCCCCTTCCGCGCTAGTTTGACCGCCGCAGTGGCCGACCGACGTCGCAGGCGATGGACGCACCTTTTTTTCGAGAGGCACCAAGCCATGAGCCAGGAACCACGCGAGCTCACGCCGATCAAGCCCGAGCGCATCGCGCAGGAGCTGGCGAAGTTTCATGCCGATCGCCAGAGCGGGAAATTCAAGACTGACGTGCTGGACCAGAAGTTTGCCCGCATCATCCAGGAACTGCGTGAGCGGCGCATCGACGGCACCCGGGAGCAGATTCTCGCGGCGCTCAAGCCCCTGGTCGACAGCGGGACCATCTCCCGAGGTGAACACAATCGCCTCCTGACTCAACTTGGCATGGGCTGACCGGCGCCGTGTCCCCACCGCCCCTGGGCGCCCTGGAGATGACGGTCGAGGCGGGGGACGGCCTGATCCTCAAAGGCATCCTCGCCTATCCTGACCACCCGCCGGCGAACGGGTACCCACTCGCGGTGCTGGCGCACCAGTATCCTGCCACCTCGGACAGCTACGCCCCGCTCGTCGAGGACCTGCTCGACTTGGGTGTCGCGGCCCTCGCGTTCGACCAACGGGGGCACGGCGCCTCGACCCTCGGTCGGGGCGGGCAGGTGATCATCGATGCCCCCGTCGGTTTCACACTCCAGGCATTCGGCGCCGCGTTCATGGGCAGTATCGCCAAGGTGGGATTCGCCCGCATGGACGAGGATCTGTTCCGGGTGGCGAGCTGGGGGGTCGCCCAGAACTTCATCGATGCCTCACGCCTCATGCTGGTCGGTGCAAGCGTCGGAGGCACTGCGGCGACCTTGGCCGCCCCGAGGGTCCCCGGACTGAAGGCCCTGCTCACCTTCGGAGCGGCGGGAGAGCTGGTCTGGGGGGCCGATGGTCGCGCTCAGGGCCGCAAGGCGATGGAGGCGATCACCGCTTCGACGCTGCATACCAGCTCCGAGGGTGATGCTTTCTCGGCCGCTGACAACGCCCGGGCCTGGAGTGAGGGGCTCGCTCACACTCGCGCCTGTCTGGTGCCCGGCACCGCTCACGCCATGGCGATCTACTACGATGTGCGGGACGAGGTGCTGCAATTCGTGCGGGAGGCACTGGTCTAGATCGTCGGTCCCGTTCCGATCCTCCTCATGCGCACCCTTCCGCTTGGTCGCTCCGCCCCCGCCGTCTCCGTCATCGGCTACGGGGGGATGCACCTGTCGATCACCGACCGGCCCGCCGAGTCAGAGGGGATTCGAGTCATCCACGCCGCACTCGATGCGGGGATGACGCTCATCGATACCGCGGACGCTTACTGCATCGATGCCGCAGAGATCGGCCACAACGAAAGGCTGATCGCCCGTGCCCTGAGGGAATGGAGCGGTCCCCGGGAGCAGGTGATCGTGGCGACCAAGGGCGGGATTGTCCGGACCGACGGCCGCTGGGACCGGGATGGCCGCCCGGCCTACCTGCGGGCCGCGTGCGACGCCTCGCTCAAGACGCTCGGGGTCGAGCAGATTTCGCTCTATCAGCTGCATGCGCCGGACCCGGCCGTTCCGTTTGAGGAGAGCGTCGGGGCGCTCGCGGATCTCCGGCGCGCGGGGAAGGTCGGCTGGGTGGGGTTGTCGAATGTCTCGGTCGATGAAATCCGGCGGGCCGAGGCGATCGTTCCCGTCACTTCGGTCCAGAATCGCCTGAATCCCTACTTCCGGGAGACCCCGCACGACGGCGTCGTCGCCTACTGCGCCGCGCAGGGTCTCGGGTTCCTCGCGTACAGCCCGACGGGTGGCGGCCGGCTGACGAAGAAGCTGCCATCTCATCCGGTGCTCGGCGAGATCGCACGTCGCCTGGGTGCCACGCCCCACGCA
>Ga0315273_10000294_pt1 | contig 49415 bp, 39 predicted proteins | sample YL17G02_0_MG_FD_205753 | JGI IMG/M metagenome (GOLD analysis project Ga0315273, IMG submission 205753) | Sediment microbial communities from Yellowstone Lake, YNP, Wyoming, USA - YL17G02_0 | ecosystem: Environmental > Aquatic > Freshwater > Lake > Sediment | place: USA: Wyoming | collected... | reverse complement strand
CAAGGCGTTAAATCGCTAAGTACCAAATCACCCGATTTTATAACATTGGCCGATGGGTTGCCTCCACCATCGAATGTACGTGCACCGCAAACCAGATCGGCCATCATAGGCACGCGTTTGCCTGCGGCTAAATCCATATCGCCTCGCACAAGGGTAAAATGCTCAAGTTCTGAAATACCCGGTTTTGCATATTTAAAAACAGCTTCCTGGCCAATATCGCATAAGTGAGTTGATGCGCGTATGCATTCGATTTCATCGTCATCTTTAATTATGCGTAAACCTGACAAATCATTTGTAATATCTGTAAATTCAACATTGGGATAGTGGTTATATACTGAATTGGCAATAGATTGAGGCAATGAATTGGGTTCAATACCAATTCGAATTTTACCTGAGCCTAAATTTTTACATAAATCAATAAGTTTTAAATGAAAATCGGTTGAAAAATTCAAAGGCTTATTGTAGGAATAACTAGTATACTGACAGATAGTTATGTGAGTATCTATTTCAGATAGCTGGTCGGTTTCGTTATCGGCAATTAACAAGCATGTTTTTTCAGATGAATCTACAAACAAAACTGCTGGTATTACTTGAAATGGAGAAGCTCCTATTTCGAAATTATAAAAGTAACCACAAAGATACTTAACTGAAGTTGAAGAAGTTATTAAAAAAGCATCTATATGTTTCGATATTTTAATCGTGGCTAGTTTATAGATGCGAGGTTTCATGAAATGAAGATTTTGATTATTATATTGAGAAAAAATTACGAGGGTTTTGAACTAAGAAAGTTTCTATTTCACTTTTCGTGAAACCTGCCCTTTCCATGTCGGGAACGCCGTTGGTCAGAAAAAAGGCATATTTACGTTTGCCCGCATTTACGGGGTCTTTGCAGTCTTCTTCTTCAAAAACTTGTTTGCCATCTTTCCATTGCCAGTTAGTATCCATTGAGGTAAAAATGCGGTTAGCATAGCCTTTGTCGCAGAAGTAACGCAAAAGGAACACCATATCTTTCCAAGGGGTATAAAATTCCTGAAAGAAATTATTAAACAGAATATAACCACCATCTTTAACTACTGTAAGGAGGCGTTCGGCAGTTTGTTCAATGGTGCGGCCTTCCCAGCCGGCTTCGGTTTCAATGTGGGCAAAGTTAGTGTGATTTGGGTCGGCACCGTTTTGCATTAAAATGTCGAGTTGTACGCGAGCTCCGAGCCATGCATGACAGCCAATAGGAACGCCCGTAGCCTTTTGTACTCGTGCTGCCGAACGGTAAACTCTTCTTTCCCAGTCGGAAAGCGGTACACTATTTGAAGCAATTTTAATAATACCAGCTTTAACTTTTGTACCCTGAAAACCATCGGTTACCTCTTTATACATCCTGTCCTCCATTTGCAACTCAGTCATGCTTCGCAAATTATCGGGCATTTTTTCTTCGGCATAATATCCGGTTGAAACAATAACATTCACATCAGTTTTGTCAGCAATACGTTGATACAAACTGTAATATTGCGGTAACAATGGCATCATATCAACAAAAGTGTTTAAACCGGCAGCGTGAGCTTCGTTAAGTAAATTTGCTGCAATTTCAACCGACCTGTCGCGTATATCTTCGGGAATGTCCCATTTTATTATATTTGCTGTTGTACTCCAAGTTAATAAATGCTCGTGCATTAGGGTTACGCCTAATTTGCTGCTATCAATTGTACCTTTTAATGTCGGGATTAACTTGCTATTAGTAGCTGTCATTAATGAATTACTAAAACTTTTAGAAAGCGCTGAACTTGCCATTAAACCGTCAATTACAAGCGAACTGTGGGTAATAAATTTGCGGCGGTTGTAATTGATAGTAGAACTCATAGCTGATATTGTTTAATTAAATTTTATCTTTCAAGCTTTTAGGCAAAGCACCTACTTTATTAAGCAATAGAGCAATATTTTTACCCAACATAAGCCTTTTCTCATCATCGCTAATATTTGCAAAAACAATAGGGCCAATTCCTACCGACATAGAGTTAAGAAAACCATCGGAACCCAACATTAACCTTTCCGCACCAACTTGTTTTATACCACGATCGAGCCAACCCATTGGCCCATAATTCCAAATGTTAGCATGAACATTTGGGTATTTGTTAATAATAGTGTTTTGGTAACCGCCACCGTAATGTGCAAAAATGAAGTCGATATTTTGAAAAGTTGAGGCAATTTTATCAATCTCGCTCTCGCTCCAGTCATGATTGATGATAAGCATTTTGTTTGAAGCCGCAAAGTCGTACAATGTCATTAAATTAGGGCCATCGCCGGGATAGTTTTGCTGATAGGTATTTAACAACTTAATACAACGTATCCCAGCGGTATACATTCGCTTTAATTCATCTAATATGTTATTTTTGTTGTCGTTAGCGTTAACACTCATAAATGGTATTAACCTTTCGGGTAAACGTTCCCATAAGGCTAAAAGGAAATCGTTTCCTAAATGATAATCGTCTAAACCTTCCATATAACCACCGCCTAACGCGCAAAAGGCATCAACGCTATTTGCATTTAAGTAGTTAATTGACGAATCGGCTGCTTCGTCAAGACTTTTAAAGGTAGCTGCATGAGGCCATGCTCCAACATGTACATGACCGTCAATTACCAGGGTGTTGGAAAAACCTTTCCCACTGGCCCATTGTTCTAATATTTGGCTCATCGTACACCTCCCAATAATTTACGTAAATTATCACCACATATCATTTTCTTATCATTAGCATCTAAACCTAAGGCATACTGTACATTCGATACCAAAATGCCAGGGTCGGTAAATGGCATTCCCGAAGCATATAAAATACGCTCGGGACTAACTTCGTAAGCTACAGTTCTCCAGTATTCAAGTAATCCCGACACATCGAGGTATAAATTCTGCGAACGGTACGTTAAATAAATGGCAGCGGGATGTATACCTAAGCCACCCATTACATGCGATAAAATAATAGGTAAGTTTGGATGCTTGTGCACTACAATTTGCAGGTTATCGACATTGTGGTCGGTTAATGTACCTAAAGTTGTGGTGGTTGTTCCAAAATCGAGAAAGCAAGGTATTCTGTGGTCTTCGAGTACGGTAAGCAAGTCGTCCCACATCCACGAAAATAAAGCCTTTGTATTAAAACGCAAACGAACTGCTCTAACACCTGCATTTAACAAATCGTTTACAATTTTTTCGGCAGGTTTTAGTCCGGGAGCTACCGGAGGTTCTAACACCCACACCGGATGTAGGCGTGAATTGTTAGCTATTGCTTTCATTAACCGCTCATTACCATGTTCAATGGGGTATGCCGACAAAGCATGATAGTCGTGAACAAGTGCCTCTTTTATAAAGTATCTATCCATTATAGATATAAGTTCGTTGGCAGAATTGATACTTATTTCGGAAGTGAACTTCCCTAATGTAACGCAGCTATCAAAAATCCCGAGTTCGTTCAAACTCGGGAAATCACCATTTTCATTTCTTATTTTAGAACTGGTACTAGCATTTACATTATTAAAACTATCAGTTACTATTAACCCAGCTCCAGCAATAAGAGCCGTATTTTTGATAAACGTACGTCTGGAAAGTTTATTAATCATATTTTACATATTTACACCGTATTTTTTAATCACCTCGGGATTCAGTTCAATGCCCAAGCCAGGTGCTGTGGGTACATCAATAAAACCATCTTTTTGCACGAAAGGTTTTGCAAGAAGTTCCCTGCGAATTGCCGATTCGGTTACTGAAAATTCAAGGAAAGGCGCATGTTGTATCGATGCTATTAAATGAATTGAAGCAGCAACCAGAACACCTGTTTTGAAAGCGTGAGGCACACACAAAATGTTGGCATCGGCAGCAATAGTGGCAATTTTCTTAGCTTCGGTTAAGCCGCCACAACGCGACATATCGGGTTGTACCACGTCAATACCAGTTTCTTCAATAAGACGTTTAAAGGCTATGCGGCCACTTTCTTCTTCACCAGTGGCAATGCGAACGGGCGATTGCTCTGTAAGACGACGGAAACCATTTAGGTCTTCGGCAGGCAACGCTTCTTCTAACCAGTAAATGTTCGATTGCTCCATGGCTTTCGCTGCATAAATCGCTTCGCGTAAACGATAGCGTTTGCCTATGTCAATCATTATTTCCATTTGGTCGCCAGCAGCTTTACGGGCTGTTTTTACCAATTCAACATCAAATTTAACATCGAAACCAAGGGGGCCCCAGCCAAGTTTAATGGCTGTATAGCCTTGACCTCTATGTTTTTCAACCAATTTGGTTACTTCATCGTGTGTATCGGGCATAAGTGCGCTGGCATAAGGACGTACTTTGGTGCAGTAACTTCCGCCAAGCAATTTATGTACAGGTTTACCGCTTGCTTTGCCCATAATGTCCCATATGGCCATATCAATACCACTCATAACATGCATAACGGGTCCAAATCTGCCGTAATAGTAGGTTTTAGCCCACATGTCGTTCCAAATTTGTTCATAATCGAACGGGTCGGCGCCGACTACTACTTCCCTTAATCCATAACAGGTTCCGTGCGACATGTATGCATCAACAATTGCTTTACCTACAAAAGGTGCAGTATCTACTTCGCCATAGCCGGTAATGCCTTCGTCGGTTTCAACCACAATAATTAAATCGTCCTGGGTGCCATCTGCTGCTGTTGAAATTTCAGGCAGTTTAAGTATGATGGCTTTTACGTTTGTAATTTTCATTGATGTTTTATGTTATATTGTTAATATTCAAATAATTAAATCAGTTTTTTCTTTAACGAAAATTTATTAAGAAAATTAGTTAAACTATTTTCGTAAACGGTTACCAGGAGCGTGCTTAATAAAATGATAGCACCTCCAATTATCATTAGCAGGGTCATGTTTTCGCCAAGCAAAACAATACCAAGCAATGCAATAAAAAATGGCATTAAATATGTTCCTAAAATTGCCTGGGTAACATCTATACGTTTGAGAACCGACAAGAATAAAATCCACGATACTGCATACACAAAAACGCTTAACTCAATTATACCCCAGATTGCTTTGTCGCCCGAATGCAAAAATGCCATAATGTTAAATGGTTCAACCCAAATAAATAATGGTATGCTGGCGATACTGCCCACCAAAGAACAATACACAAGTATTTCAATTTCGGTATTTCCTTTTTCAATAAGTTTTTTAACATACGTGTTGTAGAAACCGCAACAGCTACATGCAAAAAGAAATATTAAATTTCCGGCAAAGTATTGACCTTGTTGAAAGTTTGACCCCGAAATGTCGGATATTGATGTTAATAAAACACCGGCAATAGCCAAAACAAAGCTTAATATTCTCACGGGATTGAGCTTTTCGCTTAGTAAAACCGTTGAAAAAATTGCTACAATTACAGGTATGGTTAAAGTAATAATTCCTGCATTAGCGGCTAAAGTGCGTTGAGAGCCAATTGTAAAAGCATATTGCATAATAAAAATGCCGATTAACCCGGGAACGATAAAGTCTTTTACTTCGTTCCAACGCCACCTTAAAGGTATGTTGCGTTTTTTATTTTCTAACAATAAAAAAGGTATTAGCATTAAGGTGCTTGTTATGGTAGGAATAAATGCTATAGCTACAGGGCCAAGACTGTTTCCAATAAATCGAATTACAGGTACCTGTGTTGCCCATAGAAAATTAACAATAATGATTAAAGACCAATCTACACCTTTTTGAGATTTTAAAAGATTCATAAATAATGGTTTAGTAACGTAAAAAGAGATAGACATTTGTTTTATTTAGGCGGGAGGCCTGATCCCAATCCACCATCGACTACTACTGAAGCCCCTGTCATAAAAGAAGCATCGTCGCTGGCCAGAAAAACCGCAACCTTAGCAACTTCATCTGGTGTGCCAATACGCCAGAGCGCATGAAGCTTTCCTGCATCTATCCTTGCCTGGGCCGGATCGGGCTTTGTTTGAAAATAACCTTCCGCCAGTCCGGCATCAATATAGCCTGGGCAAATGCAGTTCACCCTGATTCCTTCGTGCCCGTGGTCGATAGCCATTGCTTTGGTTAAACCTATTATGGCAGCTTTAGTGGCGCAATAGCCTGCACACATAGGTTCGACAAAAAAACCATTGACTGATGACATGTTTACTATTGACCCTTTAGAATTTTTTAAATAGGGAAGAAATAGTTTAGAGCAAAGAAATATACCTCCTACATTTACTGTCATTTGAAGGTTCCATTCGTCAAAGCTCATGTCGGCAACAGTTTTATTTATTTGAATGGCAGCATTATTAACCAATGCATCAACTTGCTTAAATTCACCTATTGTTTTTTCAACCAAAAGCTGCACCGATTTAGGGTCCGAAACATCTATTTCTACTGCCAAAGCAATTCCTTTCAAATCATTTATCTGGTTTGCTGTTTCCAGAGCGCCATCGAGATTTATATCGGCAACAACAACATTATAGCCCGATTTTGCAAATTCGACAGCACAAGCTCTGCCAATTCCCGAACCTGAACCCGTTACAACAACAGTTTTGTTATTATTACTCATATTTATAATGCCTTATATTTATTGTATACTTCTTGTAACGTTTTACCATTCAATAATTCTGCCCGCGAAAGGTTTTCTTTGTTTACCTTTTCTTTTGCCTTTTGAAAAACTTCTTTTTCAACAGCTTTTGGCACTAAAACTATTCCATCGAAATCGGCATATACAATATCGCCGGGGTTAACCAGCACCTCGCCACATTTTATTGGTACATCGTAAGCTTGCACAATGGCGCGACCTTTTGAATCTAATGGCCGTATTCCGGTATAATAAACAGGAAATTTCATTTTCATAATTTTAATACAGTCGCGGATTTGGCTGTCGCAAACGCAGCCTGCTACACCATTTCGTTTGGCTATAGTACTCATAAGTTCGCCCCAGGGAGCATTGGTGCCACCATAATCGGTTGAATGAACAGCAACTTCGTTTGTTTTTAATGAATCCATGGCCTCAATTTCAAGACCGTATGGATTTTCTTCAACCACATAATCGGTTTCCATCCACCGAAAGGTGCGGGCACGGCCAATAAACCCGCAGTTTTCCGGATCGGGCAATAGCGGGCGCAACCGTTGGTGCATGGCTTGATTGCGGTATCCTAATTCGTCTAAGATGTCGCACACTGCTGCTACATAGAGATTTTGTTTTATAAAACCGAATAACTCGGTTTCGTTTTGAAATATTTCCATCATTTAATAAGTTATTTTCTGTTTGATATTATTCTTGGGCAAATGAATAGAAAATTCACGAAAAACTAGTGTATACAGGCTATTCAAACATTATGCAAAGGTTGTACAAATGCAAAACATGCAAATAATTGAGGGTAAACTTTAATTGTTTTTGGGTTTGTATTTTAAATGAATTTACAAGATGGCTTTTACGTGCTTTTTAGTAATGTTTCCATTTACTTATTTTCTTTTAATGCCTCTTCAGCAACTTTCAGATAATAATCTTTTGCCTTTTTATATCTTGCCTGAACTACATCTAAATCGTGTGTAAAATATTGGTGCCATTCCTTTCCGGGAGATGTTTTTTCAATCAGATTGTCAATCCATTTTACAAAATAAACAGCATCGTCTGCATTTGCTCTAACCGGCTCATTGTTAACGGTTATATAAACTGGTGCACTATGGGTTTGATGTCCACTCTTGTCCATTCTCCTGGCACACAACCAGCCGCTTTTCTTAAATTTCTGTTTAGCTTTCAATACTATTGGTTCGCCAGGTTTAACTGTTCCTTCTTGTTTTGCAAACACTTTGCCATTGTATACCAGTTCAATACTGCCTGTAAGTTGTTTTATGGCTGTCCAGATTATTTCCACCGAAACTTCGCCACTTTTTTCGAATTTTATATCGGCACCGGGCTGGTATTTCCCGTTGACCTTCATGTCAATAAATTCTTCGTGCCCGTTTCGCGACACTACGGTTTTTCCATCGCGAATGCCTTCTACCCATTTTCGGTAGTTAAATGGCTCGCTTACATTAACATATTCAGGGATCCCCGCTGGGGCAGAGGGCAGGAAACTTATGGTGAGGATCCCTGGCTGACTTCACGGATGGGAGTGGCCTTTGTAAAGGGATTGCAGGGAAATGATCCTAAATTCCTGAAAGTAATTGCAACTCCAAAGCATTATGTTGTCCACAGCGGGCCGGAATCAATGCGACATACCATCGATGTAATGATCAGCGGACGCGATTTTATGGAAACCTATACACCGGCGTTCAAAGCTTGTGTAATGGAGGGCAAGGCATTCTTCTATGTTGCAAACCTAATGTTTTTAGAACTTTTTTCATTTTATTTTTATTTAATTTTACAATTGTGAAGCCTAAGAGGAAGCAGGCTCTGCTGAGGAGCAACCTGTCAGCAATAAGCTTCATGGATGCACTGTATTTGGGGAAGGGTTTTATCTCTTCCCTTTTTTTATAAATGCAGGTATCCCATATGGCTATGAAAACCTAGCCAGTTAATAAACTAAGCATTCAAAGAATAATCTACAAAAACAACCTTCTATCAACAGACCCTTTATTACTACCAGGGCTGCATTGCCTCGCTTTAATTTTTATAGAATGTGAGCTGTAGCCTCTGCGTAACAGATTCTTAAAGAACTGCAAGAACGCATAACAGGCTCACAAAAGTTGTTTTTGTAGATATTATATTAATTACTCCATGAAGACACATACGGCTGTTTATTTTTCAATACAAATTTTATTCTGCTCAGTAGCTTTTTCGCTATTCTGACTATTGATTTATTGGGGTCCATTCGTTTGCAATAGTCAAGATGGCTCTTTAATAATACTGGATCGTGGCGTACTGCAACCCATGCACTTTCAATGATTGCATTGCGTAATATGCTATGACCTCTTGGGGTAATGTCTCCTGTTATTTCTTTTTCACCGGAGCTATTTGTAGAGGGAACCAGGCCAATAAAACAACACAATTGGTCCAAATTGCCAAACCTGAGTATTGTCTCTAGTTCAGTCAGTATTGTCATGGCCGTTAATATCCCTATACCCGGAATACTTCTCAATAATTTAACATTATTTTGATAGGCTTCAGTCTGACTTAATTTTTGCATTTGTTTTGTTAAATCCAGGACGGATGCTCTTAAATTCTTACTCTGATGTATCAAGGAACTTAGTGTTATTTTTCCGCTTTCTTCGGTTAATTCAATGGATTCCAGCCAAGTCATAAACCTTTTGGACCAATGACTTTGAGGTTTGTTGAATGACTCAGGAAATTCGATGCCGTGAAAATATAAGAACGATTTAATTCGGTTCTTAAACCGGGTAAGATCTTTTACCATTGTTGCACGGGCTCTTAACAGACTTCGGTCTTCGAGAGTTTTTAAACCTGGAACATAAATAGCTTTAAGATCTCCATTGCGTAGTGATCGTGCAATCTTTTTGCTATCTCTTTTATCTTCCTTCTGCACTCTTTCCTTATTTGTTGTCGGTATGTCAGCTGGATTAACAACAATAGAGTTTATGCCAAATGATAACAGTTTATTATGTATCCAATACCCGCAAAAACCCGCTTCATAGGCGGAATGATAAATACTCCCGGGAAAGTTCCTTTTCAAATACTGATACAATAGCTCAGGATTTGGATCCTGTGAAAAAGTCTTCAACGCCACCTTTTCTGTCAGAATCGTCACTTTCCAGCTCCTTAGATGCACATCAAAACCAACATATACGTTTTGATTACTGAAATCAATTTTGTTACTTTGTGTTTCCATAAGTTTCAGGTTTTTATTTATTTAGATTGCCAAATCCAAAATTAAATAACTTCCTGAAACTTATTTTTATGCAAACATAGGGCCTCTGTGATGAGCGCATATAACCGGCTGTGGGGAAAATCATGCAGCGGCAGTGATACGTTGCTAACAACAATATTGCGCGATAAGTGGGGCTTTAATGGGTATGTCGTTTCAGATTGCGGAGCAGTGGATGATATCTGGAAAACTCATAAAATTGTATCAACTGCGGCCGAAGCTGCCGCAATATCTGTAAAATCAGGCTGTGACCTGAATTGCGGAGATACCTTCCTGGCGCTGAAGAAGGCGGTAGCAAAAGGTTATATTACTGAAAAAGAGATTGATCAGTCTGTTAAAAGATTATTTACTGCCCGGTTCAGGCTTGGCATGTTCGAACCCAAAGACCAGATCCCATTCGGTAATATAGCCATGTCTGCCGTAGATAAACCCGAAAGCAGGGCGGTGGCTCTGAAGATGGCAGAGGCATCGATTGTGCTTCTGAAAAACGAGAATAGTATGCTGCCACTCAGCAAGAATCTGAAAAACATATTTGTTACAGGACCCAATGCAGGTAATATTGATATTCTGAATGGTAACTATTTTGGTCTTGCATCGGAAGTTGTCACTCCTCTTGAAGGATTGAGAAACAAACTTCCGGGTTCAAATATCAGTTATGCAATAGGATGCCCATTAATCGGTGATAAATTATTTGATTTTATTCCCGATTCCCTGCTTTCCACTGATGGAGGAAAGGGCTGGAAAGCTGAATATTTTGATAACACGAAGCTAATCGGTTCGCCGGCGTTCAGCGGTGTAGAAAAACGAATCGATTTTAAAGTTGAAGGGGGACCTGTTACCAGTCAATTATCTCCTGACAGTTCTTCTGTGCGTTTTACCACAGAACTTACCTGTCCGGAGTCAGGAGAGTATGTTTTTGTTTTTAATGGTCAGTCGGTGTGGACAAATTCAGGTTTTACATTTAGTATAGATGATCAAAAGCAAATCGACACCTGGAATTCCAAACCGTCGCCGGATGAGAAAACAGTTCGGATCGGACTTGTGAAAGGAAGGAAGTACAAACTTGTTACAGAATATTTTAAGGTAGGCGGGGGAGCTGAACTAAGGCTTAAATGGTCCACTCCGTTTGATGAAGTTAAGAAAGCTCTGGAACTTGCCAGGAAGTCAGATGTAATAATTTTCTTTGGAGGAATATCGCCCCAGCTGGAAGGTGAAGAAATGCCGGTGCCATACGAAGGTTTTAAGGGAGGAGACCGCACTACTTTGAATCTGCCAGCTGTTCAGACCAGGTATCTCCAACAGTTGAAGAAGACAGGAAAGCCTATCGTATTGGTTCTGCACAATGGCAGCGCTCTTTCCATAAACTGGGAGGCTGAAAATATTCCTGCAATTGTGGAAGCCTGGTATCCCGGAGAGGAGGGCGGTACGGCCATATCCAATGTACTTTTTGGCGATTACAACCCATCAGGTAGATTACCTCTTACATTTTATAAGTCGGTTGATCAACTACCCCCATTCGAAGACTATAAAATGATGGGACGCACGTACAAGTATTTCATGGGAGAACCTCTTTATAAGTTTGGCTTTGGATTGAGTTATTCAACTTTCAGCTACGACAATCTTGTCATTCCAAAAACAATCAACCCTGGGGAAAGCCTCAAAATATCTGTTGATGTTCAGAATAAAGGGAATTTGGACGGAAATGAGATTGTTCAACTGTACATTAAGGATATGGAAGCGTCGGTTCCTGTTCCAGTGCTTTCTCTGCAGGGATACAGATCTGTTCATTTAAAGGCTGGTGAGAAGAAAACCGTTGAGTTTATCCTGAAACCGGAACAGATGGCTGTCATTACTGATGACCTGAAAAGTATTGTTGAACCCGGGGTATTTGAAGTTTCACTTGGAGGGTGTCAGCCTGATAATAAGACTATTGCATTGAGAAGTGTCATCACGGGAAGATTTGAAGCTCTGGGAGAAAGGTTTGAGATCAGATAAGCCGATTGGAGGAGCCCGGATAGTATTTTCCGAAGTTATGCCTTAAACAACTATATTTAAATTTTTTTATCATGAAAAAAGTAAATTCCCGCCGCCGCTTTCTTAAAAATACAGCATTGGCTACTGCTGTTTTTACGATCATTCCGCGTCACGTATTGGGGGGCAGTGGCTTCCTGGCTCCCAGCGACATGCTGACCAAGGCGATCATTGGTGTCGGCGGCATGGGCCGTAATCATATTCCTTATGGGGATTCAAAATTGCTGGCCATCTGCGATGTGGATAGAAATCACCTGGCAGAAGTGCTGCAGATGACCGGCAGCGATGTGAAGGCATATGCCGATTACCGGGAGGTGCTTCAACGTCCGGACATTGACATTATTCATATTGCTACTCCGCCACACTGGCACGGTATTATGTCGGCTGAAGCCGCCAGGGCTGGCAAGGATGTATGGTGTGAAAAGCCTATGACACGCACCATTGGAGAAGGCATGGAAGTTGTAAAGGCAGTGCAGCAGCACGGAAGGATGTTCAGACTCAATACATGGTTTCGTTTTGACGATGTATTCTATGGCTTCGGAACAACGGTTAAACCCATCAAAAAGCTGGTCGACAGCAAACTCCTCGGATGGCCGCTAAAGGTGACTATCAACAGAAGTACGGGTTTCGACTGGAAGTTTTACTGGACCGGGAAAACTGAACAAGTCCCCATGCCTGTCCCTCCTGAGCTCGATTATAACATGTGGCTGGGACCCGCCCCGGTTAAACCGTATAATCCCCATCGCGTGCACGGAACTTTCAGAGGTTACTGGGATTATGACGGAGGGGGACTGGGGGACATGGGCCAGCACTACCTCGATCCGGTGCAGTACCTTCTTGATAAAGACCATACAAGTCCTGTGAGCATTGACATTGATGCGCCGCAGCAACATCCGGATGCAGCCGGAACCTGGCGCCGGATTGAACTTACCTATGCCGACGGTTGTAAAATCATTCTCGATGGTGAGAATTCCGACAGCGAAGCGCCTTTTATTGAAGGTCCCCTGGGAAAATTGTACCCGGGCTTCCGATCCGATATTCCCAACCTTGAAAAGAGGCTGGCTTCATTTCCTGATCCGCAGCCGCAGCTTACTTCTTTCCCCGATTCCGTGAAAACCCGGCACAAATTTGCGCTTAACGAGCAAAACGGATTCCGGTCGTGCACCCTTGTGAACTTGTCCATCATTGCCATAAGGCTTGGCCGGTCACTGAAATTTGATCCCGACAAGCTTGCATTTATTGACGATGAGGGCGCCAATCGCCTGATTCACCAACCCATGCGCGCACCCTGGACAATTTAGTCACCACCAAACAACTGAAAGATCATGAATAAAAATAAATTCATCGCGTCAATTGCCTTTCTGCTGATGTCATTTTTTGTCTTCGGCCAGCCAGCGATACCCGACAAACGGACCATTGAAACAAAAATTGCCGACCTGCTCGCACAGATGCCGGCCACAAACCAGGCTTACCTGAATACCCTCATGACAGCCATGGCGGATTTCGGAGAAGATGGCCTGGTTCAAATGGCCGGAATGCTTACCCCTTCAGGAAAAGGGAATGATACCGGTGTGCGTTTTGCCATGGGCGGATTTTCAAAATTCGTCACCGCTGCAGGCCGGGAAAATAACCGGCTTCTTTGTCAACGTGCATGGTGCAGGGCATTGGAAGCTGCCGAAGATCCCGAAATTAAAGCCTTTCTGATCGCGCTGATCCAGCAGGTTGGCAATGAAGATGCTGTTCCTTTCCTCGCAACGTACCTGGTTTCTGATCAGCTGAGCGATCCGGCTGCCAAGGCACTGGCAACCATCAATACTCCTGAGGCGGGCAACGCATTGCTGCAATCCCTTGACAAAGCTCAGGGTACCGAGCGGATTTCCGTGGTGGAAGCATTGGGTGACATGGGATTTTCATCTGCCCTTGCCAGCATAACACCGCTGTGTTCCTCCCCGGATATCAACCTGAAGAAAGTGGCTTTGTATGCCCTGGCAAAAATCGGATCACCTCAATCCGCTAAGATTATGTACAATGCGGCAAAGGAAAGCGGGTTCACCTTTGAACCTGCTACCGCGACCGCTTCGTACGTTTTGTGGATTAACCGGGTGGCAACTGTTGACAAGTCACTGGCCGGGAAGCACAGTACAGGCCTCATTAAGACATGCAGTGCCGAAAACCAGACACAAACCCGTTCAGCAGCACTTTCCATCCTGGTGCTGACAGCCGGTGAAAAGGCAACACCCTATTTATATAGTGCTTTTAAAAGCGATAACCGTACGTATTGGATGGCTGCACTGAATCTTTCCAAACAGCTTCAGGCGGGAAACAAACACAGGGATGGATTAAACAGGGAGGTAAAATGACCGGCCAGGCCAAAGCGGATGTGATAACCATGTTAGGTGACCGGGGCGATTCGGCAGCCTTTCCCTTTGTCAGGCAAACTCTGTCCGACAAGGAGGAAGTTGTAAGACTTGCAGCCATTGAGTCGGTTGTAAAACTTGGCCAGGCTGAAGCCCTGCCCGATTTGCTCATCGCTTTGAAGAAAGGAAGTATGGCCGAGGTTTCAGCGATCAAAACGCAATTGTTATCCTTCAACGGAGAATCCATGATTCCTGCCATCGCCGCCGCCATCCCTGAAATGCCTGTAGGTGCAAGGATTGCACTGATTGAAGTGCTGGCATCCAAAAGAAGCGGGCAATACCTCGACCTTGTTTACCGGGAGGCAGCCTCAGCAGATGCCGGTGTGCGGCTCGCTGCGCTTAAAGCATTATCCAGCCTGGTATCTGAAAAAGACCTGGATGAATTGTATAGCCTTTTGCCGCATGCAAAATCTCAGGATGAGATTGTCGCCGTGCAGTCGGCCCTGATAGTTGCCCTTCAATGTTTGCCGGAAGAAAAGCAAGCACCTGCTGTGATTCCGGTATTTAAAAGTAACAAAGGTGCAGAAAGAAAAGCCTTTTATGGAGTTTTTGCAGGGATTGGCAGCACAGAGACCCTGAAAGCAGTGGTGGATGACTTCAATACCTCTGATGCCGATACGAAACAGGCAGCGATTGAGTCGTTGGCTCAATGGACCAAGCCTAATGCCATCCGCGAACTGTATCAAATAGGGATAAAACCTGAAAACGCTGCCTATCGCGAACCCGCCTTCAATGGCGGGATTGACCTGATAACCCAGTCGGGATATACCGATGATCAGAAACTGTTGTTGTTAAGAAAGTTCATGGACCTGGCGGTCAATTCCAAAGAAAAAGGCCGGATCCTGCGAGAAACAGGTACATGCACTACCTATACGGCGCTGAAGTTTGCTGCCGGTTTCCTTGATGATCCTGAACTGAAACAAGTTGCCGCAGGCGCAACAGGCGCCATTGCCTTGTCGGACAAATCGCTTTACGGAGCGGATATCAGGGAAATACTCGAAAAGACCCTGAACATCCTGCAGGGACCTGAAAGTGAATACCAGAAAGAGGCCATCCGGAAACATCTGGCATCCATGCCTGAAGGTGCCGGCTTCGTTCCGCTGTTTAATGGCAAAGACATGGCGGGCTGGAAGGGACTGGTTGAAAATCCCATCGTTCGTTCGGCCATGAAACCCGAAGCCCTGGCCAAAGCGCAGGTAAAAGCGGATGAGGTGATGCGCAGCGGTTGGAAGGTGGAAAATGGCATCCTGGTTTTTACAGGTAATGGCGAAAATCTGTGTACCACCAAAACGTATGGCGATTTTGAAATGATTGTCGACTTTAAAATTACTGAAAAAGGCGATGCCGGGATTTACCTGCGGGGATCTCCACAGGTGCAGATCTGGGATACCTCGCGCCGTGATGCCGGAGCCCAGGTAGGTTCGGGCGGATTGTACAACAACCAGGTATATGAACGGAATCCGCTACTCGTTGCCGATAATCCAATCGGTGAGTGGAACACATTCCGGATCATCATGTTGGGCGAACGGGTAACTGTCTGGTTAAACGGTATCCTGGTAGTGGACAACATTATTATGGAAAATTACTGGGACCGGAAGATTCCAATTTTCCCGGATGAGCAGATCGAACTGCAGGCCCATGGTACCTGGGTGGGATACCGGGATATTTATATCCGCGAGATCCCTCGTCCCGAACCTTATCGGATTTCAGAACAGGAACGGACAGAAGGGTATGAAGTATTGTTTGACGGAATCTCGATGCATCAATTCACAGGCAATACAAAGGATTACGTGGTGGAAGACGGGTGCATTGCCATATATCCGAAATACGGCGGAAAGGGAAACCTATACACCAAAGCGGAGTACGGTGATTTCAGTTTCCGGTTTGAATTCCAGCTCACACCCGGGGCAAATAACGGCATCGGGATCCGGACACCGGTGGAAGGTGATGCGGCCTACGTGGGTATGGAAATTCAGGTGCTTGACAATACGGCTGATATGTACAGAAACTTAAAGGAATACCAGTACCATGGATCCGTATATGGCGTAATCCCGGCAAAACGAGAATTCCTGAAACGGGTGGGTGAATGGAATGAAGAAGAGATCATCGCGCAGGGAAACCACATCAGGGTGATACTGAACGGCACAACCATCGTGGATGGCGATATCGCTGAAGCCAGCAGGAACGGGACAGCAGACCACAACCAGCATCCCGGGCTGAAAAATACAACCGGGCACATTGGATTTCTCGGACATGGTTCTGAAGTCAAGTTCCGTAATCTCCGGATAAAGGATCTGACGGCTAAAAACAGGATAGCTTTGATTGTTAAAGCCGGTAAGGAGGACCTTAGGTCGCTGCCATGATAAATTACTTCCGTGAAAGACTCTGGTTCGTATACTCCATACTGGCAGCGCTCAGCTGGGGTGCCTGGGGTGTGTTGTCCAAATTTGTTTCCGCTGATATCAGTCCTTTTGAAAACCATTTCCTGTTTACTATAGGGATATTGTTCACATTGCCATTTATTATCAGAAAATGCAGGGTAATAGAATTAACCACAAAAGGCATTCTATGGGGCATCCTTCCGGCCCTGTTGGCCATCACCGGCAATATTTGCGTTTACCGGTCGTTTGAACTGGGGGGGAAGGCTTCCGTTGTGATCCCTTTCACCAATCTTTATCCGGTGGTTACTATCCTTATCGCACTGGTGATATTCAGGGAGAAGCTGAGCTGGAAAAACGGTATCGGCATATTGCTTGTTTTACCGGCCATTGTATTGATGTCGGGGCAATACGGAATAACTGATCATCCGTGTTCGTTTTTTAAAAATCGGGAATTGGGAATCTGGTTGCTGTTCACCCTGGTAGCGATGCTGTTTTTCGGGTTGTTCAGTGCTTCGCAAAAAGTCACGGCAGGGTATCTTTCCGGCAGCTGGTCTTTTATGGGTTTTATTATTTCTTCAGTAATTTTTACAACCGTTTTTTTAGCCCTTGGCCTGGTTGACTTTGATTTTTCACAAACAACATGGTGGGCAGGTTCCTTGGCCGGCTTGCTCGATGGTCTGGGGGTTCTGTTCATTTATTTGGCATACCGGGCGAAGGGCAAGGCTTCTCAGGTAAGTTCCATTGCCAGTTTGCTGCAACAGGTATTTACGGTTGTCCTTGCTATCGTTTTCCTGAAAGAGCGGCTTTCCCTCACCGGTTTTGCAGGAATTGGTATGGCCATTGCCGGGGCATGGTTCCTTTTAAAGGATAGAAAGATGTCAGATTCTTGAAATCTTCCAGGTCAAACTATCATCATCATCTGCAACAGATGCTTCTACCGCTGAGAGCACCCATATTTCCGTATGTTCTGCCGATCCCTGTGGTGCAATTTTACTCAATGGCCCCAGCGATTCAACTTCCAGGAATCCGCCATTTACATACACTTCATTGTTGCAGCCATAATCAGTATACCGGGCATTAGGGTCATAGCTGAACTTCTTTACAAACAATTCACTATTCAGCATATAAGCAGCCCAACCCTGTTTGTTGAGGATGCCTATCTTTTGTTCTGAAATCCGGGCTGCATCATGTTTCACCTGAATATACCTGTTTCCCCATACAAAGCGCGGATCGGACATCTGGGCATAATACCACAACACAACAGGACGGGCTGGCAGCAGGTTATCGGCAGGATCAATATAGGGTTCCTGCGGCAGAATGGCTTTGCCCCCGGGGGCCATTGCCGTAATGGCCCAGGGTGCCAGTTCTATATCCCAGGGGCCTTTATTTGTAAGTCGGTGCAATACCGTTGCCCTGTTATGATGCGGATCCAATGTAATTTCAATTTCTTTCACAATCCCGGTGGTGGCTTCAATATCCTGGGTAAGGACTAGGGTTGATCCTTTCCAGGTTTGGTGCACCTTTTGATTATCGGGACAATAAGAACGGGGCGAAACTTCAGGCGCATGCCATAACCGATGGCCGCCGTAAATCCGCCAGTCGTTCCCGCCGGATTTCCCGGCATCATTCGCAGAAACATACAACAGGTTTTGTCCTTTCACGTGACCGAACCGGATGATGCGCGGGCCCACATCGGTGGTCATTATCAATTCAATGTTTTTATTATACAGCCTGATGCAATTGGGCCATCCTTCGAAACTAACTTTTTCAAACATGTGCCTGGTTATGAGATTAATTCAAAGCAATGCTGAAATTTTGTGAGTATTTCGCATCCTGTTTCTGTTACCAAAACGAGATGCTCCAACCGGATACCAAAATCCGGGTTATACATACCCGGTTCAAGAGCAATAACCATGTTCGGGACAAGTTCCATTGCATTGCAGGGAACAATCCGGGGTTCTTCGTGATATTGGGTGCCAACACCGTGACCCCCATGGTGCGGAAAATTCCCGATATGCTTGCGCATTAAACTGTCAATTTCCATCGCCTTGACCCCCGGCCGAATGGCTTGAATGGCAATATGGAGCGCTTCATTGACACGCTTAAAGGCTTCTCTTTGGGATGAATTCGCGGTGCCAACAACCACTGTGTTGCATGAATCGCCCCAGTAGCCGTTCAGGCAGGGCGTAATATCGCTAAGAATAAGATCCCCTGGTTGTATCACCTTATTGGTGGGGATGCCGCCACCTGTTGCTGTCCTGGTCCCGCTGACAAGGTCGGCCATAACAGGAATCCTGGTGCCTGCCGAAGACTCCATCTCCAGCCTGATCAGGCTGAAAAGTCCTAGTTCTGTCAATCCTTCCTGGGCATGTTTCAATAAGGCCGTCTGTCCAATATCACACAAATGGCTGGCTGCACGGATGCAATCTATTTCATCCCTGTCTTTAAAGGCCTTTATGAAGGCTATTTCCCGGGTAACATCGGTAAATTTCATTTGCGGAAATTGCCGGGTTAAAAACTGAAACACTGCCAAAGGCAGGGAACCTGACTCAATTCCCAGGTGTGCCTTTTTAATGTTATGCCGTGAGATAATCCCATACAGCTTATCCAGGAATTGCTGTGTAAAGTCCAATGGCTTCTCATACACATAACTTGCGTAAGGTACTATTGTCATTTCAAATCCCGGGGCAAAAGCCGGAATGGTCTCATTGTCAGCTGCCAGCAGGTACATCGTGCGGCCTGGCTGAACAATCAGGGCGGCTGGCAATAATTGAAACGGCGAGGGACCGGTTTCAAAATTATAAAAATAGTTGCTCAGCCATTTCACGGTTGAAGGAGTGGTAAATAGAAAAGCATCAACCTGCGTTTCTTTCTGAATTAAAGCAAGCCTTTCAAATCTTGATGGTTGATTCACGTGTTTTGGTGCATTAGTTGTTAAACGGTTACTCCATATTTCTTTATTAATTCCGGATTCAGTTCAATACCTAGTCCGGGTGCCGTGGGGACATCAATAAATCCGTCTTTCTGCACGAAGGGTTTTACCAGCAACTCCTTGCGGATCGCAGATCCGGTCACTGAAAATTCAAGAAACGGGGCATGGGGAATGGATGCTACCAGATGAATGGATGCGGCTACCAGCACGCCTGTTTTAAAGGCATGTGGGATGCAGAGAATGTTTGCATCGGCTGCCATCGTGGCTATTTTTTTTGCTTCGGTCAATCCGCCACAGCGCGACATGTCGGGCTGTACCACGTCAATATGGGTTTCGTTGATCAGTCTTGCAAAAGCCCTCCTTCCGCTTTCTTCTTCACCGGTGGCGATGCGTACGGGCGAGTGTTCCGTCAAACGCCGGTATCCCTCCAGATCCTCCGCCGGAAGAGGCTCTTCGAGCCAGTAGATGTTTTGTTGCTCCATGGCCATAGCAGCGTGCATAGCTTCCTTTAACCGGTAACGTTTGCCGATGTCGATCATGATTTCTACTTTGTCACCGGCAGCCTTCCGGGCCGTTTTTACCAGTTCCACGTCGTAATGCACATCGAAGCCCAGTGGTCCCCATCCCAGTTTTATCGCAGTATAGCCCTGCGCAACATGTTTTTCCACCAGGGCTTTAACACCATCAGGGGTGTCCGGCATCAGGGCGCTGGCATAGGGTCTTACCTTTGTTGAATAGCTTCCACCCAACAATTTGTGTACGGGTTTACCGGTGGCTTTTCCCATAATATCCCAAAGTGCCATATCAATTCCGCTCATGACGTGCATTACAGGACCAAATCGGCCATAGTAGTATGTTTTGGCCCACATGTCGTTCCATATCTGCTCATAGTCAAACGGATCCATACCAACCACTACCTCCCTTAACCCATAGCAGGTGCCATGCGACATGTAGGCATCAACCACAGCTTTCCCCACAAAAGGAGCGGTATCCACTTCACCGTAACCGACAATTCCGGAATCCGTTTCAACAACAATGATCAGATCATCCTGTGTGCCATCGGCAGCCGAAGAAATTTCGGGCAACTTGAGTACAATGGCCCTGACATTGCTAATTTTCATGGTATTGTAATTAAAGGTTAAATTTTATTCTATGATCTTCTTCTGATTCAATCTGAATGATCGGGCCAATGCAACAAGGTCTTTTTCATATACAGTCACCATGAGGGTGCTGATGAAAATGATGCTCCCACCGATAAGCATAAGCCAGGAAATTTTTTCATGTAGCAGAATGATCCCCAGCAAGGCAATGAAAAATGGCAGCAGGTAATTGCTCAGGATGGCCTGGGTTACATCCATGTTTTTCAGCACATAAAAGAAAAGCAAGGAAGATATGCCATATACAAAAACGCTAAGTTCAAGTATCCCGAATACAGCGATCTTTCCGGAATGTATAAATTGGGTGAGATGAAAAGGTTCGACCCAGATCAGCAACGGAATACTGGCAATACTGCCGATAACGGAACTGTACACAAGAATTTCCAGCTCCGTAAATTTTTTATCCACCAGCATTTTACAATAGGTATTATAAAATGCACAGCAAAAGCAGGCAAATAAAAAGACCAGATTTCCAGCCAGGTATTGGCCGTGCAACAAATCAGCACCTGAAATTTCAGATACTGAGGTCATTAAAACACCAAAGATAGCCAGTGCAAAACTAATAATGCGAATGATGTTTAATTTTTCTTTGAGCATGAAGGAAGCCAACACCGCTACCAACACCGGAATTGTAAGGGTTATGATGCCGGCATTGGCGGCTAATGTTAATTTGGAGCCCAAGGTATAGGCATATTGCATAATAAAGATGCCAATAACCCCTGACAATATAAAATATTTTATTTCACTCCATCGCCACCGAAATTTCACCTTCCGTTTATTGTTTTCAACCCAAAGTAAGGGCATGAAAATCAAGGTGCTCACAATCATGGGAATGAATGCGACTGTAATTGGACCGAGCCGGTCGCCGATAAACCGGATCACAGGAACCTGGGTTGCCCACATGAAGTTTATGATAATCAACCACGACCAATCAGCGGTTTTACTGGAATTAGGGATATTCATGGATGGTTAGAAAATAAATTAATAAACAGAACTATTTTGGAGGCAATCCCGAACCGAAACCGCCGTCAACCACCACGGACGAACCGGTCATAAAGGAAGCGTCATCACTGGCCAGGAAAACAGCTACTCTACCGACCTCCTCGGGCTTACCGATGCGCCACAGGGCATGTAGTTTGCCGGCTTCTTCACGGGCCCTTGCGGGATCGGGCTGGCTCTGGAAATAACCTTCGGCAAGGCCGGCATCGATGTAACCCGGACAAATGCAATTCACCCGGATGCCTTCATGGCCATGATCGATAGCCATAGCCTTAGTCAATCCAATGATGGCGGCCTTGGTAGTGCAATAACCCGCACACTTGGGCTCCACAAAATAGCCATTGACCGACGACATGTTCACAATGCTGCCTCTTGTTTCTCTTAAAAAAGGCAGAAAGTGTTTTGAACAAAGGAAAATGCCGCCGACGTTGATTGACATCTGGAGATTCCATTCTTCAAAAGTGGTTTCTTCAATTGTCTTGTTTACCTGTACTGCTGCATTGTTCACGAGCACATGAATTTTCGACCAGGTGCTGAGGGTATATTCCAGCAGCATCTTCACGGATTCAGGTTTTGATACATCGGTGAGAAAGGCAGAGGCAATACCCTGGCTGGCTTTTATCTGACGGACTGTCTCCTGCGCACCTTCAAGGTTAATATCAGCAACAACTATCCTGGCGCCTTCCTTTGCATATTCAAGGGCACAGGCTCGTCCGATTCCGGATCCCGCACCGGTAATGACTACAATACGGTCTTTCAGTTTCATAGTGCTTTGTATTTATCATAGACTTCGCGCAGGGTCTTTCCCTGCTGCAGTTCATTTCTGGACATATTTTCCCGGTGCACTTTATCTTTTGCTTTTTCAAATACATCCTCCTCAACTGATTGCGGAATCACTACAACACCGTCAAAATCAGCAAAGACTACATCGCCGGGATATACTACCACTTCACCGCAACGTACCGGTACATCATAAGCCATTACACGGGCACGTCCCTTTGAATCGAGCGGCCGGATACCCGCATAGAAAACCGGGAATCCCAATTCAATGATTTTAAGGCAGTCCCTGACCTGGGAATCGCATACACAACCTGCCACACCCTTTTGTTTGGAAAGGGTGCTCATCAGTTCACCCCAGGGTGCATTGGTGCCCCCGTAATCGGTGGAATGAACCACCACATCACCGGTCGTCAACGAGTCCATGGCATCTATTTCCAGGCCATAGGGATCATCCATAACATAATCCACTTCCATCCAGCGGAAGGTTCTCGCCCTGCCAATGAAACCGCAGTTCCTGATATCGGGCATAAGCGGACGAAGGCGCTGGTGCATGGCCTGGTTTCGAAAGCCAAGATCGTCGAGAATGTCACAAACCGCAGCCACATATAAATTCCTGCTGAGAAACTCCAGGGATGCCTGATCTAATTTGGTTGTCATAAAATCCAATACTTAAAAGTTAATTCTGAAAAACATATTCTCACTATTGAAGCCTGTGAACTTTAATGATATTCAACTGATACTTCATAAATTTTGCCAGGAGCGACCGTAACAAGCGTATATTCACTTCCCTTAATTTTTCGGGTTATAAATTGTGTTTTCCTGCTATTTACGGCAATCGTGCTGATTTTTAAATCGCCATGCCTTACAGGAAGCATGAAGGTAAGTCCACCGGAACTTTTCAGCGAAGATTTTAATTCAAAGGTTAGCCGGTTGTATTCCCATTTTAGACCTGAAAACGAAGCCTCATCCTTCATTTTCACAAAGTCGAGCAGCCGGGAGGCCGGCCATACCGGAATGTTATGGCTGTTGGCATAGGTCAGCATTTTCATAAGGGGAATCTTTGAAAAATAATATTCGTCGTTGTGCGATTTGATGCTGATAAACGAATACACCTCATTATTCAGGCTTCTGTCTGCAAGGCCTTTGAAACAGTTATAAAATCCTCCGGGGTCGTGACTTTCGTTATATTGCTGGTCGTATACCGCATTTACATGCTGATAAACATTAATAATATTGCCTTTGACGTCTGCATATTTCATAACAAGACCGCTTCCTGTAAAGTTACCCTGGCTGGTTCCGGGGGTACCCATATAATAGTTCCCCTGGCTAGATTTCATATCATAATGGGCATAGTTCATATCCAGTTCTATGCCGTTCAATTCTTCGATTTTTGCCTCAACAGCAAAATCCTGTTTTCCGTCCGCATCCCTTCCACACCATACAAACCAGTGATTCACATTCGTACGCATAGGTAATCCGTAAGTGGTTTGTATTTCAGTTTTCCTGGCTTTTAATGCACTGTCCATGCGGTTCCAGCCTGGATTTCCAGCTTCTTTGATATCATCGGGATGCCCTGCAATTTCAAAGCCACGGGCCGTCCATTTGTCAACCCATGCTTTGGAAACCTTATTCACTTCCAGAACATATAGCGACATGCCCGCACTCATGGAGTCAACATCGCGGAACTGGGGTTCAAAATCGTTTTCACTCCGGAATTCGCCATCGTTGGTCAGGGTTACGAGGCATTTCAGGGTATCGGGGAAGTACCAGAAACGCGGCAACGGTTTTTTATTCTTAACCATTTCCTCGATGCAGTGCGACAACAACGTCATTTGTTCATCGGCCTGGTTGATGGTGTTATTGGAGGTATCGAGCCAGCCATCGGCAAACAGGTCCATCCCCCTGAGTCCGGGAATGCCATCCTTTTCAATACCCGCAAATTCCGGATTCCCCTGCCGGGTATATACTATACTTTTCGGCAGGTTATACAAAAAGGCTGCGGTGCGGCCCTTCCCGTATTGGTTTATTACCACACCTGGAAATGCGGTCGCTGAAGTTTTATTGTTAAATAGACCTGCAACGGAGGTCGCTCCGTTTAATACATAGTAATCCGCTGCTCCATGGAACTGTAAGGGTTCACCCACCAGTCCTTTTCCCTGCAAGCTGGTTTTATCAATTCCAATATATCCCCCTGCCATATGTCCACCGGCCGATGTGATCCCGAACAAGACGGCGAGGGCAGTATCGGGACGAAAAGCAATAAGGTTACCGCCTCTTTGTACGAACTGTTTAAACATCCTCACCGACTGCAGACTGATCTTTGTTTCAGCGAGGATCACCAGGTCAAACTGCCGGAGGTAGGCTGTTGTTATGTTGGCCCCCGTGAGAGAATCCGTTTTAAATGCGTTGAATCCTTCGGCCCGGAGAATCTCCCCGGCATAGGTTCCAAAATTAGCATCGGTGGCCAGCAACAATATCGGTACGTCTGCCTTGTTGCGGGAACAACCTAAAATTCCTGAGATTATAAAAATTAGCGCCAGGATGAAACGGTTACGGATCATAATTTCATTTGGGAATTAGAAAAATGAATTTTTGCATGGGGTTAATATTTTAAGGGTTTTGCGCCTTTGCTTCGGAAGCTATTTTTATATAATAGTCCCTTGCTTTTTTGTACCTGCCCTGAACCACTTCCAGGTCATGGGTAAAATACTGGTTCCAGGGTCCGCCGGTGGATGTTTTTTCGAGCAGGTTATCGATCCAGTGAATAAAGTATTGCGCATCTTCAGAACTGGCCCTTACAGGTGCGTCGTTTACCGTTACATATACGGGCGCTGTGTGGGTTTGGTGCCCTTTGTCGTCCATGCGGCGCGCACATATCCACCCGCTGTGCAGGAATTCATAGTCAGCAAACAGTTGTATGGGTTTACCCGGACTGGCAGTACCTTCCTGCCGGGCGATCACTTTTCCGTTGCAGACCAATTCCAGTAAGCCGGTCAGTGGCTGAACCGATGTCCAGGTTACTTCAACATGCACTTTTTCTTTGCTTTTTAGTTTGATGTCAGCACCGGGTTGGTATTGTCCGTTAACCTTCATATCAATGAATTCCTGGTGACCATTGCGGGCTACCACAGTTTTGCCGTATTTAATCCCTTCTACCCATTTCCGGTAAGTGAACGGTGCATCCACCTGTACATAAGTTAAAAGGGTCCCAAACGGTTCACTGCCATTGCACGGATAATCGGTGCCTGCCGCCAGCCCCAGCCGGATGCCACAATTCAGCAATTTGTAGTACGCATTAATGGTTGCATCCGCATTGTAATTGCCATTGTAGGGAGAGTTGTTACCATACACATCCTCGGAAAAAAAGTCGGTAGTGCCCAACGCGGCTTCCACGGGATATTCAATGGGTATACAGCAGTTTAATTCATGCTGAATCTGATCATTCAGATATTCTGTATGGCAAAACCCTACAATCCCGTTTTGTTTTCTGCCATATTCCAGAATTTTGTAGGATGATTCTTCCCATATCTGGTGCGCTTCGGTCAAACCCAGTAACACGATATGGCCCCCAAGGGCTTTGTGTTCGAAAGTTGTGCCAAAGGGATCCCAGTGCCATTCGGCATCATAGTGCACCGTGCGACCGGGGACCGACTGCGGTGCATCCTTTCCATTCACTTTTGGGAGGTCGGTTTTGGAATCCCTTACCTCGGCATCCCCCATATCGGCCAGCACCGAGATAACAGCCAGATCATTCACTTCCATCATTTCGGTGAATTTGCTTTCTGGCAAAATTCCATCCACCGGACCGCCACAGTCGCGGTGCACATGAATATCCCCGGCATACCAGTGATCTGGTTCCGGTTTGAGCTGGTCACCTTCCCTGCTTCGGGTATTGGCATTTACCCCAATACCATCCATACGCTGGTAAAGAACTGCTCCGTCGATGTGCACCGGGATATCAGGTCCTTCAATAAGCACATTGCCGGAAACGGTTCTTTTAATTACCAGGGAATAGTCGCCATTACCCAGGTCTTTTAAGGTATATGTCCCTGGTTTCAATTCCCCTGCGCAGCCAATTTCATTGCCATTCACGGAAACCCTGATCGGTCTGTAGGCCAGTCTGATGTATTCAATCCCGCTATTAGCCGTTGCATGATACTGCACCTGATTATTGTTGTATTGTACGTTTCTGAGAATTCCTTCCGAATACAGAATATGGTTCTCATGCGGCGGAGCCCATTCCGGAATACCGGCAAATGCCTGATAGAACATCCTGGGGCATTCTCCGTAACAGTCCGACCACCAGGTTGCGATGCCATTGGAAAACGGACTTTCAAAAGCCATCCCTGCTGTATCGTTGCAATAGGTAACCAGGTTTAATGCACGATAGGCCTTTTCTTTATACGATTCGTCACCTGAGATGGCATACCATCTGGCACATTCAGCTCCATATCGCGCGGTCTGATAATCCATTTTAAATATGAAACCATCCTGTTCGCCAACCACATGAGCACCCCAGATGGTCGCCGGTTCAGAAGGAACATCGGGTGTTCTTTTCAGATCAACAATGTCTCTTACTGATAGCAACGCGCCTTTGGGAGCGCAGCGGAAGATGAAATTATCTTCGGTCCATCTGATCAATTCCGGGATACTCTTCTTCCAATTTGGATCGAGTTCGGGATAATCAAATAAGGCAAGCTTAAAATTACTGGCACTCAGGTTGCTTTTATAGGTATTGCTGTTCACAGGGTTATCGCTGTGCCCATCGGTCCAATATCCGGTTTTCAGCGGGAATTGCAATAGAAAATCACGCGCTTTGTCACGGGCAACTTCATAATCCTTTGTCTTGCCCACACCGGCCTTGACAAGATGGTCGAATAACAGGTAAGCACCTGTCCAGTTGGCACCGTATTCTGCCGTAATTTTACCTGTCTGCATATTTATGCGGTATGGCCAAACTGATTTTTCGGCTGTTCCTGTCCTGACATGCCCGGCTAAAACATCTGCCACGTTTAACGCAGCAGTAAGATATTTTTTATCTCTGTAAAAAAGATACATCCGGCAATAGGTTAATCCCATTTCAGCAGCATGATCGAGATGTGTTTCATGCAGTTCAAAACCGGTGGTGAGGCCTCTGAAGTCCAAATCACCGTAATTGGTAGTGGTGTAAGGGAAATTTGGCCATGCAAAGTTTGATGCGCTTGTTCCATGTTCCAGGGTATAATCAATCAAATCTTTAACAATTTTCATGACACCGGAATCACCGGAATAGGCATAGAACAGACGCGCATTTTCAAACCAGTTGGGAATTTTTTCACCTACATCGTTCATCCAGTTATCGGGGACAATGGCTCCATCTTTAAAGAAAAAGCCATCGTAGAAATAGTATTGCGGATAATTTGATCTGGGTGCAGGACCCGGTGAATTGGGCACCTGTGTTTTTATGAAACTCCACCTGAGCTTCAGGAAATGGTCATAGGCTTTTTCCTTCGGAGTATACCAGGGTATTATTTTATTTTCCGCATCCAATATAACCTTATGTGTGCAAAAAATGGTGTCTGCATGCAGGTCGGACTGACCTATGCCTGATATAATCAGCATTAGAAAAAGAATGGTCTTTGGTTGCATGGTTTCTTCTATTTCCCCATAAAAAATCACTCATCAGATTAATTAAAGATAGCACCAATACCATCAAGATAATACTATACAGCCAGTATTTAAATTTTATTGAGTCATAGTATTTTGGAAATAGAAACAATACATTCAAATAGAAAGCAAAGGCGTATAGACCAGCACAGACAAATTCAAAGAAACCTGCCCGGAAATCCTCCACACCCATAAAGGCAAGATTAATCAGGATTATTGTCAGCCATAAACCAATCTGCAGGTATATTTTTTTATTCATCAGAATATAATTTAATTTTTAATGGTCTGATGGAACCCACATGTTTTAGAATTATATTCATACGTGTTTGTGTATGCAATACATGTGGGTTTCATAAGTTGTTATCTGAATTGTCAGCATGAATCACGTTAAAGTAACAAAACGATTACCATAAATCAACAAACTATAACCGGAAAGTGTGGGTGTATTTGAGCATTATCGTCCGGTTATAGAAAGAAGGGGGTGCAGGAATTTCGTTTCTGTCATTATTAATACCCCGGTATTCGTTATATACAAGGTAAAAGTCGTTTCCTTCACGGGGATTATACCGCAACCTGAAATTAGCGATGAGGTCATCCTCGGTATTGACATACTGTACCAGTACGCTGGCAGAGATTTTGGTATTCAGCATATACAATGCTTTCACATTAATGGAATGAATGTTCAGTGTATTGTTGGTTTCACGGTCAGGAAAGCGAATGGCATTGAATTCGTAGTGAGCCGAAAGCTGCAGGCTGGATGAGATATTCAACATCGGACCAAACATAACTCCGTATCTCCGCCCATCATAGAATTCTCCGCCGTTTAGCATGATAAAGGCTGACACTATTTTCGACTCCGGTGTGCGTATGTCACCGTTTACCGAAAAAAACGAATAATTGCCTGCTTTTATCCAGATACTGTCAGACAAGGGGAAGTCCTCCAGTACGCCTTCTTTCTGATACTCAACAGTTATCTCGCCGCCAATTTCCTTTTTTGTATTGATCTCAAATTGGGGTCCTATGCGTAAAGATTCAAGTTTACCGTCCTCCAGACGGGTATAACGCTCACCCATTACTTTAACAGTATAATTAAACCATTTGGATTCCTCGCCGGGCATCCAGCCATACAGAACACCTCCTTGAAAACCCTGTATGCCCTCACGCTGAACAAAACCTACTCCCGGATTGAATTTCTGTCCGGAATAGGAATAGTTTAAATTGTAGGCAAATCCTTCCTCGGAACGTCGTTCCAAGTTCACCATAAAAAAGGAAGGATCAATGGAAGCCAGTTTATTATCCATCTCCTTATCGTATGACTGAGCAGCCTTAACATTGAGATAATCGTCACCGAAGAGCCTGAATATCCCATCCAGTCCATAGGCGAAGTTTTGTTCACCATTCATACCCAGCCTGGAAGTAAAAATACCACCTACATAGGAATTCGGGTTGATCACCTGCCGGCGCATACGCATTACGCCAAAGTTTTCGCCGGGGGTTTCCCCATATTCTTCGGTTTGCATATCCATGAGTCCCATATCCCACTTGCCCAAGCGTCCCACAAGTCTGGCTCCGCCGTAGATCCGGATTGGCGAGCCTTCAGCTATTCCAATATTCCGGCTGTAAAAAAGGTCGGACATTCCTCCCAGGTTAAAGCTGAATATACTTGACCTTTCCTGGAAAAACATGCGTTTTTCCGGAAAGAAAAGATCATACCGGGTAAGATTCACCTGCTGGTCATCGGCCTCCACTTGTGCAAAATCGGTATTGGCAGTCAGGTCCAGCGTCAGGTTGCTGTTGATGTTGTATTTCACATCCAGTCCGGCATTGTAATCGGGATTGTCATTCCTCACATACGATGTTTCTGTATCATTCAGTTCCCAGTCTCTTGAGAAACCACCGATCACATAAGGTGAAACATACACGGGTCTTAACGGTCTTACCCCTTCAAATTCAATTGTATTGGCCTGGGAGGGCTTGTTCGTGGCCATAAAACCATATTTAGGATCTATAGTGGGCCAGGTGTCGGTTTCGCTATTGGCGCTTATGGTGCGGCTGATGATCATACCCATTGTAGCTAAATCATTCACTGGTTTAAAGCGCAGGCTTGAGAAAGGAATCCGCATTTCCACGTACCATCCCTTGTCGTCCCGAGTGGTTTTAACATCCCAGAATGTATTCCAGCTGAAATTCAGATCACCGAATCCCGGAGGACCTTCACCGCCACCTCCCGCTGCATCATTCGATACTGCATAATCGGTTCTCAAGCCTGTTGGCGTTGTAAAAAATGCCAGGCCATTTTCGTTGTCATTATAACTATCGAGCAGCATACCGAAAGAATCAAATCCAAACAGCACTTCATCTCTTTTTTTACTGCTGGCGAATATCTTTTTAGCATCCCGCATATACAAACGAGCTCCTATCCAGAGGTATTCATTGTCATAGCCGATCATAACCTCGGTTGTTTCGGAAGGTTCATTCCCAAAATTTGGTCGGTTCATTTTTAAGGGGAAAAATGCCAACCCCCCCCAGGCTGCTTCAAACGGAAGACCATCGAATTCAACCTGTGCCGGCAATCTGCTTATTTTTACATTATCCTGCCCGTTAAGTGCAATTAAACTGAAAAGCGACAATTGGATTATCAAATAAACGAAAAGAATTTTCTTCATAACTGAAAGATTAATATGATTTCAGGTCGAATATGAGACAACTAATTTTTAGCGCCAAAATAAATGAACATATGCTGCTTTTTTATGAACCAAACTACCAGATTAAAAACAAAAACCCGTTCTTTTAGAAAAACGGGGTCGAAAACCAAGATTGACTTCGACTGGTAATTTACGCCGCATTCGGTGCGGCCGATGGTAAAAAGTTTAACACGGGAGTCAATTATCCAGTTCCCGGGTAATACTGATAGCTGCAATGGTTCCATCGGCAATGGCCGTGGTAATCTGACGGTATTTCTTACTTCTTACGTCACCCACGGCATATACGTCCTTTATGTTGGTTCGCATGTCCTCATCGGTTTTCAAATAGCCCCAGTTATCGAGTTCAAGTTTTCCGCCAAAGAGGTCAATGTTTGGTTTTAGACCTGCGAAGATGAAAACTCCGTCGGTCACCAGCTCTTTCGTTTTACCAGTATTCATGTCTTCCACAGCAACCACCATTTTATCACCCCGACGGGTAAAGGATCTGGGTTCATGGCTTAATAAAACATCCACCCGGGGATTGGCCAGCAGTTTTTCCTGGGCTTGTTTGTTGGCCTGGAATTTATCGAACTGATGCACCATAGTTACTTTTAATGCAAATTTGGTAATGAATTCAGCCTCTTCAACTGCCGAATTGCCTCCCCCGATGACAATGACTTCTTTATCCCCGTAATATTTGGCATCACAGGTGGCACAATAAGATATCCCCTGACCCTTAAATTCTCTCTCTCCCGGCACATTCAGGTAGTTTGGCGAAGTGCCTGTGGCTATAATTATTTTCTTCACCCTGATAGTTTCATACTCATCGATTACAATCTCTTTCTTTTGCAGGTCAACCCTGGTAACATCCACAGCAACTTTAAAAACACTGCCACACTTTTTGGTTTGTTCCGACATGTTATGTGAAAGCAGGTAACCAGGTTGCGGATCAATAAACCCGGGATAATTTGATACCTGGTGGGTAAGGCTGACGTGTCCTCCTGGTAAGCCCGTATCGATCAACACTGTGTTAATGCGTGCCTGGCAGAGGTACAATCCTGCTGTAAGTCCACCGGGACCACTGCCAATAATGGCCACATCATAAGGGGTTGTGAACGTTTTCAGCCGGCCTTTTATGGCGGTCACTTTGTCTGCCGGGATCATGGCATTGAGGTTATGCATGATTTCGGAACGTTTGATACCGCCGGTAAGGCGGATGCCAACCTCCTTGCCATCTTCAAAAAAAACAAGGGTTGGTGAGCTTTGCACACCGAGCCTTTCAGCCAAATCACGATTTTGTTGCCTGAATACTTTTAAAAATTTAATGTCATTGCCATAAAGGGCAGCCAATGATTCGAATTTAGGCGCCAATGCCTCACAGGGCGGGCACTCTGAAGAATAGAAGTCAAGTACTGCTTTGTCTGCCTGCAGTACTTCAGATTCAAAATCAGCGGAAACAATTTCTTTCATTTTATGTTTTATTTAAAGTTTATAATCTATTGCCGTCGGAAATAGCCAACGGCAATAAACCCAAACCATATTATCGATTACTTTTCTACTGAAGAATACAGTGCTATCCCCAGTTCAAGCAATTCCTTAACCGGTCGGCAATCAGGGGCATGCAAATTCTTTTCACGGTTTAAGGCCACGCTGGCGCATCCACCACCACAGGCTAATCTTAAGTTACAGGTAGAACAGGCTTTAATACTTAATATATCACGTTGTTGCCACAATGCAACCTGATCCTTTTTCAATTCCACCTGCGGATAAAAAGTGCCCAATTCCTCTCCGGGCTTACCCACGGTAGCTGTGCATGAATAAATCCTGCCGGTATAATCAAACGCCCATTCGGTTTTACAGCCGGGGCATGAATCAAATAAAGGAGCCGGTAATTCATCGTTTTCAAAAAGAAATTTTGAAACAGCATAGGCCGGTTTGTGGAATTGTAATAGGTGGGGATATTGTACAATCAGATCGTAGAGATCTTTATACAAGTCAATCCTGGAATAAAGTCTTGCCTGTTGCGACTGGCAATAATGCAATTCATAATTGCGGCCCAGTTGTGTTTTAAACAGGGCTGACCCGGTCCAGCCTTTGCCAATGGCAAAGGTTGCAAATGCAGGCAAAGAACCGATATTATCCCGGTCGAGCACAACCCTTAAGTTAACCGGTAATCCGGCTTCCAGGGCTGCATCAATGCCTTTTACAATACTTCCAAAGGTGCCCTGACCCCCTTTGAGAGGTCGCCGGGCATTATGGATTGTTTCAGGCCCGTCAAGTGTAACCTGAACCTCCCTTATGCTGGCACGCATAAGCAAAGGCATGAGTTCAGCCAGGTTATATCCATTGGTCACCACTGCCAGATCAAGTCCCGATAAACGGCAACGTTCAACAAAAAATTCCAGAAATTCCCTGTTTTGATGATCGGTCATCAGCGGTTCTCCGCCAAACAGCGTAATGTATTTTTTTCTACCGCTGAAATTTGCCTGAACATAGCTGAAAAAGGCATCAGCAACTTCTGTCACATGCTCTCTTGCTGGTTGCTCATAACCGGCCTGGTAACAATAAGCACAGTTGAAATTACAGGCATAATCAGGTGCAAAAAAGAGCTGCACCTCATCGGTATCACGGGAATCCAAAAAATCAAGGTAGCTGCGTCGGAATAGCTTTTCTTCCTGCACCGGGTCAACCACATAGCCTTTGCTTATATATTCAGGATCGTCAATAACCGACCCGTTCATAATGCGGTTGGCTTCCCCGGATGTTAGTAAATCAGCGTTCCCAGAGAACACATTCACTATAAAATATTTCTCGGAATTATGAACATTGGAAACGATATTATGCCTCGAAAGCTCCATTGGTTCTAATTGTCAGTCGTGACAACCGGCAACAATTTTTGAGGTTTTGGCACAACACTGTGCAACTTTCTGCTTTTTCTCTGCTTTTCTTTTTAAAGTCAACGATCTCATATAATTATGAATTATGAACCTGCCTGCCGTCAGGCAGGTTATGGATTATGAATTATGAACCTGCCTGCCTGACGGCAGATCAGGCAGGTTATGAGTTATGAATTTCTTTTCTTTCTTACCAAATATAGTAAAACTGGTAACAACAATCAACCCCTTGGTATAAGGTTTGCTTTCTTCGTGTATGATGATTTCAGTGAAACCAGCTTCTGTAATTGTATTCAGATACTCCTCGCGGGTAACCGCACCCGCCCAGCATTCCGACACAGCCACCGGGTCGTTCCGATATTTGTCAGGCACAGCATCAAGGGAATAAATATCACTTACCACAAACCTGCCGCCGCCTTTCAATAGGCGGTACACTTCGTTCCACACTTTTAATTTATCAGCCGCATGATTGATGGTGCAGTTAGAAATTACAAGATCGGCAATGCCTCCCGGAATAGCAATCTTCTCAAGGTCGGATTTTATGAAGCTGACATTGGATATCCCGAGTTTATCTGCATTCTTTTGAGCTGTTTCAAGCATACCGTCTGACGTATCAACGCCGAATACAAATCCCTTCTCACCAACGGCCTCTGCCATGCGCAGTACGTCAACGCCTCTGCCGGCACCCAGGTCAACACAGCATTCCCCGGGTTGAGGCGCTGCATAATTGATGGCGCCACCGCAGGAGAGACAGCATGATTGCTCAGCCAGTTCAGAATATCGCGTATTGATTGAGGAAGTATCCATGATAGGGTTTTTTTGTAAATATACATTAATATAGATATGGTTATACGTTATTTTAATTAGACTGGATATAAACTAGGCTTTAGGCTTTAGGTGCCTAAAGCCTTTCTTCAAAACGTCATCGTAAACACCGTTTCCACATCCGGTTCAGAATGCGCTGTGATGGTTGCGTTATGGAGCCGTAGTATTTGCTTCGACAGGCTTAATCCGATGCCAGATCCCGAAGGCTTGGTGGTGAAAAAAGGAATAAAGATCTTGTCGAGCACATCTTTGAGGATACCTGGTCCGTTGTCAATAACCTGCAGGGTAATCCGGCCTCTTTTATTCATGAATGCCAGCAATTGAATCCTGGCGTGCTGCCGGACATTCAACGCATGCATGGAATTCTTCAGGAGGTTGATCAGCACCTGTTCAATCAGCTGATCATCGGCAGTGAACTGCAGGCTCTCGGGTTCAACATGCACAATAAATTCAATACTGCACCTCCTGATTTCTTCTTCCATCAGTTTCTCAATATTATCAAATAGCACCTTCACGCTGCAGAGGCTAAAATTAGGCTTGGGAATGCGTGTAAGATTGCGGTATGTATTCACAAAATAGAGCAGGCCTGTGCTACGTTTGTTGATTGTCTGCAATGCTTCCTGAATTTCGCCCACTGATTCCCGGTCAATTTTCAACTCCTCACCATCGTTTTCTCCCACCATTCCTTTAAGCATGAGGTCGAGTGTGGATGACAAAGAGGCTATGGGTGTTATTGAGTTCATGATCTCATGGGTAAGCACCCTGATCAGTTTTTGCCAGGCTTCGGTCTCCTGTTCCTCGAGCACATTCTGGATGTCTTTGATGGTAACCAGGTAAATAAGCTTGTCTTTCACCTTTATAGTAGAGGCATAAATGGCAAGTTGCAGAAAATCGTCCTCATACTGCACCTTTACCAGCTTGTTTTCTCCCGGTTTGATATTGAGTAATGTTTTGACCAATTCAGGACTAAGGGTCTCCAGCGCTTTAATATTCTTGATACTGGCCAGTTGGAAAAGTTTCTTGGCAGTTTTATTGATCAGTTCTATGTTGCCATCAGCGTCATAAGCAATAACGCTCACATCGATATTCTGGACAATGGTTTGGAGGTAGTGAAAACTCTCCTCTTTCTCGGCCCGTACTTTTTGAAAATCCTGCATTACCTCGTTGAACGCCTTGTTGAGTTCATTGAATGAGCCTCCCATTCCTTCAATCTGGAAAGAGCGTGTGAATTCAGCAAACCGAATTGACTGAAGAAAGCTGGTGAGCTCACGGTTGGTTTTATCAAGATACCTTATCATTGAAGCTACCTGAAAAATCACAACGACTGCCACAATGACAGGGGCAACGAAATAATTCCATTTAGGTGAATAGAATAGATAGAATAGGAGGAATATTGTCACTACCAATAAGATGACACGAACAATGATATTTAGGCGGTAGTTCTTAAAACCCATATTTTTCCATCCTGCGGTATAACGATGTTCTTGTAAGTCCAAGCTCCACAGCAGCCTGGGAAATATTACCCTGGTTCTGCTTCATCACCTTTTCAATCACCCGTTTTTCAATATCATCGAGATTATACGTATCAAATTCCAGGTCTCCTGATTTTTTATGCGGTGTTGACAAGATGAAATCTTCAGGCTCGAGTGAAGGTGTTTCGGTCATGATAATTGCACGCTCAATGGCATGCTGCAATTCACGCACGTTGCCGGGCCAGGCATAGTGCATCAGTTTCTTCAGTGCAGCCGAAGTGATGCTCCTTATTGATTTCCGGTACTTTTTAGTATATATCTTTAAAAAGTGGTTCGACAGCAACTCAATGTCATCACCTCTTTCACGCAAGGCCGGGAGATGAACTTCCACCGTATTTATCCGGTACAGCAGGTCCTGCCTGAAAAGATTACTGCTCACTGTTTCATACAGGTCACTATTGGTGGCACATATCAGCCTGACATCAACCGATACCGGCCGGTTGGCACCCACACGGGTTACCTCACGCCGCTCAATAACAGTAAGTATCTTTGATTGCAGCGGAAGCGGCAGATTGCCTATTTCATCCAGAAACAGTGTGCCTTTGGAAGCAATCTCAAACCTACCGGGTTTTTCCTTTTTAGCATCGGTAAAAGCGCCTCTTTCATGACCAAACAATTCGCTCTCAAACAAGGAATCGCTTAGAGAACCCAGGTCAACGCTGATGAACACTTCATCACGCCGCGGTGAATTGCGGTGAAGGGCCCGGGCAACAAGCTCTTTACCGGTACCGTTCTCTCCCAGGATCAGCACATTGGCATCGGTTTTTGCCACTTTATTAATGGTATTGAATACCTCGTGCATCCGGGAAGAGTTACCGATAAAATCAACAAAAGGTTGGTCCATCACGGCACTCATTTCTTTTTGTTTGGCACGAAGTTCTGTGGCTTCTAACCGCGAACGCCTCAATTTTATAGAGGAAGATATGGTAGCCAGCAGTTTCTCATTTTGCCAGGGTTTGAGCACAAAATCTGTTGCTCCCGATTTTATAGCCTTCACTGCCCTTTCGGCATCGCCGTATGCCGTAATAAAAACAACGACAGCCTGCGGATCAATTTCGAGAATCCGTTTCAGCCAGTCAAATCCTTCCTGCCCGCTTATGGCATCCTTATTGAAGTTCATATCCAGCAGGATCATATCGAAACTCTCCCTTGCAAAAAGTTCCGGTATCTTATCCGGAGAATTCAGGGTGGTTAATTTTTCAACATGAGGCTTCAGCAAAAGCTTTAAAGCAAATAATATATCCTCATTGTCATCTACAGCCAGTATGTTTCCAGTTTTTTCGCTCATTTTCCTCTAATTATCGATACCTTAACAAAAGTAAATAATTAGTTTGAATTTAATCATTACCACCAGTTGCTTTATTATTTGTCATTTTAAAGATGAAATTGTCCGTTTTCGTACTGTAGGTGTTTCATTTTTATACAAAATAGTTTATAAGTAATTTAAATAATATTCAATATAATATTGTATTTTAACATCTTGTTGTGATTGGCACAATTCATGTAAAGTTTACTAATTATATATTTAAATTTCAGCTTTATTTTTTGCATCTATGGACGGAATGGACCGAAAAATTGAAAAAAAAAGATTTGGGAAAAAACAGGTGTGGTTGGGAATTGCGCTTCTTGTGTTTATATTGGTCCTTCTTCAAATGGTATTTGGTGATAAAAGTTCCAAGCTTAATGTGGAACAGGATAAGATTGCCATTGGTGAAGTTAAGACCGGGAAATATCAGGATTATATTTCGGTGAACGGTACCGTGGAACCTATTAAGACAGTCTATCTCGACGCCGTGGAATCGGGCCGTGTGGAGGAGATTCTAATCGAAGAAGGAACCATGGTAAAAAAGGGTGATGTTATACTTAAATTAAGCAATTACAATCTTTTACTCGATATCTCTGGGAACGAAGCTGATGTTGCCCGTGCTGTTAATGATTTGAAAACTGCCCGTCTTAATCTTGAGAATCAAAACATTCAAACCGAGTCAACCATTTTACAATTACAATATTTGCTAAAGAAGCTTGAACGACAGTATACCAATAATAAGAAACTAATCACACAAAACCTTTTTATTTCTAAAGAGGAACTCGAATATTCAAAGGAACAGTATGATGAAACCAACATGCAGCTTGACCTTCAAAAGCAAAAATTCTACCGCGATTCATTGTACACAAAAACCCGTATTGCGGCTGATGAAGAATCCATCGAACGCATGCAGATGAACCTGAATCTTACCCGCAGGCGGTTAGAGGACCTCTTCATTAAGGCTCCGGTGAATGGTGAACTGGCTACCTTGCATCCTGAAGTGGGTGAAGTTATTAATTATGGCACACGTGTAGGGACCATTAATATTCTGGATTCCTATAAGATGCGGGTAATGATTGACGAGCATTATATCACCAGGATTAACAGGGGACTACCGGCAGATTTCGAATTTGCAGGTAAGAAAAATTTAATGCGGATCGTAAAAGTATATCCTGAAGTGCAAAATGGTACCTTTGCTGTAGATATGAAGTTTATCAGTGATATTCCCGATCAGATCAGAATCGGCCAGACTGCCAGGATCCATCTCGAGCTTGGCGAATCAGAAGATGCCTTGTTGCTCCCCAAGGGAGGTTTCTACCAGAGTACAGGCGGACAATGGGTATACCTGGTGGATCCATCAGGAAATCATGCCACCAGGCATAAAATCAGGCTTGGGCGACAGAATCCGCGCTTCTATGAAGTGCTTGACGGGCTCAACCCTGGTGATAAGGTTATCATTTCAGATTACGAGAACTTTGGCGATGCCGACAAACTTATATTAAAAAATAACAACTAGAAAAAGAATACTAACATTTATACCCACATTATGATTAAAACAACTGATCTGGTTAAGGTTTTCCGCACCGATGAGGTGGAAACCACTGCACTCAACAAAGTGAACATCACCGTGGAAAAAGGTGAATTTGTTGCCATTATGGGCCCGTCGGGCTGCGGGAAATCTACTCTGCTCAATATACTGGGGCTGCTCGATACGCCCAGTGGCGGTCAGTATTATTTCAACGGAGAGGAAGTTGCCAGGTATAAAGAAAAACAACGGACAAACCTTCGAAAAGGTAATATCGGTTTCGTTTTTCAGAGCTTCAACCTGATTGATGAGCTGACTGTTTATGAAAATGTGGAATTGCCCTTGCTCTACCTTAAGGTTTCACCGGCCGAACGCAGGAAAAAAGTAGGTGATGTACTCGAAAGAATGAAAATTACCCACCGCAGAAAACATTTTCCGCAACAATTATCAGGTGGTCAGCAACAACGCGTGGCTATTGCAAGGGCCGTGGTCACCAGGCCGCAGCTTATACTGGCCGATGAACCAACCGGTAATCTCGATTCAGCCAATGGCGAGGAAGTGATGAGCCTGCTCACAGAGCTCAATACCGAAGGCACTACCATTATTATGGTTACCCACTCACCTTCGGACGCTGACAAGGCTCATCGCATTGTTCAGCTGTTCGACGGACATATTGTTACAGAGAATATCCGGCAGATATTATAAAAAACAATGCCATGAAAGAGATCTGCATTCCCATACCCTACCTCAAAGACAATGAGGTGGCCGAGGTAGAGGTTGTCGTTGCAGGAAAGAGAATAAGATACGACTTCAGGGTAGAATCCTTCCCCTGGGAGGTGGAAAACGAATTTTCGTCACTTTCTGATCCGCTTGAGCGTTCATTGGCCCGGATATACAAGCTCAAAGGTGCCATTGAAGGTTATGATAAGAAATGGGAGCTGATCCAGATCTTCAACCCCGATGAACATGCAGATCATATTCATGTGCTTTATCGTAAAAGATTGAAAACTAAATAATTACAATAACTCCAATAAATTTCCCTTTATGAAAAAAGTAATATTGTTACTGTGTTTCCTGTTAATGTTAGGTTTCATCCCCGCTAAAGCGCAAAAAGTATGGTCACTTCAGGAATGCATCAGTTATGCGATTGAAAACAATTTGCAGATTAAACGCCAGGGATTGAATGTGCAATATACCAGGAACAATTATAACCAGAGCTACTTTAATGCCTTGCCAAACCTGAATGGACAAGTCAACAAGGATTATAGTTCGGGGCAAACATACGACTATTTTGATTCGGAATACCAGAATAATGATTATTGGTCAAGTAACTACGGAATAAGCAGCAATGTTCTGTTATTCGGCGGATTCCAGACCATCAATGGTATTTTAAAATCGAAATATGATTTTCTGAAAAGCCAGTCAGATCTTCAGAAATCTAAAAACGACATTTCGCTTCAACTCGCCCTGGGTTATCTTCAGGTGTTGTTCACAAGGGAACTCGTGGATGTTTCCAAAAGCAAGCTTGAGGTAACTTCCATGCAGGTGGAACGTACGAAAAAAATGCTCGATGTCGGGAATGTTGCTCAGGGAGAATATTTGCAGATCAAGGCGCAGGAATCCAACGACAAAACCAGCTTTATCAATGCGCAGAATAACCTGGATATTGCCTTCCTGGATCTGACACAATTGCTTGATCTTGATTCCGTTGGAGGATTTGATGTTTTGATACCCAGCAATATAGAGGTGGAACTGTTGTCGCCCCTGGAACCGGTTCAGGACATATTTGCCAAAGCACTTGTTGCCATGCCTGAGATTAAAAGTGCCGAATTTGCACTCAAGAGTTCTGAAAAACAGTTGTCCATCGCATGGGGACAATTAAGTCCTTCCGTCAGTATGGGCGGCAGCCTCGGCACTTTCCACTCGCAACAGGCTGTTAATCCGGTGGACCAGGAAGCGGATTATCCTGTTAAGCAGCAGTTGAAGGATTATTATAACAAGCAAGTCAGTTTTGGACTTTCAATTCCCCTGTTTAACAGGTTGCAGGTTAAAAACTCCATCAGCAATAGCAAACTGCAGGTGAACGATTACAAGCTACAACTCGATCAGGCCAAGATGGCCCTTTATAAGGAGGTTCAACAGGCGCATGCCGACGCATCGGCCGCACGTGAAAAGTATTACTCCAGTGTTGAAGCCGTAAAGTATAACGAGGAGGCATTCAAATACACCAGCCAGAAATTAGAAGTTGGTTTGGTGAATTCGGTTGATTATAATATTGCCCAGAATAACCTGATAAGCGCTAAATCCAGCATGCTGCAGGCCAAATATGAATACATTTTCAAGTTGAAGATACTTGACTTGTATATGGACAAGCCAATTACGCTGTAACTGTTACCTCACCCCTGCCCCCTCTCCTAAAGGCGAGGGGAAAGACCGTTTATTGAATCATTTTTAGTAATTTTATTAGATGACTTATTTTGGAAATAGAAAACTTCATTCGGATATAAATTCCGGAGACAACACCCGATAGGCAGTTTTATCGCTGATTATTATTGTCACGAAGCCAAATTAGTTATTGAGGTTGATGGTGAAATTCATAATACGATTGCCGCCCAAGAATATGATGAGAATAGATCTACTATATTAAAGGAATTAGATGTCAAAGTCATACGCTTTACCAATCATGAAATCATGAATTCCCTGGATGGGGTTTTAATTAAGATTAATATGGAAATTCAGTCGTTCTTGAGTAAACCCGAATGACAATAGAATACTTCTTACCCCTCTCATTTAGGAGAGGGGGCAGGGGGTGAGGTGACAAAAGCCACCCACAAGGAATCCTCCTTGGGTACTTCTGCTGTTATTACAACCTCCTTTTTAGTTACCGGATGCACAAACCTGATCTCCCGGGCATGCAGGCTAATACCCCCGTCGGCATTGGAACGCGGAAAACCATATTTCAGATCACCTTTAATGGGGCAACCGATATGTGCCAGTTGCGCCCTAATCTGATGGTGTCTGCCTGTTTCCAAATTCACTTCAAGCAAAAAATAATTGTCCGATTTACCGATAACCCTGTAGTTTAAAGCTGCTTCTTTCGAAACAGGTTTAGCACTTTCGTTACAGTATGATTTGTTTTGCTTTGTGTTGCGCACCATATAATGCACCAGCCGTTCAGCTTCCTTTGGCGGTGCATTTTTAACAATGGCCCAATATGTTTTTTTCATTTCACCATCGCGGAACATTTTTGCAAGCCGGGTCAGGGCTTTGCTGGTGCGGGCAAACAATACCACCCCGGTAACGGGCCTGTCGAGCCGGTGCACCACGCCCAGGAAAACCTCTCCGGGCTTGTTATATTTCTCTTTCAGATACTGCTTAATTGTAGTATCCAGTGACCGATCCCCTGTGGCATCTTTCTGCACCAGGTCATGATGCGTTTTGTTCACCGCTACAATGTGGTTATCTTCGTACAGGATGTTTAATGTTTCTGGCATGAAGAATTTAATTTGAAAATTTGAAAATTTGAAAATTCGAAGATTTGAAAATGAATTTGGTTTCTAATTGGTACATTTTCAAATTAGCACATTTTCAAATTGTCTAATACTGTTCCTTGTCATTCGGGAATTCCAAATTCTTAATATCGGTAATATAATTGTTCACCGCCCCGGTGATCTCCTGGTAAAGGTTGTGATAACGGCGGAGGAAACGGGGTGAAAAGTCCTGGGTAATGCCCAGCATGTCGTGCAACACCAGCACCTGGCCATCAACAAATCTGCCGGCACCGATCCCGATTATGGGTATTTTGAGTTCCTGTGCCACCTGTGTTCCGAGCCGTGCCGGTATTTTTTCGAGAACAATGGAAAAGCATCCGGTTGCTTCGAGAATATGCGCATCCTCTACCAATTTCTTCGCTTCCGCATCATCGCGCGCCCTCACCACAAAGGTACCGAATTTATGGATGGATTGCGGTGTAAGTCCAAGGTGACCCATTACCGGTATCCCTGCAGAAAGGATGCGTGTAATAGACTCCGCAATTTCACTTCCGCCTTCGAGTTTAACGGCATGGGCACCGGTTTCCTTCATGATGCGGATGGCTGAATTAAGTGCTTCTTTCGAATTCCCCTGGTAGGAACCAAAAGGCATATCCACAATTACCAGGGATCTTTCCACAGCACGCACCACCGATGCGGCATGATAAATCATCTCATCGAGGGTGATGGGGATGGTGGTTTCGTGACCGGCCATCACATTGGATGCTGAATCCCCTACGAGAATAACATCAATACCAGCCCTGTCAATGATTTTAGCCATGGAATAGTCGTAGGCCGTGAGCATGGATATTTTCTCGCCCCGCACTTTCATTGCCTGTAACACATGCGTGGTGATTCTTTTGGGCATATCGGTTGAAGCAAGTGACATAGTAAATAGTATTTATTTGTTTATTCAAGAGGCAAAGTTTAAAAATAAACCCGGATTACGCAATAAAACGTTTATATTCTGTCACATTTCGCAGCATATTCCCTGAAAATTATGACATATTCCGTTCCAGGGCACTGTCTATTTGTCAGCATTCCGGAATGGCACAATCCTTGTCAGTTTATTGGCCAAATAGCATACAATATTAACCAATAAAATATTTTTAGCATGAGTAAAATAATCGGAATTGATCTGGGGACGACCAATTCATGCGTTGCAGTAATGGAGGGTAATGAACCGGTTGTAATTCCCAACAGCGAAGGTAAACGTACCACGCCTTCGGTGGTGGCTTTTATGGATAACGGGGAAAGAAAAGTTGGTGATCCTGCCAAGCGTCAGGCCATCACTAATGCAGCAAAGACTGTGTCTTCCATTAAGCGTTTCATGGGAGAGACCTATGATAAAGTACAGAAAGAAATTCAACGCGTTCCTTATAAAGTTATCAAGGGTGACAACAATACACCCAGGGTAGTGATAGATGACCGCAAGTTTACACCGCAGGAAATTTCCGCCCTTGTTTTGCAGAAGATGAAAAAAACTGCTGAAGATTACCTGGGTCATGAAGTTACCGAAGCTGTTATTACAGTTCCTGCCTACTTTAGCGATTCACAGCGGCAGGCTACCAAGGAGGCAGGAGAAATCGCCGGCCTTAAAGTCATGCGTATCATCAATGAACCCACTGCAGCTTCGCTGGCTTATGGGCTCGACAAGAAGCATCACGACATGAAGATTGCCGTATATGATCTTGGCGGCGGAACATTTGACATATCCATTCTCGAATTAGGGGATGGCGTATTTGAAGTGAAATCGACCAATGGCGACACCCACCTGGGGGGTGATGATTTTGACCAATGCATAATCGATTGGCTTTCTGAAGAGTTTAAGAAAGACGAAGGCGTTGATCTGAAGAAAGATCCGATGGCGTTGCAAAGACTTAAAGAGGCTGCTGAAAAGGCCAAAATAGAGCTTTCAAGTTCCACGCAAACGGAAATAAACCTGCCCTACATCATGCCGGTAGACGGAATACCCAAACATTTGGTAAAAACGCTTACCCGTGCTAAATTCGAAAGCCTTGTTGATTCATTGGTACAGGCAACTGTTGAACCGTGCCGCAAGGCACTGAAAGATGCCGGATTGAACACTTCAGATATCAGTGAGGTTATTCTTGTTGGAGGATCCACCCGCATTCCTGTCATTCAGGATGTGGTTGAAAAGTTCTTCAGCCGTAAACCCTCCAAGGGTGTTAATCCCGATGAAGTAGTTGCTGTTGGAGCTGCCATTCAGGGCGGTGTGCTAACCGGTGAGGTTAAGGACATCCTCCTGCTCGATGTCACTCCCCTTTCATTGGGAATCGAAACCATGGGCAGTGTGGCTACCCGGTTGATCGAAGCCAACACCACCATTCCCACTAAAAAAACCGAAACCTTTACCACGGCATCGGATAACCAGCCTTCGGTGGAAATCCATATCCTTCAGGGTGAAAGGCCAATGGCCCAGGATAACAAGACGATCGGACGATTCCATCTCGACGGCATTCCGCCTGCTCCCAGGGGCATACCGCAAATTGAGGTTTCCTTTGATATCGATGCCAACGGAATATTACACGTTTCAGCCAAAGACAAAGGAACAGGTAAACAACAGAGTATCCGCATCGAGGCTTCTTCGGGACTTTCGAGCGAAGAAATTGAAAAGATGAAGCGCGAAGCCAAGGAAAATGAAGTGCGCGACAAAGAACTGCGTGAACGGGTTGACAAGATGAATGCTGCCGACAGTCTCATCTTCCAGACAGAAAAGCAGTTGAAGGAATTTGGCGACAAACTTCCCGCAGATAAGAAAGGGCCTATTGAACAGGCACTGTCAACGCTGAAAGATGCCCATAAGTCCCAGGATCTGGCCGCTGTAGAAAAAGCCACCGCCGAACTTACTGCAGTATGGCAGGCTGCTTCGGAAGAACTCTATAAAAACACCCAGGGTGGTGCCCAGGCTCCTCAGGGCGGAGACACTGCGGATGCCGGTGCTGCTTCAGGCCCAGGTAACGGTGGTAAAAAAGATGATGAGGTCACCGATGTGGATTTTGAAGAAGTGAAGTAAGTATTTAAATGAAGTGTGTTGATAATTTACCCCGCCTTTGGCGGGGTTTTTTTACATCTTACCGGAAAAATTTACAGTTGTATTTACCAAATTGTTAACATAATAAGTTATTAAATCTTAAAATCATCTCTCCATAAATCCGTGAACAGTTGAAATAAATTTATTCTCTCACAATTTTAGCGTAAGAAGACCCCTCATCGTCCTTCATTTTCAGAATAAACAGTCCTTTGGGAAGGGAGGAACAGTCGATCAAATAGTTGCCATCGACGGTGTTGCCTTGTGATGAAGTCTTGAGATTACCTGCCAGGTCATAAATATCCACGGAAACCTGCTGCTGGCCTGTAGTCTTAAGTGCTAAAGTCAGTTCATTGCCGATCAGAGGTACAGGAAATACAATGTATTTATCAGCCAGGGAGATTTCATTTAATGCCGTCGCTGCCTGAACGATTATTAAACCTTTCATGCCATGAGAAGCGACATGGGCGGTACAGACATAATAGAAAGTTCCTACATCAGGGAAATTCACCGTTCCGCTACCGGAGGTAAAATTGAAGCCACCCTGTAAGGCGGTGATTCCATTATTATCATAGGTGGTTTCGCTCACCTGAAGTAACGGATGATTTGCAGAGCCCTCAAATTTGACGCTTTCTCCTGCGTTTATGGTCAGAGTATCGGGGTTGTAAGAAAATCCGCTTTCCTGAACAGTATGGGTTATCTGCGCTTTAAGGCTTTGTGCGGCCAAAAGTGTCAATAAAAAAAAGGTGGTTGTTTTCATATTATTATGTTTTTATTGCAATAGAACAATTTAAAAAGGAAAAAGTTCTTTTGATTATTCCATTCCATTTATTATATCAATCGGTGACAGTTTGATGATTAACTAATCATCAGTTATCAAAACGGACAATTCACAGAAGGGATTTTACCTTGCCGCAAATACGTGATTTTGTGGTGGATAAATTGATTGAAATGAAATACTCACGGTTTGTCGCCAAATTCATGACTATGAGAATGGGCAGGCTTAAGCGGTGGAAGAAATTAGGACAGTGTCCACCCCGACGGGGTACCGAAACCCCGTCGGGGTGGATCAATTAATTCGCCAGCAATTCCACCTCCAGCGGCACGCCTTTTTTTTCATCCCGCAACAACGTTAATCCCTTATTGGGGCATTTGTCAACGCACACGCCACAGCCCATGCATTTTTCCCAGTCTATTACCACATGGTCATTCTCCAGGGAGAGGGCATTAAAAGGGCAGATATCCACACAGGTGCCACAGGCTTCGCACAGGTCGTGTTTTGACTGCACAACATAACCGGAGGAGGCCATCATCGGTGCACCAAATTTTAGCATATTTTCAATGCCGCCACAGCAGCATTTGCAGCAATTGCAGATCACATAAAAGCGATCCATCAGGGCATCCTTAAACCAGGCAGAATGAAGATGTCCTCGTAAGTGCTCCGCTTCAAGTAGTTCCAGTGCTTCAGCCCTTGTAAGCCGGCGGCTCTCGTTGGGATGGTGCTCACGCATGAAATCTGCAAAGGGCTCACCAATAAATAAGCATACCTGTGAGGGCAAGCAGGGATTGGGACGTGCATGACGGCAGCCACACTCAAATGCGACAATTTTCGGCGAAGCGTTCAACACGATACTTCGGGCAATATCATGAGGAACGATCTGTTCCAGGTTTTGCAACGGAATATCTTTATTAAGTGTGATGATTTTGGAGGCCTGTTCAGTAGTCAGAACTTTGCTGTGGTACCTGTCGACTACCCATTTTCGGATAAAGGACGGCGTTTTCGGATTTCCTTTGATTAGAAAATTCAGGTACTGTTTCTGCAGCCTGAGATAAATATAACCGTGCAATGCATTGAGATTCAGGAAGCGTCGTAAGCCCGCCATCCGTATAAACTTTCTGGTCGACGGCATCAGTAATCTTCCCTGTTCCCCGATGAGCCATAATACAAGGCCTAGCAGCAGGATTGCTCCGATAATAATAAATAACACCTTCATGCCAGTTGGAAATTATTAATACAAACCTTACTGTTTTTCTGCCGCAATCTCTTCCTCAATGGCAACGCGAACTGGGGTGTAAGTGAGACCGAGCTCTTTTTCAGCCTTGCTTCCGTCTACGCTGAAACCTTCTTTCATGATCCTCATCTGGTCGACTGACATACCCATGGGAGGCGGAAACTTGAAAACATTGGAGAGCCCTGTTAACATATAGGCACCGGCCATCGTAAGGAAATCCGGCATGGACAATTTGGGCAGCGGAACCCCTGTGATCTCGCTGATCATTTTGTTAAACTCGGTTATAGTCAATTGGTACTTACCGATCAGGTATTTCTCCCCGATATTGTCCGGCTTTTCTGTAGCCCTAACAATAGCCTCGGCAACATCTTTCACGTATACCCAGGTTAGGGTGGAGTTTTTTAGGACTTTGGCAGGCATACGTCCATGAGCAATGTCCGAAATATAACTTCCTGATGCCTTGGGATCTCCGGCTCCCAGAACCCCGCAGGGATTAATTACCACCACAGGCAATCCTTTGTTCTTATGGAAGTCCCAAACAATCTGTTCGGCTTCGTATTTTGACTGGGAGTATTTGCTGAACCTGATAGGGCCCAACTCACTTTCTTCCGTGTAAGGAACATCAGCCGGCTTTCCATATACCACCGCGGTGCTGACATATACCACCTTTGAAACCTTTGCTTCAAGGGCACACTCCATCACATTGCGGGTTCCTTCGACATTAACCTTTTTGTAAATAGCATTATTGGGTTCCCAAAGAGAGTATACTGCGGCATTGTGGATTACCCAGTCACACCCTTTCATGTCCTGAAGCATGGATGCCTTATCGGTAATATCACCCGTGATCAGTTTTGCACCGAGTGTTTTGAGCCGCTCACTGGCCTGATTTGTTTTCCTTACCAAACAGAACAATTCGTGTTCAGTTTTGGTCAATCGATTGACTACCTGGCTTCCTATAAACCCGGTAGCCCCTGTAATGAAAATTTTCATGTTATAGATTTAATTTATGTTAAGTCAATTAGTATCATCCCTGGAAGACTTCACTTATGACGCCTGTTCTGTTACCAGGACCTTATTTGGGATAAATAAGAACACCCCCGACGGGGTACTACCACCCCGTCGGGGTATGCTGTTAAATATTCACAATTTCTCCGATCTGGAGGATCACATCTTTGGTATAATTGGGCATGTCATCGGACAGTGTTTTGCCATGGGCGGCAAAACCGGCCTGAAATTGGTCCACGCTTTTAAAGGTAAGGTAGGCAATGGCAAAATAGGGGGCCGGACCTTCCATTCCGGCTATTCCGGCATCCAATTCAAATTTTTCCATGCCATAGGGTTCCAATAATTTTTTTGCCAGCGGAATATGGTTCTTTTTATAATAATCCATGTTAAACCAATTGTCGCCGGACTGGGGATAAAGCACTACAACGCGTATCATATTATTAGGTGATTAAGTGATTAGTTGATTTAAAGTTTGTTAATCAAAACCGGTTTTACCTGAAGAAATAGAACCGGTCAATATCCCGGTAAGGAGTTTTTAGAAAATTGATGATCATTCTATTAATCAATTCAGGCTGTTCAATGGGAACAACATGAGTGGCACCCGGCACCACAAAAAGCTGTACATGTGGTAAACTCGTAAAAAGAGATACAGTGTGGTCTAGGCTGATCAGGTCATGATCGCCAACCACGATCAGGGTAGGGGTCACTATTTTGCCAAGTTGTTCCACAGTGAGATTTGGATATTTATCCATGAGTGTATTAAGCTTCTTTCTGATCTCGGGTATTTTTTCAGGATTTGGAGAAAGCCTTTCAAGTCCGTTTTTGTACTTTTCAGTAAAAATACGGCTCTGGGTTATCAGGGGATCATTTATATCCATCACCACATTGTCGGATGGCGCAATGA
>Ga0315273_10000293_pt1 | contig 49435 bp, 40 predicted proteins | sample YL17G02_0_MG_FD_205753 | JGI IMG/M metagenome (GOLD analysis project Ga0315273, IMG submission 205753) | Sediment microbial communities from Yellowstone Lake, YNP, Wyoming, USA - YL17G02_0 | ecosystem: Environmental > Aquatic > Freshwater > Lake > Sediment | place: USA: Wyoming | collected... | reverse complement strand
GTCGTCCCTTCGAAAATCGCCGGATACCACTGGTTGGTTTCGCCGCCGATGAAGCCGTAGAAGTATTCGAACCCGCCGCCGCCGGTGGGCCAGGCATTGAACGGCCCCATGGGGCTCGTCTGCCAAACCGGCACTTCATGGCATTTGCCGAACTGCGAGGTCGAGTAGCCGTTCAGTTTCAACGTCTGCGCGATCGGCGAGATGGTGTTGGACATGAACGAGCACGAGCCCGGCGCCGACGTGGCAAACTCGGTGATCGAGCCCATGCCGGCCGAGTGATGATTGCGGCCGGTCAGGATCGCCTGGCGTGTCGGCGAGCAGAGCGCCGTCGTGTGGAAGCGGTTGTACTTGAGGCCGCCCGCCGCGAGCTTCTCGAAGTTCGGCGTCTGGCACGGCCCGCCAAAGGCGCTGGTGGCGCCGAAGCCGACGTCGTCGATCAGGATGACGAGCACATTGGGCGCGCCCTTGGGCGGCCGCAATTCCCGGATCGGCGGGTACTTCGTGTCCGGATCCTTAGCGTCGTAGGTCGTCAGGCCCACGTGCGGCTGATCCGGTATGGGAAGAACTGTGCGTTGAACCTTGTCTTGTGAACTCATAGTGTGTCTTCCTTGTTAGTTGACCGGCCGGAGCTAATCCCCCGGCGGACCGGTCGTCCGCCGGGGGCACTCCAACGTTGAGCTTGCATCATCACAACCACGCCGGGGCTACTTCACCGCGGCCGCATTACCAGACTCCAGCGCCTCCTTGTGGCGCTGCAGCTTCTCCATGACGTCGCCGACGCTCCAGCTCTCGGGCCGCTGCCTCGGCGGGAACTCCATCATGGTCTGAATGTACTGCCCGACGAGGGCGCCGGCCGGCGCCAGCGCGAAGACGCGGTCGATACGCCACTTCCAGTAGAAGATGCTCGACTTGTCGGCTTCCTCGAAGGGATCGGTCCGGAGGTTGACGAGCTTCGGGCACCGCAGCGGCGTGAGCGGATTCTGCCACGCGTTGGCGCCTTCAGAGTTTTGCTCCGCGAAATGGATTTTCCAGTTGCCATAGCGGATCGCCATCAGGTCGCCTTCGTCGCCCCAGTAGAGGAATCCCGGGCGCGGGTTCTTCTTCACCTCGCCCTTCCAGTACGGGAGCAGGTTGAATCCGTCGATGTAGACCTTGTAGGTCTTCTTGCCGGCCGTGTAGCCCGTCTTGAGCTTCGCCGCGATGTCCGGCTCGCCGGCGGCGGCCACGAGCGTGGGGAGCATGTCCTGGTGCGAAAAGATGTCGTTCGAGACCGTGCCAGGCTTGATGACGCCGGGCCACCGGATCGCGGTCGGCACGCGCCAGGCGCCTTCCCAGTTCGTGTCCTTCTCGCCGCGGAACGGCGTGGTTCCGCCGTCGGGCCAGCTCATCGACTCGGCGCCGTTGTCGGTCGAATACATCACGATCGTGTTGTCGGCGATCCCCAGTTCGTCGAGCTTGGCGAGGAGTTGCCCCACCTGGCGGTCGTGCTCGACCATTCCGTCGGGATAAACGCCCAGCCCCGTCTTGCCTTCGCACTCCTTCTTCAGGTGCGTCCAGATGTGCATCTTGGTTGAATTCCACCAGCAGAAGAAGGGCTTGCCGGCCTTGTGCTGGCGATCGATGAAGTCGAGGGCGCCTGCCGTGATCTCCTCATCCATCGTTTCCATGCGCTTCTTGGTCATCGGGCCGGTATCGGTGATCTTCTGGGTGCCGTCCGGATTCGCCCAGGTGTGGAGAACGCCACGCGGGCCGAACTTCTTCTTGAAATCAGGGTGCTCTGACGCTTTCGGATAATCCTCGTTTTCGGGCTCTTCCTCGGCGTTCAAGTGATAGAGGTTGCCGAAGAACTCGTCGAACCCGTGCACGGTCGGCAGGAACTCGTCTCGGTCGCCGAGGTGGTTCTTGCCGAACTGGCCGCACATGTAGCCCAGCGGCTTGAGCATTTCGGCGATGGTCGGATCCTCCGGCTGGAGGCCGAGTTTCGCCCCGGGGAGTCCGACCTTGGTCAGGCCCGTACGGATCGGCGACTGCCCCGTGATGAACGCGGCCCGGCCGGCGGTGCAACTCTGCTGGCCGTACCAGTCGGTGAACATCGCGCCTTCCTTGGCGATGCGGTCGATGTTGGGGGTCTTATACCCCATGATGCCGTGGTTGTAGGCGCTGATATTGAACCAGCCGATATCATCGCCCCAGATGATAAGAATGTTCGGTTGTTTAGCTGCCATAACGTTGTCTCCCTTGTTAGTCAACCTTGTTTCCCGTGACACTTTTTGAATTTCAGTCTGCTCCCGCATGGGCACAGCTCGTTTCGGCCCGACTTCATTTTCGCACGTTCTCCTCCTCTCTCTTCCGTTCCTATTACCTTCATGACTTCCTCGGCCAGCCTGCCTCGGCGGAGGAGTTCCGCCATGATCTTCATGGGCCCCTGGGTATGCTCGAAGAACGCCTTCAACCCGGCGCAGAGCCAGTTCAGTCCCGGTTCGCCGTCCGGAGTGGTCAACACCCGGTTCTTGGGACATTCCCCGTTGCAGGTAAACAGGAATGCACACTGGCGGCAGACGCTCGGCAACGTCGCCGATTTCGCCTGGCCGAACTGCCGCTGCTTGCCGGAGCCCACCATGTCTGCCAGCGGGGTTTGGAGAATGTTTCCCAGCAGGTGCCTGGGCTCGACGAAATGGTCGCACGAATACACGTCGCCGTTGTGCTCGAGTGCGACCCCCTCGCCGCAGGTCGGCTGCAAGATGCACAGTGAGGAGCGGCCGCGCAGGTACGACATGAGCACGCCGTCGAAGAACTGGACGAACATCTTGCCCACGTCACGACGCACCCATTCATCGAAGATCTCGATCAGGAACCGGCCATACTGCTCGGGCTTCACGGACCGGGCGGTGACCCGCATGCCTTCCTGGTCCCCGGTCTCGTTGTCCCGTTCGACGATTGGAATGAACTGGAGGTAGGGCGCCTTCAACTCGTCGCGGAAGAAGCGGTACACCTCCAGCGGGTGCTGGCTGTTGACGGCATTGACGGTGCAGAGAATATTGAATTCGACCTGGTGTTCCTGCATCAGGCGGGCCGCACGGACAACCTTGTCGAACACGGGGTTTCCGGCTTTGTCCCGGCGGTAGGCATCGTGTATCTCGCGCGGCCCATCCAGGCTCAGCCCCACGAGAAACCGTTTCTCGTGCAGAAACTTGCACCACGCCTCGTCGAGCAGCACGCCGTTGGTTTGAAGGGTGTTTTCGACCGTCATGCCGGGCCGCATGACATCCAGCTCGATTTCGACGGCGCGCCGGAAGAAGTCGAGCCCCATGAGGGTCGGCTCACCGCCCTGCCATGCAATCGTGACCTGCGGCACCGTATGCGCCGTGATGGTCTGCCGGATGTAGTTCTCCATCACGTCGTCTGACATGCGGAATTCGCTGCCCGGATACAGCCGCTCCTTCTTCAGGAAGAAGCAGTAATCGCAGGCGAGGTTGCAGCGCGAGCCGGTCGGCTTGGCCATAACGTGAAATGCACTTGGCCTGTTGCTCGCACTCATTCCTTCTCTCCATCCTTCCCACGGCCTGGTTCCACCGCTACGGCTGCCGCTGATTCCAGGTAAGAGGCAACGGCCTGCTCAAGGTTGTGGAACATTCGCTCGTGGCCCAGGGTCGCCCCCACCGATGACCGCTCAACCACCTGGAACGCCGCGGGATTGAGCGCTACCAGCCAAAGAGTGATGCCCCTCTGCCGCAGCTTCTGTTCGAAGCCGACCAGCATCATGAGGGCGGTGTATTCGATATCCGGTACGGCACCCAGGTCGATGGCCAGGACGCGCGGCTGGGCCTCGTCGATCAGGGACCACATCGTCTCACCGATACGCGGCGCGCTGGCGAACGTCATCCGGCCTTCCGTGCGGACCATGAGCAGGCCGGGGAACGTTTCGTCCTCGGCGTGGGCCTCCGACAATGGCCGGAAGACATTGGTGTCGCGCTTGCGTCCCAGGGCATAGAGCGGCGGATGGTTCGCCTGGTAGATCAGCGTCAACAGGGAAATGGCGATGGCCACAAGGATGCCCTGAAGCGTCCCCAGCAGCACAACGCCGGCGAACGCCGCCACCGCCCACCAGAACTCCGTACGGCGAACCCGCAGGATGGCACGGAAACCCTTCGGGCTAAGCAGGCCGGCCGTTGTGGCCACGACCACCGCGGCCAAAGTGGCCTGCGGCATCACGGCGATGAGCGGCGCGAGAAAGAGCAGGGTCGCCAGCACCGCCGCCGCTGTGACCAGTCCGGACATCTGGGTGCGGGCCCCGCCCCGGGAATTCACGGCCGTCTGAGACGTGCCTCCACCCGCCGGCATGGCTTGGAAGAAGCCGCTGGCGATGTTGGCCGCACCGAGGGCCACCAGCTCCTGATTGGCGGCGACTCTCGGCTCCCCATCTCGGGCGAACGCGCGGCCGGCGGCGATCGACTCGGTAAACGCCATCAGGGCGATGCCCAGGGCGCCGGGCCACAACTGCCACACCAGCGACACGTCGGGCAGCGCCGGCACGGGAAGCCCCCCCGGAATCTCGCCGATGGTGCTGACGCCCTGCGCACCCAGGTCCAGCAGCGCCGACGCGGCAATGCCGGCGGCCACGGCCACCAGCGGCGCCGGGATGCGCGGCAGGAAGCGGCGCATGGCAAACAGGGCGGCCAGCGTGAGCAGTCCCAGACATGCGGTCGCAAGTCTGGCCTCGGGCACGTGCACGGCAATGGATAACAGATACCGTAAGAACGGTTCCTTGTCGACGTGCATCCCCAGCAGTTTCGGCAACTGGCTTACGATGATCACCAGGCCGATGCCCGCCTTGAAGCCGGCCAGCACCGGATCGGAGATGAAATTGGCGATGAACCCCAGACGCAGGATGCCGGCCAGCAGCAGAAACGCGCCCACCAGCATGGCCAGGGTCGCGGTCGCCGCCAGGAGTTGCTGCCGGTCGCCCCCCGGAACGGCGGCGGCCAACTGGGCCGCGGTCAGGATGGCGATGGTCGACGTGGTGCTCACGCTCAGCGGGCGCGACGTGCCCAGCAGGGCGTAGATGATCATCGGCACCAGCGCGGTGTAGAGCCCCACCTCGACCGGCAACCCGGCGATCGTGGCATAGGCCATGGCCTGGGGAATGATCACCGCCGCCGCGGTCACCCCGGCGACCAGATCAAGTCGCAGCCACGGTAAACGATATTCGCTCAACCAGCTTACAATCGGTAAAATGGTCCACCTGCGTGCTATCATGACGGACAACACCCCCACAACAGATCCTACTGACCGGTCAGCCTCTGAAATAATCGTGCCGCCAGCTCGTCAAAGGGATACTTCATAAGAAGCAGCGGCACCAACGGCAGGATCACGGATGCCGCCAGCGCCACGGCGAGCCCCCGGCCCGCCGGAATCCATCGCATCCCGCGCACGACGTTCACGCTGTTCGTCAGATCGGCCAGCGACTGCAAGTCCGACGTGCCCAGTTGCGATTCGCCGGACGCCTTTTCGTCGCGGACCCACTTACAGTCAAACGCATGCACATAGCGCGACGCCATGGCCATGTATTCGCTCAAGCCCGTTGACCGGCAGACCCAGAGCTTACGGGTAAACAGTAAGAGCGGGCCGATAAACAGCACCGCCGTCAGAAGCAGGACGATCGGAATAAGGCTGTACAGGCCCTCGAACGCCATCGTTCCCGAGAAGATATCTTCCGCAAAACTTGCGGAAAACACCGCCGAGATCGCCAGGACCAACGGAATAAAATGCTCGTGCACAACCTCCAGGTATCCCAGTCCTGCCGCGCCGTCGGCGTGCGTCGGGATCAGATGGAGCTTGAGTCTTTCCACGCGCCAAAGGAAGTACCACCAGAGGCCCAGATGCCACAGCCAGCGAAGCATCAAGAATCGAAAGAGCGGCAGGCAAAACCCCAGATACCAGCCATGGACCCAGGTAAGCCTGCCTTCGGCCTGGCCAAGGATCGCCGCCCAACTCCCCGTCTTGCCCGGCAGATCAACGATCAGCTCGATCAGGGGTACCGCGAACACCGCCAGGAGAAAAAGGATCTCCGCCAGCCAGGAATCTTTCATCCGGCCGACACGGCGGATGGCCGACGCCAGGGCGGGTACCTCGGCATCAGGCACCACACCGGACCGCACGATGTAGCGGACAAACTCCGCCATCCGGGGAGCCACCCACGTTTCGCACGCGAAAAACAGCGGGATGGCGACCAGCAGGCGGACATGAACGCCGATGACGGCAAGAGAAAACATCTTGTGGCCGAACCCTTGCACCAGCGCCAGCACCATCAGAACGCCCCAGGCCAACAGGCCGAGCGCGACGCCCAGCCAGAGGGTATTCGTTGTTCCCCGGACCAGGCCCAGTCGGCGCCCCAACCGCTGCAGTGGGCCGCCGAACACGGAGAGTTCCGGAATCTTGTCGTTCTCTTTCATGTTCCGATTCTCTACTGCTGTGCCATGATCACGCGTGCGCGATTCTGGAGGTCCCTAGAACAATACGCCGAGCAGCTTTTTCAACAGTTCTTCCAGCGGCATCATGGTCAGTGCCAGCGGCACCATCGGCGCCAGTGTCGCGGCCGCGAGCAGGAGGACGGCCTCCTTCGTAACCGGCACGATGCGCATGGTCCGCACGACCTCGAGACTATTGCCCAGATCGGCGAGGGACTGGATGTCGGCGCTACCCACGAGCGGCTCATCGGCAGGCGCACCGCCGCGCAGCCATTTGACATCGAACTCGCGCACGTAACGCTGGGCCAGCGTGTCATATTCGCGACCGCCCGTCCGCTTGGCCTGAGCAAGCTGAGGCCCAAACACCAGAAGTGGGCCGAAGGCCACGCACAGCACAAAGACGACCATGACGGCGATCTCGGCCTTGAACTCAAGCAAGCCGGCTCCGAGAAAGAAGATGCGGTTGGCGAGCTGTCCGGCAAGCAGCGCGCCGAACGCTACCGCAAGCGGGGCGAAGGCGTAGGCCGTCTTGGAAAGAAATCCCATGCCGCCGACGCGATCCGGATGCGTGGGAACCAGGCTCAACTTGATGCGTGACACCTGCCACAGAAAGCGGGCCCAGACAAACACTCGAAAACACCAGCGGCACAACAGGAACTGCAAGATGGGCAGGCTCACATAGCCATACCACATCCCCGCCAACGAGAGCTTCGAGCCCTCGACGGACGGGGTCGCATACCATGTGGCCGCGTCGAGTGCCATGCACTGGCGCCAGACGATCAGGATACCGACGCCATACACGAAGGCGATCAGCAGCACCTCGGCGAGCACCGAGTTGCGCAGCCGAAACGCCGATGCGATTGCGGCATCGAACCGCGACATGGCGCTCTCGGGAATCAAATGGCGTTCCAGGAATTGCTTCACCAGGGAAAGCATACGCCGGTGCACCACAAGCTCGGCGCCGATCAACAGCGGCATCACCACCAGGAAGCGAACGTGAACTTCCACGTCCCACAGGAAGGGTACGACCACACCTGCGCCCCGCACCTGTCCTTCGAGAGCCGAGAGCAGCAAGAGCGGCAGCCAGGCGAACAGCGAGATGACGATGATGCGTCGGCACAGCAGCGTCAGCGCATCGTCGGACAGATGCGCGCGACGCAGAAACTGGAAGAGCGGCCCGCCCAGGACGAGCGAGAAGTCTCGCGGATCCCGGGGCACACTGTCACTGGATACTGACGTTGGGGGTTTCATTTGAAGTCACTCACCTCTGTACGTGGTCTTCCGTCCTGCTATCAGCAGCGACCGGCAGCCCGGCCTGGGCTGCCGCTCACGAATCGCCCACGCCCGTCTCCTGCCTCGCCATCACTGTCCGGACGCCTGCGGCCGGACCATCTCCGGCGTCACGACCTCCTTGACCGCCCCCGTCGGCGGTTCGAACTTGAATACATCAGCCGCCGGTGTCGACGTCAGATCCCACAGGTCCATGGCCGCCGTAAACCGCGGCACTCCCGGCAGGCGTTTGTAGGTGATGGTCACGCGTCGCGGCAGCGGCCGATCGCCCTTCTCGATCCAGATCTCCCAGTCGATCGCGTCCTGCGTGAACGCCAGGTGATGGCAATCGACCACACCCGCCTTGTGCAGGCCGACATAGTCGGCCGACGTAATCCGCTCGGCCAGCCGGGGGTAGAGATCCATGGAGAATAGCTCCACCAGCGGCGCCGACGTGTTGTAGTCCTTCGCAAGTTTCGCCAGCGTGGCCTCGATCGTGTTCGGCGCCTCCAACGATCCGTAGATGTTCTTCTGGCGGTCGAACAGCGTCACCCGAGTGCCATCATACAGATACATCTTGTTATCCTGTCCCATGCTGACGTCGGCCCGGAACTTGTCCGGACGGACGAGCGTCAGTTGTCGCCTGCTGACAACCTGAACCTTGGTTCCATTTGCCAGAACCTCCTCGGCGACCACATCGGCCGTCACAAGCGCATGCGGGAGTCTGCCCAGGTAATCGGACATCGCCTTCAGCACCTGCTTGGGATCCGGGGTCTGGGCCTCGTTCGGAATCTCCGCCACGACGTAGCCCTTCTGCCCGTCCTTGTCGCCCGCCTTGTAGTAGACGCCGTCGCTGTAGTAATAGGCATTATTCTCTATGACCGTTGTTGTAGATTGTGGGGGCAGCGATGCATAGAAAAAGCCGATCAGCGGATAAACCCACTCGTAGCACCAGTCGTCGTCATGCCAGTACGGCGAGTACCAGTTGTAGCCGGAGTAGTAGCCTCCATTCGGGTAATGCACGGCCCCCGGCGGCAGGCTGGTGAATACCTCGTTGCCGTGAGGACCGCGGACGCCGGCCACATAAGCGCCGTCGGGTCCACGGATGGCGGCGGCCCCTTGCCCGCCGGGTCCGCTCACATAGGCCGCGCCGCCCCCTTCGGGGCCGCGCACGGCGCCGCCGGTGGTGCCGCCAGGGCCGCGGAAGCCGCCCGCCGCCCCGCCTTCCTGCCCGCGTATGCCTGCGGCCGTACCGCCGCCAGGACCCCGGATGGCCCCGGCCGTCCCGCCCCCGGAGCCCTCGACGACCACCCCGCTCCCGCCGCCTGGGCCCTGGCCATAACGGATCTCCGATCCGCCCGGGGTGGTCCAGCTTCCCGACTGGGCGCCGGCAGGACGGTTATACGTCCCCGGGCTGGTGGTCGTGCCGCCATTGAGGAGCGAACCGGCGTTGCTGGGCCGTTGAGTTGTACCCAGCGCCGGCCTCGTTGCGGCGACGCCCGTGGCAAGCACGGACGGCGTGGTCGGCAGCGTGCTCGGACGCGCCACCGGCTGCGAAACCAACGGTGTGCTCGGCCGTGAATAGGCCGGTGTGCTCGGCCGTGAATAAGTCGGCGTGCTCGGACGTGAATAAGCCGGTGTGCTCGGACGTGAATAAGCCGGTGTGCTCGGACGTGCCGCCGGTCGCGAAATCGACGGGCTCGAACGGATGCCGCCCGCGCGGGCCCCCCCGCCCCCGCGCCCGCCTCCGCCACGGGCCGCCTGGCTCTGGTCCAGCGCAACGGACAAAGAGAGGCACCCCACTACTGCCGACGTGATGACTCCCTTGAGATTCATGGTCTGCCTCCTTCGTCTTCACGGACAAGATCGGAAATCTGCACCTGGGTCGCGCCGCTCGGCGGAGTGAATGTAAACGTGCCGTCCTTGATGTCCGCTTTGAGGTCCCAGTTGGTGAACGTCGCCTCGAACCCGGGGTGCCCCGGCTCGTTCTTGAACGCAATCGCCAGCTTGAGCACGAGCGGCTTCTCGCCCGCGTCGATCCAGATCTGCCAGTCCAGATCTTCCTGCGTGCAGAGGATGTGGTGGGCCTGCCGCCCGGCGACCGTCTCCACCCCGACGTAGGTGACTTCCCGGGTCTGTGACGTGGCCGCAGCGTGTATCCTCGCCGCCAGCAGATCGGACATCGGCAGGTCGAGATCGTACTTGTCGCGCAGGTGCAGGATCATCTCGACCGTGGTGCCGCTGAAGTCTTCGCTGGCGTACTCGTTGTTCACTTTGTCGAGCATCGTCACGGTGTGCCCGTCGTACCAGGCGGCCCAATCGGTCCCATCGTCCCCCTTCGCCGCCAGGAACAGGTGGCCCGGCCGGACCGCCACGACCTCCACCTGGTGCGAGACCTGCACCAACTGCCCGGTGTCCAGGTACTCGTCGCGGATCGATGACTGGGAAACGCGCAGGGCCTGGGCCTGACGCAAGGTCTCGCTGGCGGCCTTGAGCAACTGCCCGGCCTGCGAATCCGTCGTCGACCTGGCGGCTTGCTGCACCACGCATCCCACGACAGGGATCGCCACGGCCAGAACCACCGGCCACCAACGAACTGATCGCCAATGTCTCATGTCCGTCCTCCTTAGGGTTGGCCCTCACCGTCCAGCGAGCTCGCCTGGCTGCAACAGCCATCCGAAGCCACGCCTCGTGATAGCGGTATATGTTATGACAACTCCCGTTCACCTTCTGGCTGGAAAACCCGGCGATCGGTTCACCTACGACGGCTCCAATCGTGTCGCCCGGATCGCTTCCAGGCCCCGAATCTCCGTGACCGTGTGGATCCGGACTTCCGGGGGCTCGGTAGCCATGTCGAGCACCGACAACAGGTCCCGGAAGCTGTTCGACCGCACGTGCCTGTCCAGGTTCTCCTGGCCGTCCCATTCTTCTGAAAACGTCAGGACGTTTTCGTCGTCGTCGTCGGCTGAAATATGGCAGCCCGCGCACCCCGTTTCCACGCTCGTGGGGCCCAGCATGGGCCGGATCACGTTCAGGACGGCGGCGCGATTCCGGGGATGGACCATCATGCGAATCGTCAGCAGGATCATCCCGACCTCCTCGCGTACGCCCGGGCGGATGGCTCAGCACGAACGCGCATCCGCACTTCGAAGCGTCCTACTTCGGAAACAGGAGCTGCACCTGGAGGCGGAGTTGCCACTCCGGGCCGTTGTCGGGGGTCACGACGTTGTAGTAGCCCGCCACTTGCAGGTTCACCGGCATCTTGCCGATCTTGAAGATCTGGCCCACGCCACCGCCCACGGGGATCGTCCAGCGGTTGTCGCTGTCGGCGGTCCAGTCGGCGGTGAGGATGGGCGAACTGGTCAGGTAGAAGCCCCCTTTGAAGTTGTAGTTGACAAACGGCTGGAGCAGGAACTGGTTGACGCGGCCGCGGTTCGAGTGGCCCGCATAGGACCAGACGTTCTGCACCAGGGCGCCATAGAGCCATGGGCCGTTGCTCATCAGTCCCACGAAACTGGGGCCGGCCGTAAACTTTCCGGGCCCCAGGAGAGGGTCTGTGTCGCTCGGGAATTGCAGCACCGGGCCGACGCCCCAGGTGAGGCCCTTGGACTTGGCCGGGGAGAAAAACGCCGAGAACTGCACGTCGCCCAGGCCGGCCTCCGGCCCGACGCCCGGAGCCAGTTCAGGCTGCCAGACGAGGGGCATGATCGTTCGCGTAATGAGGTTCCAGTCTTCGCTCAGCGAGATGGGGATGACAGGCTGGATGTTGAGGATGTTCTGCATCTTGTCGTGCCGCCCGACGCCAAAGTTCATCTGGTTCTGGAACGGCACGCTGATCATGTTGGCGATGGGGTTCTGGGCCGCTTTGGCCATGGCCTCGGTGTTTCCGCCCTCTTCGCCTTTCGCCGGGGGGGCACCCGCGGTCGGGGGCTCGGAACCTTGCGGAGCCTTGTCGCCCTTGAGGGGGTCGATGGCAGCTTGGGAGAGGAACAACGTCGGGGTTTCGCCGGCGGGCTGCGGCACGGCATCAGCGGCCCACGTAAAGCCGCCGGCGAGGCCGACCAGCAGGCCTGCCGCAACAAGGATAGTGCGTTTCATCGTTCCTCCATTTCTTGCTGGTGCTCTTAGCTTGGGTCGCCGCGCCCTACCGGGTCGCTTGCGCCAAGCGGTCTGACGACCACCGCACGTAGACTCCATACTACAAGACGCATCCCGCGCGCGGAGGCCAAATGCAAAAAAACGGGGGCTGTGCGGGCTGAACCGCCAACAACCAAATCGCAACACAAGACGCCAGACCTCGCTCGGCAATGCCATCGCTACTGAAAATCGTAACCGTTCACGAGATTCTACTCGAATAGCTCGCGGGCGGCAAAAGAAAAATAGTGCACCGGACCCCGAAAAGCCGGGAGATGCTGCCGCAGCCGAACCCAATGACGAGATCGGTTCCCTTCAACCGGAGGGCGAGTCATGACAAGGCCGTTTGAACAGATCATCGCCAACCTGTCGGCGCTGGCGATCGGCACAGTCGAGTCCGTTTCACCCGATGAGATTCGCGTATTGCTTGACCTGGAGGCTCCGCAGTCCACTGCCCTGAACACCGGCGTGCCTAGCGCCTGCGCCTGTTGCGGCGTCGGCGCGACGGCGGAACGATCTGCTGTTCGGTGCGGCCTGCGCCGCGGCCGTCGCGGTCCTCGTTCGGGAACGCGCTCAGGTGGACGCACACGCCCTCGGCCACGAGGGCCTGGCCCACGAGGTCATCGGCCTCGAAACGCCAGTCCTCGCCTACGCCAACCGAGGGGCACGGCTGGCACGGAATCTGGCCGACGCGCCCGAGGACAAGCAGCGCATTGCGGGGCGCAAGCGGCGGGTCCTTGCGGTTCAGCGCCGCGAGGGCGTCCAGAGCGTAGCCGGTCATCAGCCGCGGCCAGACCCGCTCAAGCGTCTCGGGCCGGTCGAAGAGGTCGATTGCCGCGAAGCTGCCGCTGATCGACACCCACACGCCGCGTGTCCCCTCCGGGTACGGCAGGGCCTTCAGGTACCCATCGAGCGATTGGCGGCGCTGCTCGATGGCATCGTGCATCGCCATCGTCGGCGACACGCTACCGAGCGAGGCGCAATTGGCGGCCACCTCCTGCCAGACCGCTCCCTGGTCGCTCATCTGTAACATCAGGGCCGGATGCGATACCGGCAGGTGTGGCGCTCGCCTTCATCGTAGATGTCCATGCCGGGGGGAACAGGAATGATCTCGACCAGTTCGGCACGCAGAATCTTGGCGGTCTCGCAGGATGCCCTATTCTCGGCATTGCAGGCGATCCACACTGGATCGAGGCCGTGGCGCTTAGCAAGCGGCAGGAGGATCGCCGTGGCCTTTGCGGCGTAACGGTGGCCACGGTGTTCGCGATATACCTCGTAACTGATGTGACCGGCGAACTTGAGGACGTGTTCCGTGTTGCCGACCCGGAGTTTGATGGTGCCGACCTCGGCGCCGGTGCCCACATGGACCATCCTGAAGCGGTACTCCGGAACGTAGTTCCTGGACGGGTCCCCAGGGAACCTCTCTTGGAGGACGAGCCGGAGTTCTCCGTCGGTCAACTCCCCGGGGTCCAGGAACCGAAACTCATCCGGCTCGTCGTCGGGTCTGTAGGCCATAGGGTGCGATGATGGGCGATCACCTCAAGAAAGTCAAGTCCGGCGACCCACTGCGGCTGCCAGCCGCGACGCTCAACACCTTCATCGACGCTTCGCGTGATTGCCTGGAGCGCCAGCAGAACGTTGGCGGCGACCCCGGCCCGGTCGGCGAGCTTCGCGCCGCAGCCTGCGGCGGCCATGCCCGTGTAATACAGTTAAGGCCCCCGAAGAGCCTCCTGGCTACCCTAGGTCGCATTTCCCGTTTGGGCCTCCAAGACACCCCTGTTTTGTGGGGAAATCGAGGCGCCTTTTTCGGTTACCTGCTTACATGAACTGCGACTTCGCGCTACCGCCCACCGCGTGGCCTCGCGCCGCCGAGACTTCGCACACGAGTCGCACAACCGCCGTCGTCTCAGGAGCGGGCTTCCGCACGCGCAGAAGCGAGTCGGCGCCGGGGCCAGCAGGACGTTGAGCTCGGGGTCCAGTTTCACATACGCCGCCGTCACGCCGGGGTACTTCACAGAGTTGCGCGTAGCCAGCGGCAGGACCGACGCCTCGAAGTACGGACACCGTAGCCCGCGCACTGTGAGGCAGGGCCTGTCCCACAGGCACGCGTCGCCCGGCTTCGCGTTCGCGCACTGGCCCTGAACGAAGGACCGTAGCGGGGTATGCCCCAGCGGCTGGGGCAACTGTTGGGGCACGCCGTCAGGCAATCTCGTCAGGGTGCAGCGCGAGCACTTCGCGGACACTGCCTCGATGCCCACGACCAGCACCGCCCCACAACGGCTGCACGCGAGATACTTTCGATTTCTGTATCTACGATGCGACTCAGGTGCCTGAAGGCAGCGGCAGCTCTTGCATGCGGTCTCCCCCGGCTTCTCGTAGGTCACGCGCCCGCAGGAGCGGCAGGTGATCCGCCTGAGGCCCGTGGCCTCAGACGGCAGCGGCGCGGGAGCTTGGGGGGCAGGTTCAGTCATGGCGGGGCTCCTTCCGTCCCGCTACCCACCCGACAAGCAGGAGAAAGCCACGCTCACGGTCCTCGAACAAGCGGAACTGCTGTGGGGGGGACGTAGCGGCGTAGCTGCTGCCTCTGGCGCCGCCAGACAGCCCCTCGCGATGGGACATGGGGGCCTGGGACGTGGGACCTTCCGGCGGGAATTCCTGCCGCCAATCGGGCAAGGTCGGAACGCCAGTTTCCGTTCGCGCCAAGGTCATATCTCCCGAAGACACCCTGATCGTCATCAAGCTGTATCTGCCCCAAGTTTCGCCGTCTCCGGCGCCGGTGTCAAACCTCAAAATGGATTTCAGAACTGGATTGCCCCCTTGCGTGCGCCTTCAGAGCACCGCATAATTCGGGCATGATCCTCGGTCTACCACCGCCGGTGGAGTATTACTGCCAAGGGTGCGGCAAGCACCTCCCACGCTACGCGCTCACCCGCGTCCGCTGGCCCCCCGTCTGGAACCGGACTTGGTTCGTCTGCCGCTCCTGCCTCCCCAAGATGCTCCGCGAGGGCTGGCGCGTCTACTTCGGCCTCAACTACGACCTCCCTCCCCCTCCAACCCCTCCTCGTCGATCTCAACCACCGCCTTCGCCGCTTCTGACCCAAAACCACGATACCCTTACCCCCAGAAAGTAAGTGGGCATGGCATCACCAAGCCCCGCGGGCCTTCGGGGGCGTCCCCCCCGGCCTTTGGCACGCGGCGGCGCGCCCTTCGCGCTAGGCGCTGGCGTGCACCGCTGCCGCCGCTGCCGCGCCCGCTGCCGATGAGGGCCTGGCCGACGGCGAGCAGGCCGACCGTGCCCCACGGGCACCCCAAGCGCTCGGAAACGCTGCACAGGTGGGCGGATGCGACGGTTTACTAATCCGTTGCACGGCTCGCCGACCTCAGCAGACTGGCCGGCGAGCGCGCCCCGATCCACCACGCCGACGCCGACGACCTCGCCGACTACGCGACCCCGCCGCCGCGCGCAGGTCCCTGAGCATCACATCTCATGCGCCCAGGAGGGCACATGTCAGCCACAGGCGCACATTCATCAGGAGGACACAGGCTACAAGCTCTCATGTGACACATGTACTACATGTGCCACAGGGGCGGGCGCAACCTCGCCGAGACCACGGCACGGCGCGCCGCAGCACATCAACCCAGTGCGATAGTTGCCCATCTTGCCACGAGAAATCCGGGAAAAATCCGAAAATCGTAACCCACGACGCCCACGGCACTTGTGCGCTTTGCATCACACTCCGAAGATATATAGCACCGGCGCTGTCTCCGCCGCCCGATGTGCATTCCACCCCACAAATACGGGCGCATCCTTCCAGAGAACGTTGCTAACTCGCAACGCTTACTTACGGAGGGCACGCATACCGCGTGCTCCGAGCCAAGGAGACGAGAGCCATGATTACCGCGACTATCGACCCGAAGTCCAAGAAGCTCACCGTCGTTGCCGACCTCGAACCGGCCCGCCCCAGCGCGAGCGGAAAGACGCTGGTTGTCGCCAGCACCCACGGCAACCAGGTGACGACGGCCACAGTTGACGGCAAGCCCCTCGTCGTCGGCCTGAACGCCTACATCCGCGCCCACTAGCCTCGCGCGCCCGCAAGGGCGCCCCTGGGCCTGCGTCGAGCGGACCCACGGGCGCCAATGCTGGCGGTGGAGACGACGCCATGTGTAGCCCCAGGCTGCCGCGACTGTGGACGCTCGTTGACCTGTTGCGCGACCTCGGCAGCGACCTGCCGACGATCCCCATGCCTCGCGTCCGCACGCACTGGGCCGCGACGGCAATCGGCCTATCGCGCCTCCGTATCGAGGCCAGCCCACTGCCGACCCGCCAGCGCCCGCCCGCCCGCTTCATGGACAGGGCGCGTACAGTCCTGCAGTTGACCGACCCCAACCGCGCGGCCTGAGCACGAGGGCGCCACGCGGCGCCCGTCCCTCCCCTCGACGAGGAGGCGGACGGATGCCGCGAGCCGCGGCCGGGAGGATGCGTAGGTGGACTGGGGCACGATCATCGTGACGTTCGGGCCGCTTGTGGCGTGGGCCATAGCGGCGGCGTGGGCACTCAGGCACAGGAGGCCAAGACGATGAAACTGACGGCCGAAGAATGCAGGGTGTTGCTTCCGGCGATGCAGCGGGCCATCCAGCGCCAGATTGATCTCTGGCACGCGCTCAGGGACATTGAGAGCATCCTGGGCCAAGAGCCTACGGGCCTCGACCTCGCCATTGAGAGCGAGGCGGTGAGCATCGACGAGCCGGAGAGCCTGGGCGCGGAGTGGGTCGCGGCGGTCATGGATGTGCTGCTCAAGGACTACTGCTGCACCACGGCGACTGACATCCGGGCGGCCATCGAGAAGCATCGCGCGGCGGTGCTCGCGTGCGGCGGAGACGATTAGCCGGTGGGCAGGCGACGTCTGCCGAGGAAGGAATGCCAGCCATGACACACAGGAAGATGTTCGCAGGCGTGATCTACCGGGCCAAGCGGGGCCACGTATACGACCCGCGGCACCCCCGTTACAACTGCTTCACGCCCGCCGAGTATGCTGACGGGTGTGACAACATCGGCGACTGTTGGGTCCTTGACCAGCGAGGCAACATCCATCCGGGCTACAACGTGTCGCCCATGCCCGTCTGCGTCGCCGTCCTGGGGGAGATCGTGGGAACGCTCTTCGGCGAGAAGGGGGAGTAGCCATGCGGCCGACCGTGAAGGCGTTCGAGGCGTTCCTGCGGGACGCTGGCATCCCCTACGTGGCGGTCACCGAGACCAAGCGGGCGCTGTTCTCCGGCGTCAAGCTGAAGTCGTTTGACTTCGTGGTCTACTCGACGCAGGGGCCGAACATCCTCGCCACCGTGAAGCCGTTCAGCCAGGGCAACATGCGGGCCGAGATGGGCCGATGGGAAGAGGTCTTCGGGAAGGGTTTCGCGGCGGCGGAGGTGCGCCACCGTCGGGGCCGATGGGTGTACGTGGGCCTGGACGGCAGAGAGACGGATGCCGAGGGACAGGAGGCTGAGACGCTGCCGAAGCAGGAGGCGGTGCCTGTGATCGGGGGGCAATTGCTCCTGGTGGAGACGCGGACACAGCCAACCCTGTTTGACACGGGAAAGGGGTAGCTATGCGAGGCTACAAGAGCACGCGACAGCGGGCGAAGCTGGCCATAGCGCACTGTGCGGTCTGTCGATACGTCCGGCACAGCGCGGTCTGCGGGACCTGCCGATGGCGGGCGGCGCTGGCGGCGGAGGAAGTGGACGGGCAAGAGATATTTGCCTTCCAGGCGGAGGCCGAGGAGGCGGAACGGCTCGGCCACGTCGAGATCCTTGAAGTCCGCGTGATCGAGATCGGCGACCTGACAGCGCCGGTCTGCGAGTTCTGCGGGTGGTCCACCGGCGCCGAGTGGTCCGATAGGAGCGACGGGCGGCTCGTGCGAGCGCGGCAGCCGGACGGCAGGGAGTACCCGTACTGCTCGGCCGTGTGTGCCAAGCTCGACGAGCGGCACAAGCAACTGCGGCCGGCTGAGCAAGTCACCTTTGAGTTCGACATGGCAGGGTGAAAACCTCAACCCACGGCAAGGGTGCGGGAAGCGGCCTGCTGGCCGTCCCTCGCCACCAGGTCAGGCAAGGCGTCGGCGGCGGCAATCTCGTCTTCGGCCTTCAGGTGCGTGTAGTACTTCATCGTCAAGTTGACGTTCGAGTGGCCGAGGAGTCTCTGCAAGGTCTTGGGGTGAACGCCAGCCTCCGCGGAGAGCGTGGCGTAGGTGTGCCGTAGGGAGTGGAAGTCCGCGCAGCCTTCGGCCGTCTCATACTCGATGCCCGCCGCCTCAAGGTCTCTCCTGAGCATCTTGGCGGCGTGCAGCTCGGGCAGAGGAAACAGGGGAACGCCACCGGGCTTGCCAAGGAGGAACTGCCGAAGCGCCGCGGCCACGGTCGGCTTGAGGGTGATCGTGATCGCCTTCTTGTTCTTCACGCGGCCGCTCTGGACGGTCACGGCGGCGCGGTCATTGACGAAGCGGAAGCTCTCAGGCACCAGAGAGATCAGGCTGCCCAGACGGAAGCCGGTGTTGAGGGCCACCAGGTAGGCCATCGAGCGCGTCTCCGGGTCCAGGTTGTAAGACATGCCCACCTTGGCGGGCGCTTCCAGGAGGGCCACGCACTGGGCGGGAGTGAGCGCACGGCGAGCATGCAGGCGGTCCGTCGCCTCCGAAGGTCCCTTGATGCCACAGTACGGGTCTCGTGTCGCCCGGTTCGATGTGACAAGCCAGCGGGAGAACTGCTTTACGACGACGAGAGGCTTACCGCATGTTCGCTCGCCCCGTCCTTTCGCGCGGAGGTCCGCACGGTAGGCGTCCAGGCGGGAGAGGTCCTCCAGGTCCGTGATCGTTGCGTAGCCGCAGCCGGCGACCACGCGGCGGAGTTCGGCCACCGTCTCATTGACGTGCTTCTCCTTGTTCCCCTTGGCGAGGAGGGCCTTCTCGAAGGCCGCGAGGTGCTCCTCGATCGGCGCCGCCCGAAACGCCCGCAGGCGCTCCGAAGCGTCGTCCACCGTGCCGAGGCGGCGCCCAAGCTCGCGCGTCTTGATCTGGGTGAGCGCATCCTCGGCCTCGGCTTTCGACGTGCCGCGCGGGAGGCGGATTTTCGTCGGTGAATCGGGCAGGTCAACGCCTGCAATCACGAACTGCTTACGGGTCCTGTCGAATTGCAGACTAGCCATGTGCGAATCTCCTTATCTAGGACCGCTCGGAGTATAGCACAGGCGTAGCGCAATCGCAACCACCAAATCCGGGAATTTCAGATTCAATCATCTTCGCGTCGGACGATGAGGATATCGTACCCGGCCGCCTTGACAATCGCCTCCGCGGTCGGCACGCGGAGCATGTTTGTGCCGTGCATCAACCGAGAGATTTGCGAGCGGTTGATGTCCGCCTTCTTTGCCAGCGCGTACGGCGACAGGCCGCGGCGGCCGGCCGCCCGCACACAGTCACGGATACGATCCAGCAGCGGCGCCAAGTGCGCAGTCGGCATGTGTGTTGTCCCTCATTCCCCCGCGGAGATTATACCTGCACGGTGCTGAAAGGCAACGTCTTACCCGCTGCTATCCTTTCGCATCCAGTCCTTCACAGTCTTTGTCAAACACGGGATCGCACACGGTCTGGAGTTCGCGGATCCCTTCCGTTGCCTCGCAGCAGGCCGAGAGTCAACAGATCACCCTCAGTCTGATACGAGCGGCCGAAGGAAACAAGCTCCGACGCGACTCGTCCGCCAGTACAGACCTGCGTCACGGACGGCAGGCGCTCCCCCACCGGCTCAGAACCTCCTCAGCGGCAGGCGCGATGGTTGACGTGTGCTCAGGTGCTCGGTCTGTGTTGTGCGAAACGGTGTAAGTGTACGGGGCCGGGTTATCCGGTCGCGGGGGTATGGGCGTGGCGCCTGCGCAATCCTGGCGCGTCTGGCGGGCCTCTACGCGGGTTTCGGCGTGCTTCTGATGCAGACGTGACGTGGGCCGCCTACCGGCCTTCACCCGTCACCTTGACCATCGCAACGATGCCCGCCCTGATTGCCGCCAGGCGGCCCAGGCCGCCGCAGGGCTACGCCGACACCCTGCTTGGCTCCCTTTAGCCTACCGAGCATCACTCCCGCCTTCCTTCGCGTTGACGAGCGCGGCGAGGCGGGCGCGCTCGTCGGGCGGCAGTTGGAGAATCAGGGCAGCGAGGGCATCGGCGGTCAGCGACGCGGTGCGTTCAGGGCTGCTTTCGTGCGCGTTTTCCGCTTCGCTGGTGCAAGCACTGGTGCAAGCGGGCGTCGTCGTCGCCGTAAGTCCTTGATTTTGCAGATGGTTAGAAGCGGGTGCCTTCTCCCTTACAAGGACGAGGTCACAGGTTCGAGCCCTGTAGCGCCCACCAACAGAAAGGCCCTGAAATTGGCCATTTCGGGGCCTTTTTTTGTTTTCAGGCTTTTCTATTTTCTGCTGGACACCCCCCGCGAGGGGGGCACGGCGAATCTTATGGTAACTGCACCAGTTCCCCGAGGAGAAGCTGTGCCAAGGCAACGCCCAGAAGTCCCCGGCAGCACTTACCTGAACGGCAAGAGGTTCTGGTGGGATGTCCGCCTGCCCGGCGAGGCGCCCGCGCCGCAGACGTTGCTGGCGGCCTCCGGCCCAACCCCCGGTCAGGTTGAGATCTTGAGCGAGACGCCCACCGTCGCTCTGGCCTTTGCCGCCGCCGCGAAAGCGGCTTTGCCGACGTCCGACCCGGCCCTGGCGCCCGATGACTGCATCGTGGATCTGCTCGCCCTGCCGAAGCATGGCTGAGGGCCAGGGCCACGATCTGCGGCCGCACGCCGACACAACGGTGCAACGGAATGTATTGGCAAAGGCCAAATTCGTTGTGTATGATTCCAGACCAAGTGCAGGGTCGAATTTCAGGCGGGTGACGTGGAGCCGGGGGCTCCTCCGTTGTGCCAACGGCGTGTTATGCTGGCAGGAAGCCAAAGCTCCGCATCTTGTGCGGATCCGTCTAATCATTGTTAGACACACAAAGTACAAACGCATCAAGGGGGAACAGGAATGCCGATTCCAGAAGCCAATATCAACAACACCGGCTCACTTGCCAAATTTCTTGGGTCGATAAAGACCGCAGGAGTTCCCCAACGGGTCACGGGTGAGTTTCTCAAGACTCTCGGTTTCAAGAGCAGCAATGACCGTCCGATAATCACAATCATGAAGGCAATCGGCTTCCTTGACGCTAACGGCAAGCCCACCGAAAGATACAAGGCTTTCAGGTCCAACGATGGCGCACGAATCCTTGCGGCGGCGCTACGTGATGCGTACGCGGACATGTTCTTGGCTAACACAAGGGCGGAGACGCTTTCGCTCGACAAGCTCAAGGGGATTATCGCCAGCAAGAGTACAAAGGGCGAGGCTTCGGTCGAACGGATTGCGCGAACGTTCCAAGTCCTGGCAAAAGCGGCGGACTTCTCTGAGCCTTCGGAGATTCCTGGCAAGACTGCGCCGGAAAAGCAGAAGCAAGAGCCATCCGAGAGCGAGAACTCAGCACCCGATCAACTGCCCCCACTCCGGGGGAAGTCCCCTTCGTTCCACTACAACATAGAAATCCATCTGCCAACAACTACCGACATCACGGTGTACAACGCAATATTCAGGAGTCTGAAGGAGAACCTCCTGTGAGCGAACAGACCATCGACAAGACTCGCGAATTCGTGTTTCGCGGACTGCTGTCCCTTGACTCGCTGCAGCAACTTGAGGGGACCGGTGTCTACCTACGGGACAGCCACAAGCGCCTCGGCTCCGCACTCGCCGAACTCACTTTTGCTGAATTCAGTGCCCCAATCCGCGACGGCGCGGAGAAGATGGCACGCCTATACGTCGCCTTCTTCTGCTTCGAGAATTCCGTGCGTGAGTTCGTGGCACAGAAGCTACGCGATGCCTATGGGGACACGTGGTGGGATGCTCACGTGCCCGCCAACATCAAGAGCAAAGTGGAGAACCGTAAGAAGGAAGAGCAGAAGAACAAGTGGCACCAACCACGCAACCGGGCAGACATCAACTACACCGACTTCGGTGACATGCCAGGCATCATTCTGAACAACTGGCTGCACTTCGAGGATCTATTCGATTCTCAGGAATGGGTCAAGGCACGCTTCGGCGACATGGAAAAGTCCAGAAACGTGATCGCTCACAACAACGTACTTGAGGATGCAGAACTGGAGAGGATCAAGCTTTACCTACAGGACTGGGCTCGCATTGCCGGACTGTGAGAGACAGCCTAGGGCTTACCGGGGGCAGTGTACCATTTCCTATGGCACGGTCGGCGTCGGGTGCCAGACGCGGCGGGTGCCCGCCCGGGCGGTCGCACAATGTGATCCTGACTCTTCTTGCGTTGGTTCTGTTCCTCTCATCCGTGACAGGCGGTGCAGAGAGATTCGACCTGTTCGTCCGTGAACATGAGCGTGAAGGTGGACCTGCCGCAACGGCGGCAAGCCAGGGGCTCCAGGTTCTTGCCGAGGGCGTTCCAGAACAGGCGGTGTGTTCGCGAGGCCGTCTTGCGGAGCACGTGGCAGTCTACGGCCAGGGCGGGACAATCCAGTTGGACCACGGCCAGGGGCGACAGCGTCAGCCGGAAAGCGTATCGCTCCTGGAGTTCCGCCAGTTTCCGCTGCAATTCAAGCCGGACGGCCTGCGATCTTGCCTTCTGCTGTTCGGGGTCCGGCGGGCGCACGTGGCGCGACGCGCGCCGGCGGTCTTCCCGCAAGAGGGCGCCGTAGTATTCGTTCAAGCGGCGGCGGTCCCGGTCGAGCCGGGCTTCCACTCGGGACACGAAGGTCCGGGTATTCTCCCGCACGCCGCGCAAGGCGCACCGTGCGGCCTGACGGAGGGTGAGCGTGGCCGGCGCCCCCTCCGGCCCGGGCTCGGCCTCCTGGAACTGTAGGAGTTCGTGCCGGAAGGGGTCGCCCCAGGGCACTTCCGCTCCTGAACTGGCGTTGATCGTCACCTTCACCAAGTCCTCCCACCGATCGGCCGAGTCCAAGACGGCGGCGAAAAACCACGTGTGATACTCCACCTGCACCGGCAGCGTCTGCTGCACGCGAACGCGTGCGTTGGGCCAGGTGAAGGTCCGTGCGACCAGGGCCGGCAGGTCCGACTGCTTCAGGTAAGCCGAGGGGAGCCGGAGCCGCACGACGGCGGGCTCCGCGGCCAGCAGCGGCTCGATCCGGTCGAGGAAGTCCGAGGAAAGGTTCAGCGGCAAGGGGCTGGAGGGCTGAGGCGACAGCGGCAGGATCTCCAGGCAATGGAGTGCGGCGGCAACCTCCGCCGGCAGCATGGCCCAGCCTTCCTGGGCCGTCTCGGGCCAGTCCACAAGTGCGCCCCGCCGGTTCAGCAGTCGGCAGGCGAAATCCTTCAGTCGCCCTGACAGGGGTTCGCTCATTCGTATTCGTCGCCGAACAGGGCCTCGTCCAACTGCTTGGACGTGAGATACTCGCGCTGAGCGGCCAGCAGCGAGTCTCCGAGGCGCTCAAAGGCCTGGTCCAGGTCGGCACTGTCCCGCGAGCGGAGCCAGAGGTTCATGACGAGCGATTCGAACTCGTCGCCGCCTTCCAGGTTGCCGAGGATCGATCCCACCTCGCCCACGACGAGTTCGAACATGCGGATCTTGTCTTGAAGCAGCCGCAGGATCCGCTGATCCAAAGACCCCGCGGTGCAGAGGTTGAAGATGAAGACCTCCCGCGTCTGGCCGATGCGGTGGATTCGGCCGACGCGCTGCTCGATCCGCATCGGGTTCCAGGGCAGGTCGAAGTTGACCATCGTGTTGGCGAACTGGAGGTTGTGGCCTTCGCCGCCGGACTCGCTGCACAGCATCACCGGCACGGAATCACGGAAGGCCGCGATCGCCTGGGCCTTCTCTGCCGCCGTCCGCCGGCCGGAGAAGACGACGTGCGGGATGCCGGCCTTCTGAAGCAGAGACCCCAGGACGTCCAACGTGGCCTGGAAGCTGGCGAAGACGAGCGTCTTGGCCTGGAGGTTGCCGCTGAGCAGTTCCAGCAGTTTCGCTTCTTTCGCCGACGTGCCGAGGTCCCGCACCTTCTGGGCGATGGGGCCGAACTGGCTGTCGAGGCGAGCCATGTCTTCCAGCCCGGAAAGCAGCGCTGCCGGATGACTCTCGGCGGCCATCAGCAGCGTGTTGAGCCGCATCCGGCTGACGCGAAGGGGCGGCGGCGCCGGCGATGGCGGCGGAGGTACGAACAGGTCCGGCCTGGTGGGGGGCGGGCCGTCTTCGGCCAACCCGGGCGGCCCGTCGGCCGCATCGCCCGCCTCGGCGACGAGGTCCGGCCGTCCGCGGCACTGCCGGCGCAGGCACGCATCGAGCTGCCGGTAGAGGCCGGCCTCCTCTGGGTCCGGCGTCACGACGAAGGTCTGTGCATATCGGGGCGGCAGGTTGAGGCTGACCATGGCCCGCGTGTTGCGGACCATCACCTCGCCCAGGAGTAGCCGCAGGCGCTGGCGGTTCCGCGGGTCGCGCGGATTCCCCCGGCGGACATAGGTCTTCTTGAAATCGCTCTCGGTTCGAAGGTGGCCCGGCTCCAGCAGCGTCAGCAGGTTGTACAGTTCCAGCAGGTCGTTCTGGACGGGCGTGGCCGTCAGGAGAAACAGGAAGCGGCGCTGGAGCGAGTTGACCAGCTGCCAGTTCCGCGTCGCGCGGTTCTTGCAGTGGTGGGCCTCGTCAACCACCACCAGGTCCCAGGGGCACGAGGTCACCAGGTCGAAGTGCCGGCGGCCCTTGGCCAGCGAGATGGAGGCCAGGACGAGATCATGGCGTTGCCAGAAGTCCGCCTCGAGATTCGACACGCTCTCGGCGCAGGCGAACTCCAGATGGAACTTCGAGGCCAGCTCTTCCTGCCACTGCGACACCAGCGCCGCCGGCACCAGGATGAGCACCCGGCGCGCCAGGCCGCGAAGCAGGTACTCTCGAAGCAGCAGGCACGCCTCGATCGTCTTGCCCAGCCCGACCTCGTCGGCCAGCAGGACCCGCCCCCGAAAATGCCGCAGGACCTTGCGCACCGTTTCCACCTGGTGAGGGAGATGCTCGACCTGGTCCAGGCCTTCCAGGCACAGCAGTTCCTCGTAATCGCGGAGCAGCCTGAGCCGGGCGTGTTCCAGGCGCAGCCGCACGGCGTCGAGGTCCGACGACGCGGCGGTCGACGGCGGCAGGCCCACCCGGACCGTCACCGGGAGACCCGCGAGCGTCCAGTCGACGGGCAGGCTTGACCAGCCCTGGTCCGGCCGCTCCGGGCCGTCGGCCCCACCGCTCGGGTTCCGCGCCGCGGTTCTCATGCGCCCTCGTCCACGTCGGCTTGTCTGGCGTCGACAATGCCAGAGAGCTTCGCCGTTGCCGTCACGGGCCTGTCGTCGCCAGCCGACCGACGCCCGGATTATAACGCAGCGGCGGCCGACAATGAAGGCCTCGACCGGACTCCAACGTACGTGTTTAGCGTCATACCAGATTGCCGGGTGGCACGGCCACGCGCTGTTGCGTGGCCGTGCATGGTCACGTGGGGGGCAAGCACGGTCACGCAACGGCGCGTGACCGTGCCACCCACGCCAAACACGTACGCTTCAACAGGCGCCCCATCACGGCGTTCGGCGCCCAACCAGTATAGTGGAGCTATCTGCGACTGACATTCCGGACCATAAGCGGGGTGACGGCCTACGACGTGCGCCGCCGCAATCCCGAGGCGGTCTCGATGGCGAGGGCGGCCATGATGCACGCCGCGCCCACCAGTTGCAGCGGCGACAGCCGGTCGCCCGCCAGCCAGTACCCGAAGAGGGCGGCAAACACCGGCTCGGTGGTCAGGACCACGGCGGTTCGCGCCGCCGAGAGATGCTGTTGAACAAGCGTTTGTATGTAGAAGGCCAGCGCGGAGGCCACCGTGCCCGTCAGGAGCAGGGCAAGCCACACGTCGCGCGTGGGCCAGGTCATCGGCTCGAAGATCGGCCACGCGAGGGCGAAGAGCACGGTCGTCGAGAGCATCTGCCCCAGGGCCAAAGCCCGGGCGTCGTGCTCTCCGGCGTACCGCGAAAGCAGGGCGATGTGGAGCCCGAAGGCGGCGGCACAACCCAATGTCAGGAGGTCGCCGGTCCGGAGTTGCCCCGGCGTCCAGCCTGTCAGAAGCACCATGCCGCCAAGGCTGGCGGCCAGCGCGAGGATGAGGATCCGGCCGGGCGTCGCACGAAACAGGATCCACGCCGAGAGCGGCGCGAAGACCACAAACAGTCCCGTGATGAGGCCGGAGTTCGTGGCCGTGGTCTGCTGCAAACCGAGCGTCTGAAGGAGATACCCGGCGGCCATCGCGACGCCGATGCCGCTCCCCACAAAGAGGGTCCGGCGGGTCATCCGTCTGCCGCCGACGGTGCCCATGCAGGCCGAGGCGATCGCGAAGCGTATCGCGAGGAACCCCAGAACGCCGTACGCCGCCGTGGCCTCCTTCACGACGACAAACGTCCACCCCCAGACGGCGGTGACGCCGACGAGCAGAACTGTCAGAAGAACGCGTTTCATAGGAGTCGCCGCTTTGCCCCGGTTGCAGGGACGAGAGTCTATCGTGCGACGGGGCCGATGCCACAGTTATCTTGGGCGTGGACACAGGGGCGGCGGCCCGCATCCGGACCCGCCTGAGCCCTTCGTAGACCCGGCCGCCGCCGACGTGCCCAGACGCGGATCCGCCCGTTCGCCGCCTCGCCCGGCGTCCCCCCGGCCGCCCCGCGCCCCCACGCCACCCCGCGCCCACCCCGCCGTACCATGCCGCGAGGTTCTTCACCGCTGCCAAACGGCGGGGGGAAGTTGCATTTCAACAAACGTGTGGTATACTTCATCGAGTTGCTTGCCTGAGCGGGCGAGCCGCTCCCACCCCCTACGGGCGGCGAGTTTGGACCTCTTGTTGGCGAGCGGCTCTGAATTGGGCGGCAGAGCGTTTCCCCGGTTTTCATTGGGTTCGTCGTGCGGATTTGGCGGCAAGCACTGTATAAGCCAGAGGCAGAGAGTGTTGGCCTCGGGAAAACGGCTTCTCGTGTGATGCACGGGGGGCGGTAGTGTACCGGTGTGCCACGAGCAGCCGACTCCAGCCAGGGAGAGCCATGCGCCAGAAACCTATCCAGCGAGATCAGGCGTGTCCTGTCATGGAGGCCATGGAGCCACGGTTGCTCCTGTCGGGCCCCCTGTCAATCGCGGAGTTCATGGCCGACAACACCAAGACGCTCAAGGACAAGGACGGCGCGTACTCCGACTGGATCGAGATCAACAACAACGGTCCCACGGCCGTCAACCTCAACGGCTACTACCTGACCGACGCGGCCTCGAACTTGACCAAGTGGCGGTTCCCCTCGGTGTCGGTGGCGGCCGGCGGGTACCTGGTGGTCTTCGCATCGAACAAGAACATCACGACGGGGCCCGAGCTTCACACGAACTTCAGACTCGGCGCCGGCGGCGACTACCTGGCCCTCGTCCAGCCCGACGGCCACACCCTCGTGACGGAGTTCATGCCCCAGTACCCCGCGCAGTACGCGGACGTTTCGTACGGCTACGGCCAGGACATCCTCACCAAGACGCTGGTGGGGGCCGGCGCGGCGGCGAAGGTCCTGGTCCCCTCCAGCGGCGCGCTCGGGCTGACGTGGACGACCTGGAGCTTCGTCGACACGTCGTGGCCGCTGGGCGGGCCGACGGGCGTGGGGTATGAGTCCACCATTCCCGGCTTTGCGGTGACGGACTACTTCGCCAACCTGTCGATACCTTCTCTCGCCGACGCCGAGAGCGTCATCATCACCCCGTCGAAGCAATCGCGCGTCGTGTCTAAGACCGATCCGGTGATCAACTACTCCGCCGGGCAGTACTACGGAAGCGACCTTCCCTACCCGGGCACGCTGATAACGGACGATCCGAACTGGTTCGTCACGCTATCGGTGGGTACGATCACGATTCCGGCGTCGGGCTTCTACACCTTCGGCGTGAGCAGCGACGACGGGTTCGGCCTGACGATCTCGAATGCCACGGACTCGTTCCACATTGAGTACGCGGGCCTCCGCGGCGCCAGCGCGACGCTCGGCTCGCACTATTTCGCGGCGGGCAGCTACGACCTGCGGCTCGTGTCGTTCGAGAACGAGGGCGGGCAGTCGGTGGAGCTCTATGCCGCCCCGGGGCAGTTCGGCGCCTTCACCTCCTCCGCCTTCGACCTGGTGGGCGATACCGCCAACGGCGGCCTGGCGGTCCAGAGCATCCCCGTGGGGTCCGGCGGGGGCGCGGGGATCTACGCCCCGGTCATCCAGACCAATGTCGAAACGGCGATGAAGGGCGTCAACGCGTCGGCGTACGTCCGCCTCCCGTTCACGATCGCGGACCTCTCGCAGTACAACTCGCTGACGTTGAAAATGAAGTACGACGACGGGTTCGTGGCGTACCTGAACGGGGTGGAGGTGGCGCGGCGGAACGCCCCGGCGTCGGTCGCGTGGAACTCGTCGGCCACGGCCGAGCACGTCAAGTCCGACGCCCTGAAATATGAGGAGATCGACATCTCGTCGCGCCTGGGCCTCCTGAGGGTGGGCCAGAACGTCCTGGCCATCCAGGGGCTCAACGTCGGCGCCAACGACACCGATTTCCTGGTGCTGCCGGAGCTGGACGACATCGATTACCTGGGCCTGGGGCTCCACTACTTCAGCACGCCGACGCCGCGAGCCCCCAACCTGACCGACTACTACGCCTACGCGGCCGACACCAAGTTCGACCACGACCGCGGCTTCTACGACGCGCCGTTCGACCTGGCCATCACCACGGCGACCCCCGGCGCCCAGATCCGTTACACGCTCGACGGCTCGGTGCCCACGGCGACGACGGGCACGCTCTACACGGGGCCGATCCATCTGACGACAACCTCGGTCGTGCGGGCGGCGGCCTACAAGACCGGCTACGAGCCGAGCAACGTGGACACCCAGACCTACATCTTCCTGAGCACCGTGCTCACGCAGCCGAACGACCCGTCGGGGTTCCCGACCACGTGGGGCGTTTACAACGGCAACCCGTTCGCCGCCGACTATGAGATGGACCCGAACATCGTGAATAACCCGGCGTACGCCGCCGAGATCCTGGCCGACCTGAAATCGATCCCCACCATGTCCATTGTCGCCACCAACGACGACATGTTCGGCCCGAGCGGCCTGTACTCGAATACCTGGACCGACAAGCTGGAGAAACCGGGATCCCTCGAACTGATCTACCCGGATGGCACGAAAGGGTTCCAGCAGGACGCGGGCATCCGGATCTACGGCGGCGTCGGCCGCGACTCGCCGTACCGCAAGCATTCGTTCCGGATTCTGTTCAAGGACCAGTACGGCGACACGAAGCTGGACTACCCGCTGTTCGAGGACTCGCCGGTGAAGCAGTTCGACAGCATCATCCTGCGCGCCAACTTCAACGACGCGTGGGTCTGGGGCGGCTCCTCGGCCCAGTACATGGTCGACGAGTGGTCGCGGCGGACGCAGCTGGACATGGGCGGGCTGGCCCCGCATGGCACGTACGTGCATTTGTTTATCAACGGCCTGTACTGGGGGCTTTACAATCCGACGGAGCGGGCGGATGCGGCGTTCGCCGCCTCCTACCTGGGCGGCCAGAAGGAGGACTACGACGCCTTCCACAACGACTGGATCAACGGCGACGGCGTCGCCTGGGGCCAGATGTTCAACCTGGCCAACACCGGTAATATCAACGGCGGGACCTCCGACCCCAACGCCCTGGCCTCGGGCGCCAACTACCAGGCGATCCAGCAGTACCTTGACGTTCCTTCGCTCGTCGACTACGTCCTCATGAACTTCTACGGCGGCAACTGGGACTGGGACTGGCACAACTGGTACGCCGCCCGGAACCGCAACGGCGGCCAGTTCGAGTTCTTCACGTGGGACGCCGAGGGGAACCTCCAGGACCCGAACGCCAACATCACCGACCGCAACACCGCCGACAAACCCACCCACCTCTTCCAGCAGCTCCGGGCCAATCCCGATTTCCAAATGCTCCTCCGGGACCACATCTACAAACTGTATTTCAACAACGGGGCGCTCTCGCCGGACGTGGCCAAGGCCCGCTACCAGGAACTGTCGGACCTGATCGACCAGGCGATCGTCGGCGAGTCCGCCCGCTGGGGCGACATCGCCCGCGAGCCGCCGCTCGCCCGCAACACCGACTGGGCCCCGCGGCGCGACTGGGAACTCAATACGTATTTCCCCATGCGCTCGGGCATCGAACTCAACAACCTCCGCAACGCCGGCATGTACCCGCTGCTGACCGACAACGCCGAAGCACCGGACTTCAGCCAGCACGGCGGCGCCATCCAGCCGGGCTTCGGCCTCACGATGACGAACCCGAACTCGGGCGGCACGATCTACTACACGATCGACGGGTCGGACCCGCGCCTGCCGGGCGGCGCCATCTCGCCCAGCGCCCTCATCTACGGCGGCGCCATCACCCTCAACGACAGCCGTCTCGTCCGGGCCCGGGTCAAGAACGCCGCGCAGTGGAGCGCGATGCACGAGGCGGTGTTCCTGATCCCCACGCCGCCGTCGCTGCGCATCACCGAACTGATGTTCCACCCGGCCAACCCGCCGACCGGCAGCTCGTACAGCGCCGAAGACTTCGAGTACATCGAGCTCAAGAACACCGGCGCCTCGCCGCTCAATCTGCAAGGGATGCGCTTCTCCAACGGCATCGACTTTACCTTCCCCGACATGACGCTCGCGCCGGGCGCCTACACGCTGGTGGTGGCGAACCAGGCCGCGTTCCAGTCGCGGTACCCGGCGGTGCCGACCGGCCTCATTGCCGGCCACTACCTCAGCGGCAACCTGAACAACGCCGGCGAACGCATCGAGTTGGACGGCAAGTTCGGCGAACCCATTTTGGACTTCAGCTACAGCCCGGCCTGGTACCCGGCCGCCGACGGCGAGGGGTTCTCCCTGAGCCTCCTCGACCCGCTGGCCGACCGGTCCACGTGGGGCGACAAGGAGAGTTGGTGGCTGAGCCAGAACACCGGCGGCACGCCCGGCGCCGACAACACCGGCATGGTGCCCCACTCGATCGTCATCAACGAGTTGCTGGCCCATACCGACGCCGCCCCGATGGACTGGGTGGAATTCAAGAACACCACCAGCCAGCCGATCAACGTGGGCGGCTGGTACCTGTCGGACGACCTCGCGAACCTCAAGAAGTACCGCATCGCTTCGGGCACGACGATCCTGGCGGGGCAGTACCTCGTGCTGAACGAGCGCGACAGCTTCGGGAACCCCGCCGATCCCGGGTACCTCGCCGCCTTCGGCTACAGCGAATACGGCGAGACGGTCTACCTGACGGCGGCCGATGGCAGCGATAACCTGCTGGGCTACCGAGAGGTCCAGGACTTCGGCGGCTCGGACCGCGAGGTGCCCTTCATCCGGTTCACGAAGAGCACGGGCAAGACCGACTTCGTGGCCGAGAATGGCAGCACCCCCGGCGCCGACAACGCCTATCCGAAAATCGGCCCGGTCATTATCAACGAGGTGATGTACCATCCGTTGAACGGAACCGATGAGTTCATCGAACTGCGGAACATCACCGCGTCGCCGGTGCTGCTCTACGACCCCGCCAACCCGGACGACACGTGGAAGATCGACGGCGGCGTAAGCTACACCTTCGCCACCGGCCTGTCGATCCCGGCCGGCGGCTACCTGGTGCTGGTGAACACCGACCCGGTCGCCTTCCGGGCGACGTACGGCGTGCCGGCCGACGTCCAGGTCCTCGGGCCGTTCACGGGCCAACTCAGCAACGCCGGCGACAACCTCCGGCTGTACAAGCCCGGCGATCCGGACCCGTTGCCGCCGCACCAGGTTCCGTACTACGTGGTCGACCGTCTGTCTTACAACGACGTGGCGCCGTGGCCGGTGCAGGCCGACGGCCTCGGCCCGTCGATCCAGCGCAGCGTGGCGACCAACTACGGCAACGATGCGACCAACTGGTACACGGGTCCCAACGAGGGCACCCCCGGCCGCGCCAACGGCACCACCGACGTCACGCCGCCGCGGCTCGATTCCGTCAAGACCACCGACGGCATCCCGAATCAGGTCACCGTGACGTTCAACGAATCCCTCGACCCGGTTTCGTCGCACGCGATCGCCAACTACGTGCTCGACAACGGCATCGCCGTCACGGGCGTGAGCGACGGGCCCAACGATCGGGCGGTGGTCCTCGCCACGTCGAGACTCACGGAGGGCGTGCTCTACACGCTCTCAATCAACCACGTGAAGAATGCGGCGGGCATCGAGATCGCCGCCGACACGCAGACCACCTTCAACTACACCGACTCCGGCAAGGGGCTGAAGGGGCAGTACTTCAACTGGACCGACGTTAACAACGCGTTCGACCCGGCCAACCTCCGGCTGACCCGGATCGACCCGGTCGTCGACTTCCAGTGGGGCAATGGGGGGCCGGACGTCTCGGTGGGCGTTGACCGCTTCTCCGTCCGCTGGACCGGATCCGTCAAGGCCGCCTTCACGGAAACCTATACGTTCTACACCACAAGCGACGACGGCGCCCGGCTGTGGGTCAACGGTCAGCCACTCGTCAACGACTGGAATTGGCACGGCGACCAGGAGAACTCCGGGGCGATCAGCCTGGTGGCCGGGCAGAACTACGACATCCGGATGGAGTTCTTCGAGGATGGCGGGGGAGCCACCGCCCGCCTGTGGTGGTCCAGCCCGAGCACGACCAAGCAGCCCATCCCAACGCGGTGCCTCTACGACACCTCGCGGCCGACCGTGGCCTCGGCCAAGGCCCAGGACGCGACCACCTTGGCCGTGGTCTTCACCGAGGAGATGGAGCGCGATTCGGCCCAGGACCTGGTGAACTACCAGGTCACCTATCCGGTCAACCAGCCGGTCACCGTGACGCAGGCGGCGCTGCTGCCCGACCACAAGACCGCGTGGCTGACGCTGGCGTCGCCCATGACGGCGGGCACCACGTACTCGGTGACGGCCGCCAACGTGGTGGCCAAGTCGGGCTACCCGGTGCGGGCCGGCTCTTACGCGTCGTTCACCTTCTCGGGCGTGCCCGCTGCCAACGTCCTGCGCGAGTGGTGGCTGGGCATCGGCGGGGGCACCGCCGTCTCGGTCCTGACGAACAACGTCAACTACCCGAACAACCCGTCGGGCTTCGATTACCCCGCGTCCTTCGAAGCCCCGGTGAACTGGGCGGATGGCTACGGCGAGCGCATGCGGGCGTACGTCACCGCGCCGACCACTGGCAACTACGTCTTCTGGATCTCCAGCGACGACAACTCCGAGCTGTGGCTCGGCACTAACGACAGCCCCACCACCCGGCGCAAGATCGCCTGGGTGAACGGTTGGACCGGCTCGCGCCAATGGGCGGTCGAGGCCAACCAGAGCTCCGCCAGCGCCTACGGCACCATCACGCTCCAGATGGGCCAGCGCTACTACATCGAGGCCCTCATGAAAGAGGGCGGCGGCGGCGATAACCTCTGCGTCCGCTGGCAACTGCCGAGCGGCGCCATCGAAGAGCCGATCCCCGCCAGCCGTCTGGCCGCCTTTGTCGTCACCCCGGCCAGCACCGTGACCGTCGCGGCCACCGATCCGGCCGCCTCCGAGAACGGGCCCGACAAGGGCACGTTCACGATCACCCGCACCGGCAGCACGGCCCAGGCCCTTAAGGTTTACTACACGGTCACGGGAACCGCCCGGACGCCTGACATGCAGCAGTACCTGACGGGCACGGCCACCATTCCGGTGGGCGCGACGCAGGTGGCGGTCGACGTCCTGCCGGTCGACGACACAATCGCCGAGTCGCCCGAGACCGTCACCCTCGCGATCATGGCCGACGCGGCCTACGCTGTCGGCGCGTCGGCCTCCGGCACCGTAACGATTGCCGACAACGACCTCGCGAAGGTGGCCGCGATCGCGTTCGGCAACCCGCAAGGGCGAAACGTGAGCGAGATCGTTTCCAACGTTCTGGGCGTCCATGTCATCGCGGTCACGTTCAGCCAGCCGATGACCTTCGGCGCCAGCGACGTCCTTGTGCAGGAGGTGAGCTTCAACGGCAACTCGGAGACCGTGAACGCCACCCTCTCGCCGACGAGCGTCGTCGGCACCGGCAGCACCACCATGACGATCAACCTGCCGGCGGGGTCGGCCCGCGACACCTGGGTCAAGGTGACCCTCAAGGGCAACGGCACGCTCAAGGACCTCCAGGGGAACCTTCTGGACGGCGAGCCGAAGGTCGGCGGCAGCGGACGCGCCTACGTTTACAGCGCCGCCACGGACCTTCCCACCGGCAACGGGACGCCGGGCGGCAGCACCGTCTTCTACGTCGGCAGCCTGCGAGGCGATTTCGCCGCCGTCGGCGGGGCCCAGACGCCGGACGGCCGGATCACCCCGGAAGATATCGATGGTTTCCTGGCGAAGTTCCTGGCGGCCGACCCGGACGCCGACTTCCGCGGCGCCGGCTTTACCGCCGCGGCGCCCGACGGGCTCGTCACGCCGACCGACATCGACGGTTTCCTGTCTGTCTACGAGGCGATAGTCGCGGCCAACGTGAGACTGGCGGCGCTGCCGAATCCGGGCCCCCTGGGCGAGGGCGAGCCCGGGCCGCTGGCGGTTGGGAGCCCCGAAGCGGTCGGGCCGGTGCCGGCCCAGGTTCCGCTGGCGCCGATGCCCGAAGTGGATGCGCTGGCGATGGCCTCCGAGATGGGGGCTCACGGCCCGTCGGTGTTTATTTCGCCCCCGGTGAATCACCGGGGGTTAATTAAAGTGACCGCGGGAATGCTGTCCGATGCCGCTCCGGCGGCGATGCCGGAGGCGCCGATCGCGCCGCCGAGCGACGCGACCGAGATCGGCCTCACGCTGGAAGCGGATCCGGCGACCGGCGTGCCTCTGGCCTTCGGCGCCGCCGAGGCGATCGTACCGCCAGGGTCCGAGCCGGTTCTGGCGCCCGACAGCGGCATCGTGGATCTCCTCGCGCTACCATCGCTCGGGGTGCCGCTGGAAGTCTGACGGCAGGCGATTGGCCAACCTGGCGGCGGCGGAGGCAGCATGCGACGTTTCGCGGCCGCCGGCGGCCGCAGTTCCGACTCACCGTCGACGCCTTCCGCTTCGCCTACTTCCTCGGCGTCATCTTCGCGACTACCGCGGCCAGTTCTCGCAGACTGGACTTGTCAATCGCGTACACCACCGTCCTGCCCTTGCGCGTCCCTTCGACCAGACGACCCATTCGGAGCAGGCCGAGGTGAGAGCTGGCTATCGGCTGCTTGAGGCCCAAGCCGTTGCACAGCGCCGTGACGTTCTTCGGGCCGGCCGCCAGCATCTTCAGGATGCTCAGCCGCGTCGTGTCGGAAAGAAGGCCGAAACCGTACGCCAGATCCCTGAGGTTGGATGCCGTCGCCATTTGCAGATTCCTTTCCTGTGCCCCGTGAGCCATTCTACAGTCAGAGGCTCGCCGCCGCGAGGGATAAAAATCGTCGTCGGCAATGCCAGTCACGGGGGGTGGCCGTGCCCCCCGCGCCATGAGTGCCGGCCCCCCATAACGTATGTGTTTAGCATGGGTGGCATGGCCACGCGCCGTTGCGTGGCCATGAGTCCGGAAGCTCGGAGGAACATGGCCACGCAACGGCGCGTGGCCATGCCACCCGGCAATTGGGCGCCGCGGTAAACTCGAACCCCGTAACTGGGCGGCCGTCGTTGCTCGGGAGGATGGCGAACACTGGCCCAGGTCGGGATTCTGCTTCGGCTTTCCCGAACGCGACCGTATAGTCTCCCCGGTTGCCAGCGCCCACGAAGGAGCCTCGCGTGGTCAAGACCAAGGCGGTGATGACGGCCTGCTGCATGGCCATGCTCACCCTGAGCTTCACCGTGGCGGGTCCGGCGATGTGTATGCCGTCGATGGCCAGGGATCTGAAGTTGGACTACGCAGAGCAGGGCCTGGTGTTCAGCGCCCCGATGTGGCCGTTTGCGCTGTCCGTGGTTGTGGCGGCCCTTGCCGACCGCATCGGCTTCCGTGGCCTGCTCCTGCTGGGGTCCGTCGTCCAGACGGTCGGCTGGTTCCTTCTGGCCGAGGTCCAGAGCCTGCCCCAGGCGATCTGGGCGGCCGTTCTGGTGGGCATCGGCGGATCGGTCGTGGACCCGCTGCTCACCCCGATCATCTGTGCCGTCTACCCGGCGCGACGGGCCAGGATGGCCAACTTCCTTCATGGCTTTTACTGCGTGGGCTTCGCGAGCGTCGCTCTCCTGATCGTCCTGCTGCATCCGGCGGTTCTCACCTGGCGATGGGCCTTCCGTGTCCTGGGCGTCTTGTGCGTTCCTTACGGGGTGGCCAGTGCGGTGCTGGCGCTGCCGCGCCAGGTGCACCAGGGCGAGGTGCGCCTGAGGGCCCGCACGCTGATCCTGCGACCGATCTTCTGGCTTCTGGCCGTGGCCATGATCCTGGCCGCGGCGACGGAGATGGGGCCGGCGAACTGGCTGCCGAGCTTCGTCCAGAGCCTGGCCTCTCCCGCTGATCCGACCGCCGGCATCAACCTCCTCGCCGGGGCCGGACTGATCCTGTTCGGATCGCTGATGGCGGCGGGGAGGTTCATGGCTTCCGCCATGGAGAACCGCATCGGAGTTCGCCGGCTGCTGGCGGTGGCGGCGGCCGCCTGCATGGTGTGCCTGGCCGCCGTGGCTCTGCCTTTCGGAACGGTCTATCGGGTCGTGTGTCTTGGCATCGTCGGGTTCAGCGTCGCCTGCCTCTGGCCCACGTTGCTGGCGGTCGCGGGCGATCGTTTTCCTCAAGCAGGCGCGTCGATGTTCTCGGTCCTGTCGGCGGTGGGTGGCGTTGGCTGTGCCGCGGCTCCCGTGGCCCTCGGCTGCCTGGGCAACGTCTTCGGCAGCCTGGCGCCCGCCATGGTTGCCCTCGCGTTGGCGCCGGCCCTCATCCTTGTAGCCAGCGCTGGTCTGCGAGGCCGTCGGCAAAGCACGGGCGTGGCCTGATCGCCGTTGATCGGCCGGAGCGGCGCGAGTATTGTGGAACCATCGGACGAGGCGCGGCGTCTAACCACGCGAGCGTACTCCTCTAACGGTGGTGAGCGTGAGAGCCCGCCGCGAGTTTGTTCGAGCCCGCCGCGGGAGCGGCGGGAGATCTGAGGAACACGACCTATGAAACTATCGCTGACTCTCGTACTGGTGTTGCTGCTGGCGGCCGTGGCCGCCGAACCTGCCGCCCCGGCCCCCGCGCCGCCGGGCGCCACGGCCCGGTCGCGCAACATCGACCTGGTGACGCTGCCGCCGCGCGACGCGGTGCAACTGACGATCTACAACTCCGAAGACATGACGCTCGTGAAGGAGATGCGGTCGATCACGTTCAAGAAGGGCGTGAACCGCCTCCAGTTCTCGTGGGCGAATACGCTGATCGATCCGACGAGCGTGTACTTCCGCCCCGTCGAGCACGACGCCGACATCGAGGTCCTCGACACCACCTTCCCGGCGGACCGGCCGCAGGTGCTCGTCTGGAACGTGGAATCGAAGTTCGAGGGGCAGGTGAAGGTGGAGGTCTCGTACTTCACCTCCGGCATCTCGTGGAGCGCCGACTACGTGATGATCACCGACCCCGGCGAGACGAAGGCGGGCTTCGACGGGTACGTCACCGTGGTCAACAACTCCGGCGAGGACTACGAAGGGGCACAGGTGCGGCTGGTGGTGGGCGTCATCAACCTGGTGGAGAAGATCGCGCAGCTCGCCCGGCCGCCGATGCCCAAGACCGAGGCCAAACCGTATGGGGGGAGGGAACTCCAGGAGGCCACGAAACTCGCCCTGTCGCGCGCTGAGCCGGCCGGAGAGGCGGGCGGCGGGACCTGGGCGATGGCGGCCAAGAGGCCGGCCGCGCCGCCGAAGATCGTCAAGGAGGGCCTCTCCGAGTATTTCATCTTCACCGTCGAGGGCGAGCAGACCGTCAAGACCGGCTGGTCGCAGCGGATGGTCTCCTTCCGCGCCAAGGACGTGCTCTTCGACGTGCTCTACCGTTACCGCCCGCACCAGTACGGGCCACGGCCGGTGCGGTTCTTCATCCTGGCCAACGACGCCGACCACAAGATGGGCGAGTCGCCTCTGCCCGACGGCATCATCCGCGTCTTCCGCGACAACGGCCGCGAGGGGCTGAGCTTCTTTGCGGCGCAGTCCACGAAGTACATCCCGATCAAGGAGAAGATCGAGCTCAACGTCGGGACCGACAATCAGATCGTGTACGAGCGCGTGGTGCTGGACCTGGCGCGCCAGAACTTTCTCTACGACGAGACGCCGCCCCCGCCCGCGCGGGTCGTGGGGTGGGAGGAGACGCGGAAGTGGCAGGAGGAGGTTCGCAACTATCGCGCCAAGCCGATCAAGATCGAAATCCGCCACGTCCTGCCCGGCGACGTGGAGTTCGGCATGGAGGCGGGCCAGGCCCAGGGCCTCAAGCTCTTCGACTTCCAGACGCCGGAGTACACGATGGACGTGCCTGCGGCGACGAAGAGGAAGTACCTCTCGGAAGGGCTGTTCCACCTGGGCACGGCCCAGAAGCAGAACCAGGTCCGCCTCAAGCCGTGACACTCGGCGGCAGCACTTGCGGCGACCCGCTTCCATCGTCCGAGGGGCCACCTAAACCCTGAAGACCCGCATGACGCTGCCTTGCACGTTGGTCTTCCTGCTACTGGACGGCGGCTGCTGGAGTGCCGAGGCCGAGCCGCGTCTGCGCGACGCCCTCAAGGCGGCCAAGGAGTCGGGCCGGCCGTGGCACGGCGCCGTCAAGCGTGGTACAATCTTCTTAGCGCGACAGCGCTGAATTCACCTGCGTGCGCGGCGGGTCAGGAGACCCGCCGCGCACCAATCAGCGAGTTAGCGATGTCCTATCAGAGACGACGGGGGCTCCTGATGTTGCGCAAGAGTGACGGCCACCGCGTTGACGCCGCCACGGCATGGGCCGCGGTCTTCGCGTTCGTGGCCGGCGCCGTCCTTGCCGTCTCCGCTTGGGCGGCGATTCCCGCCGACGCCCTCCTGGAGCGGCTCAAGCCCGACGGCTTCGTCAACGACTTCGCGGGCATCCTGTCCCCGGCCCAGCGGCAGGCGATGGAACAATCCGTCCGCGATCTCCAGCAGAAGACCGGCGTGCAGGTGGCGGTGGTGACGCTGGAGTCGCTCGAAGGCGGCCAGATTGACGACTTCGCGGCCAAGCTCTTCCGCCGCTGGGGCATCGGGCAGAAGGACAAGAACAACGGCGTCCTGGTGTTGGTGGCCCTGAAGGACCGCAAGGCGCGGATCGAGGTGGGCTACGGCCTGGAGCCGATCCTGCCCGACGCGCTGGCCGGCCGCGTGCTGGACGAGGAACTCTTCCCCGCCTTCCGCCAGGGCCGCCACGCCGAGGGTCTGGAGCGCGGCGTGCGGCGCGTGGCCGAGATCATCACGCGCAACGAGCCCGCGCCCAAGACGCTCCCCCGCGCCGCGTCGGGCACGGGAAGCGATTGGCCGGAAATGATCTTCGTCGTGTTGTTCCTGTCGCTCTTCGTGGGCATCGGTTTCTTCTTTGGGGGCGTCGGGCTGGGGTCGAAGCAGGCCTTCCTGATGCTGTGGGCGGCGTTTTTCGGCGGCATCCCGCTCCTGATTGGCGCGAGCTTTGCGGTGGGCGGTACGATCATGCCGCTGGTGGGCCTGGGTTGCGTGGCCTGCGTGGCGGGCCTCGCGGGCGTGTGGACGGGCTGGCGCAAGCCCAAGTCGTTCCGCTCGGGCGGCAAGAGGGGCTCGACGAGCGGCTGGACCTGGGGCGCCTCCGGCGGCGGTGGCTCGAGCAGCGGTGGCGGGTTCTCCTCCGGCGACGGCGGCGGCGGAGGCTTCGGCGGCGGCAGTTCCGGCGGCGGCGGCGCCAGCGGCAGCTGGTAGCGAAAGGACCGTGCGATGACTCCCGAAGAATTGACCCAGCGGCTCCGCCAGGCGATGCCCTCCGGCCTGCGCGCCGTCGTCCTCTACGGTTCGGCGGCCGCCGGCGACCACCTGCCCGGCAAGTCCGATTACAACGTCCTGGTGGTGGCCGACCGGCTGGGTCCGGCCGAGTTGACCGCCCTGGCCGCCCCGTCGCGGGCGTGGGCCAAGGCGGGCTATCGTCCGCCGCTGCTCTTCACGCCCGCGGAACTGGCCGGGTCGGCCGACTCGTTTCCCATCGAACTGATGGACATTAAGCAATCTCATCGGATTCTGTTCGGCGAGGACCTGCTGGCCGGCGTCGCGGTCAGCCTGGACTGCCTGCGCGTGGCCCTGGAGCGCGAGCTCAAGGCCAAGCTGCTGCTCGTGCGAGAGCAGTTCCTGCTGACCGGCGGCAAGCCGCGGCAGGTGGTGGACCTGATGACGGCGTCGCTCTCCGGGCTGCTCGTGCTTTTCCGTGCGGTCCTGCGGCTGTACCAGGACGACGTGCCGGTGCAGAAGGTGGAGGCCCTCCTCGCCCTGGCGGGCCGCGTGGGGTTCGACCCGCAGGTGTTCCTGACGGTCCAGGCGCTCAAGGAAGGGCGCAGCCGGCCGCGCGAGGTTGCCGCCGACGCCTTGTTCGCCACATATCTGAAAACGGTTGAAGACATTGTGACGGCGGTGGACCGTTACCTCCACCGGCCGTCCTGAGGAGCGTGCCATGTCGAAGGTGCTCATCGCCGCGTTGGTGGTCGTCGGGACCTTCCTGCTTGTGGCGGCTGTGCTCGTCATCGCGTTCTACGCCATCAACAACCGACTGGTGGCCCTCCAGGAGACCTGCAACTCCTCCTGGGCCCAGGTCGACACGGTCCTCCAGCGCCGCTACGACCTGATCCCGAACCTCGTCAACACGGTCAAGGGCTATGCCACGCACGAGAAGACGCTCCTGGAGGACGTCACGCGGCTGCGAAGCCAGTGGGCGGCGGCCAGGACCACGGAGGAGAGGGCGACGGCCGCCACTCAACTGGAGGCCGGCCTGGGCCGGCTGATCCTGGTGGCCGAGCAGTACCCCGACCTGAAGGCCAGCGCCAACTTCCGCGACCTCCAGTACGAACTCGCGGGCACCGAGAACCGTATCGCCGTCGAACGCCAACGCTACAACGATGCCGTGCGGGCCTACAACACGGCCGTGCGGCAGTTCCCGTCGAGTTGGGTGGCGGGCGTGATGGGGTTCAAGCCGAGCACCGCGTACTTCGAGGCCGCCACACCCGCCCGCGAGGCGCCGAAGGTGCAGTTCTGAAAACACGCCGGTCTTGTCCTGGAAGGCATGGCCGACTCCGCCCGCCAACGGACGCCGATGGCCTGCTGCCGGCGGCCCTGGCAAAGAAGCGCATCGGGGCTGACCCTTCCGGGCAGGCAGGGGGTTTTCCTGATGTGATCTAAGTGAGGGTCCCTGATGGCCGGCGTCCCCAGGTCGCGCCTATACTTGGTGAACAAGACGAGACAGTAGTGAAGAGGCGAGGCGATGGGAACTCTACTGAAGCTAGGGTGGGCGTCGAGCCGGTCGAATGCCTGTCGGGTCGCGATAGCGGCCTACGTGCTCCTCGTAACGGTCACGGCCAAGAGCGACCACGAGTTCTACACCCAAGCCGCGCCTTGCCCGGATTTGCGCATCACCTTGCCGAGTGGCGCCATGCCGGAACCCGCGTCGTGCATGCTCGATGAGGTCGCGCCTGCCGCGGCGACCTCCGCAAGAGGAACCTCAGGGAAAGACTCTTGCCAGCCCAGTCCCTCCGGCACCGGCCTCCCAGGCTACCTGTGTCAATCGCTCTGCGACGTATTGGTCACGCCCGGGGATGCCGACCTGGCGCTCGCTCCGACGCGTGATCTTGCCCTCGGAAGGTCACTGGCCTTTCCTGAATCGCCTCCGCATCTTTTCCTCAGACCGCCCATCTACTCCGTTCCTGTTGTTGCTTAGTTCCACCCCTATGCCGGTTGTGAAGGAGTTCACGATGTGTTGCCTCTCCAGGCTGCCGATGGTCTTCGGGCAGCGGCCAAAATGCGCAGGCCGCGCCAAACGAGGAGGCAGCCCGACGGGGGGCGCTGGGCACGCATCACACAAGGCGATCGTGGCTTGGAGTCACGAGGCTGCCGCGGTGGGCGACGCAGTATGGCGATTGAACCGGGCCTCACGATTTGGAGGGTTCACCATGTTCTGGGCCACGCGAGTCGGACTGGTGTTGTCCGCAATGCTTGTTATCCTGCCCGTCGGGGCGTTCGCCCAAGGGCTGTCGGCGGTCGGGCCGATCAACCCCACTAACGGGTTTCCGACCTATCTGACAGATGCCAACGGCACCTCCGTCGAGATCGGCCTGGTGGGCGACGGGTTGACGGGGCTGAGCACGTTCGTGCCCCCCGACCCGACCAACCCCTTCTCGGTGCAGATCGGATTCGACACCGAGGCATTCTACTGGCTGGCCACCTCCGTCATGGACGTGGTGGGCGGCGGGAAGGCCCTGTTGGTCATGGCCGTCGAGTGCTCCTTCGGCGGCGATTTCACGCCCGTCGACGGCGAGCAGTTCGTCTTCACCCGCATCCGCCTGCGGATCGACGCGCCGGTGGACGGCACCTACACCGTGACGCACCCGTTCGGCACGAAGACGTTCAACGTCACGGCGGCCACGCGGGCCATCAACTGGACCTTCGACCACGGCGACTACATTCCGTACCTGAACAATCGGATCAAGACCGGCCCCATCGGCGCCTTTCTGACGGCCGTGGCTCCGCCGCCGCCCGTCGGATTCCTTGGCACGCCTGTGGCCGCGCAAACGGTGACCGGCAGCCCGACGGGGAACAACTTCTTCCGGATCGACGGCCCCGCGGGGTCGAACCTTGACGGCGCGGGGCACGATTTCATCCAGAGCAACCAGTTCTTCATCTCGGCCAAGTTGGCGGTGCCGGCGCCGCCCCCGCCTCCTCCGGCGGCGGTCCCCACGGCGACGACACCGATCGCCCCGATCGGCGCACAGGCGAACCCGCCCAACCCGCCGACGTTCACCTATACGGTCTCCACGAACGCGACCGGCTACGACATCGAAGTGACGCCCGGCGCAGTGTTCCACTCCCTGACGACGAGTTTCACGCCCGACCTCCCGCTCCAGACCGGGCGGGCATACTCCTGGCGAGTGCGCGGCACGAACGGCGCGACGCTTGGGCCGTGGTCGGCGCCCGTGCTGTTCACGCTGCCGGCCCTGATCATCGGCCCGTCGACGCCGCTGGCGCCTGCGGCCACCACTCCTAATCAGCCCAATCCGCCGCTGTTCAGGTGGACGGCGGGGGCGAACGCCGTGAACTACGACGTCGAGATCCAGCTCGTGGGTATCTTCCCCGTGAGGGCCTCGACCACGTTCACCCCGCCGGTTGCGATCACGACGGGCGTGGCTCATCGCTGGAGAGTCCGGGGCACGAACGGCCCGGATGCAGGTCCGTGGTCGGCGTTCAAATCGTTCACGATCACCAAGCTGGCGATTCCGGCGCCGGTCTTGATCGGCCCGCGAGGCGTGCAGCCGGTCGGGGGGCCGAACCCGCCGCTCTTCTCGTGGAATGCCGCTACCAATGCCGCCGCCTACGACTTGGAGATCATCGGCGACCGGATCTACCCGGTGGCCGTGGGAACAGCGTTCACGCCGCCGGCGCCCATTGCCAGGGGCGTGAACAAGCTCTGGCGCGTGCGCGGTAAGAACGGCATCGACGTGGGGGCCTGGTCGGCCCAGGTTCTCTTCAGGGTGCCGTAATCCCGCCGCGGCGGGGGGGTCGCTGCCGCTGCTCCGGCAGGCTCGGTGCGAGCGGCAGAGGCCCCGGCCCCGACGGCGCGGAACAGGGAGCAAGTGACTTGTGAGACTTTCCTGGTAAGGAGCTACCTCATGTTGATCAGCAGACGCCAACTGCTCAAGTCCGGCCTCGGCGCCACGGCGACCCTGGTGGTGGGTTCCGCGATCCCTGCGATCCTGGAGAACCCCGCCTTCGCCGCGGTCCCGGTTCAGACCCTCAACTTCCGCTTTACCGATGCCATCAAGGAGATGGTGACCCACGAGGCGGGCAACAACGAGGCCACCTGCTACTTCTGGTGCCTCAAGGAGGACCATCTGGCGTTTCCGGATGTCCCCGGGCCCAACATCTTCGCCACCTATGGGGAGCGCATCCAGATCATCCTGACCAACGATCTGGACGAGCCGCATGCTTTCTTCATCCCGGGCATTTTCAACAGCGGCCCCATCGCGCCCGGCAAGACCGTGGTTCGGTCGTTCGTCGCCATCCGAACCGGCACCTTCCTCTACTATGACAACCTGAACGCGCCGGTGAACCGGGTGATGGGACTGCACGGGGCGTTCATCGTCATGCCCCGCCGCCCCATCGGGCTTAACCGCATGACCCCTTACCTGGTCCCCACGCCGGCGGTCCAGAGGCTCTTCAACGACCTTGGCAGGGCGAGCTGGTGGCCGGGCCTGACCTGGGAGCAGGGGGCGACGAACCCTCCGCACGACGACGGAACGCCTGCGGCCGACACCTCGCCTTTCCGCCAGTGGATCTGGGTGCTGCACCAGGCCAGCCCCAAACTGTTTGCCGAGGTGGGGAGCCTGGCCCCCGGCCAACTCATGTCGCCGGCGGCCTTCATGAACAAGTTCCTGAGGGATCCGTTCGTAGCCACCTCGAACGATCTGAGGGTGGTGGGGACGACGACGGAATTCAACTACAAGCCCCAGTTCTTCACCCTCGGCGGCCAGTCCGGGCATTTCTCCCACAACGACCCGGCGATGTGCCCCAACGCGTACGTGGGCGAGCCGTCGTTGGTCCGGGTCCTGAACGCCGGACTGTTCACCCATTCCTGCCACATCCACGCCAACCACGTCTATGTCCTGTGCGTCAACAACCAGATCCGAACCAACCTCTGGTGGGTGGACACCTTCACCGCGCATCCGATGGACACGTGGGACTGGCTGGTGCCGTACATGCGGCCGCCCGACATCCCGAATGTCAGGGGCATCGGGAGGGCCGATGAGCCGATGACCACCCTGGCGGGAGGCAAGACCTACCCGCCCATCGAAGAGATGAATACCTTTATCCCGCCGCTCGGGACCCAAGCCAAAGACCCCAGCGGGAACCCCGTCGGCCTGGAGATGCGGATGTCGCCCTTGTGCTTCCCCATGCACGACCACTCCGAGCCGACCCAAGTGGCCCAGGGCGGCAACTACAACTGCGGCCTGGTCTCGGGAATCGTCTTTCTGGGAGATCGGAACCGACCGGGCGGACCGGTCACTTTCCCGGGGATGTTCCCCGGCTAAACAACATGCTGAACTCACTCCTCCAATCGAGGAGAAAGGAGAACGCCCATGTCCTTCACAGCGCCAGCTTTTCGGATCCCCCGACGGAACGCCTTCATCTTCGGTGGCACCGACCCCACCACGGGGCGGGACTGGCCTCCCCTCCAGGCCATGTGGGTCAAGATGTGGGACCCGCCCACGGCCAGTCCCGCTACACCCGAACTCCTCAACCCGACCAATCCGGTTCCCGAACTGATGGCAGCCGCAGGGTTCCAGAACACGCCCACCATCCCCCACACCGTCCAGCGAGACCTGCTGCACAACACGGTCATCCCGATGTGGGACGGCAAGCCGGTCATGTTCTTCACCTTCCGGGATACTGACAATCCCGCCACGATCAACGGCAACTATCCGGCTGCGACGATCCGGATGCCCCGTGGCGTCGTCTACCACGGCCGTACCCAGGGCCACGGGCCGCCCCCTCACACCATCCACTGGCACGGCATCGAGCCGACGCCCATCAACGATGGCGTGGGGCACTGCTCCATGGAACTCGGCGCCTATACCTACCAGTGGCAGCCCAACTTCACAGGCACCTACTTCTGCCACTGCCACCGCAACACCGTGCAGCACTTTGAGTTCGGTCTGTTCGGCCTACTCATCATCGATCCGCCCGACGCCTATTTTGCCACCGAGAACGATCCGTCCATCCCCATCGGGGCCGGCGAGGACGGTGCGCGCCGAGTCGCGTGCAACCTTCCCCGAATCGCACCGTTCTCGCAGTTTCCGGAGTTCGAGGGGGGCGACCCGGTCATCGGCGTGGCCAACGGAGACCCGCACGCCTTCACCGTCGCCTACGACGTCGAGGCGTTCTGGGTGCTGGACGACGTGGATTCCGTCTGGCGCGACGTTGCGATGGATGCCAAGTCCTTTTACCCCAAGGCCGGCAACATCCCAGGCGTCAACGACACGTTCTACCACGGGTTCTTCCACGACTTCAACCCGGACTACTGGTTCGTCACGGGCGTCCCGGTGCCGGCCCCGAAGGGAGGCACGGCGCCCATCGCGGCCAACGTGGTGATTCCGCCCGCCCTGAACAGCGGCGTGTCGGGCACGCAGGTCTCCATCAACGCGCGGATCGGCGACACCATCCTGATCCGGTGCCTCTGCGCCGCGTACAACTGCGTCAGCATTACGTTCCCGGTGGACGTTGTGATCATCGCGTTTGACGGCCGGGCCCTGGGGGTGCCGCCGTTCGGGCTGTACAACGCGGCCTTTGTGGTGAAGAAGGGGATACCCTTCCATCTGAGCACCGCCCGGCGGTTCGATGCGCTGATCCGGTCGACGAAGCCCATCAACTCCTTCGCCAAGGTGGAGTTCATCAATACCCGCGGCCAGGTTCCGGGCTTCCCGGAGGACGTGGTGATGACCGCGCAGATCCCGATTGTGATCAGCTAGTGCTTTGCTATCTGAACCTTGAATGACGGGCAACGGGGCTCCAGTGTTCCGTTGCAGGCTCAAGGACGAGTTGCGGGCCTTGGGGGCGCTGGCCTCGAGTGCAGGCCGGCAATGAGGAAAACGATGAAGACCACACGTCTGGTGTTTTGTGCGGCCCTTGGGCTGGCCGCCTTGGCGGTCCAGGCGCAAGTGCCGCCTGAGCCGGTCGAGCCCCTCGGCGCCGTGATCGTGCCGCCGTCGCTCAAGACGGTTACCGTGATCATGCCGCCGAACTTGGGGGACTTCGTTCGCGACCGGTTCGCCGCCGTTCAACTGGGCAAGGCGTTGTTCTGGGACATGCAGACGGGCAGCGACGGCGTGACCGCCTGTGCCTCCTGCCACTTCCACGCCGGCGCCGACGGCCGAACCATGAACCAGGTCAACCCCGCCGTCAATGCCGGCGACACCACGTTCCAGGTGATCGGCCCGAACGGCCAGTTGTCGCCCGCGCAGTTCCCCTTCCACCGCCTGGCCGACCCGGACCAGGCCGATTCGGCCGTCCTGGCGGACTCCAACGACGTGGCGTCCTCGATGGGCGTGTTCAAGGGCACGTTCACGCGGAGCCGCCGATTCGTGGTCCGGGACGTCGGTGTGCCCGCCAGCGACCCGGTCTTCCACGTCGGGGCCGCGAACACGCGTCGGGTGCCGGGGCGGAACTCCCCCTCCGTCATCAATGCGGCCATGAACTTCGCCAATTTCTGGGACGGTCGCGCCAACCCCGTCTTCAACGGCGTGAACCCCTTCGGACCCTCCGACCAGACTCACGGCATCTTCGTCAACAATGGCACGGTGATGTCGGAGCAGCTCGTCCGCTTTCCGTTCTCCAGCCTGGCGTCGCAGGCCGTGGGGCCCCCGCTGAACGACGTGGAGATGTCGCTGGCCGGCCGCACCTGGCCCGACGTGGGACGCAAGATGCTCACCCTGCGCCCGCTGGCCAAGCAGATGGTCCACCCCCAGGACAGCATCCTGGGCCTGATGGCGCGCGCCCGGCTCTTGGGCGGCCGGCCGGCCGGGCTTCCGGGGCTTCGGCAGGTCTCCTACGCCCAGATGGTCAAGGCCGCGTTCCATCCCAAGTACTGGGATTCCCTCAAGGGGGTCCGGTTCAACGCCGACGGCACGCGGACCATTCTGGCGCGGCCGCCGCATCCCGCCTTCCCGAATGAGTATTCGCAGATGGAGGCCAACTTCTCGCTCTTCTTCGGCCTGGCGGTCCAGATGTATGAAGCCACGCTGATCTCCGACGACTCCCCCTACGACCGGTTCCAGGACGGCAACGCCAACGCCCTCACCCCGCTCCAGAAGCAGGGCCTGGATATCTTCATGAACCAGGGCCAGTGCATCCTGTGCCACTTCGGCGCCGAGTTCACCGCCGCCTCGGTCGGCCAGGCGTTGGCCCTGGTGGTGGAGCCCTTACCCGAGGTCACCGCCAATCTCACGGGGGCGAAGGTCGTGCCCCCCCTGGCGACCGCCGGCACGGGCATCTTCTCGGTAACCGTGGATCAAGCCAACGCGCGGCTCGTGGTGCGGCTGGACCTGGCGGGCCTCGCCGACGTCACCCTCGGCCAGATTCACGTGGGCGGCGCCGCCGCAAACGGCCCGGCCATCTTCACCGTCTACGACGTCAACGTCGACGGGCTTTTCAACCGGCGCGTCCGGAAGAACCTGACGGCGGCCGACTTCACGCCCGGCGGCGGACTGGCCACCTACGCCGACGCTGTCGCCGCCATCATGGCGGGGAACACCTACTTCCTCGTCCAGACGCTGGCCAATCCCGCCGGGGAACTCCGCGGCCAACTTGTCGTTCCGGTCCCCGCGCGCATCGAGCTGATGCCCATGGAGCAGGGCCTCGCCTTCTACGACGTCGGTTACTACAACCTGGGCGCACGCCCGACGACCGACGACGTGGGGCGCGGCGGGGTGGATCCTTTCGGCTTCCCGCTGTCGTTCTCGCGCCTGGGCCTGTTGAAGCGCGACGGCCTCCTTCCGCCCGCTCTGGCCGCCCTCGTGCCGAGCCTCCCGCCCGGCACCGCCAGCCCGCCCGACCGCGTCTCGGTCAGCGGCGCGTTCAAGACCCCTTCGCTGCGGAATGCCGAACTGACCGGACCTTACATGCACAACGGCGGCATGGCGACCCTGAGGCAGGTCGTGGATTTCTATGCCCGGGGCGGCGACTTCCACACGCAGAACCTGGCCGACGTCAACCCCATCATAGTCCCCCTGGGGTTCCTCCAGGGCAACCCCGCGGGCAAGGACGCCCTGGTGGCCTTCCTCCTGTCGCTGACCGACGAGCGCGTCCGGCAGGAGATGGCCCCGTTCGACCATCCCCAGCTCTTCGTCCCGAACGGACTGCTCACCGCCGGCACGAACGGCAGATTCTACACGAGCCTCGGCTTCAACCCCACGGAGGACGTGACCGAGGTCCCCGCGGTGGGCACGGCCGGACGTCCGCCCCTCGGCTTGCCGCCGCTGGGCCGGTTCCTGAACCTGGATCCATTCCAGCCGTGATACAGGGAGAATCCGGCATGGTTCACAAGCCCCACGCACCGCGTGGGGACAAGCCCTTGGCGGTGCCATTCCCCCGGTGGTGCCGGGGGCTTGTGAACCACGCCGAGAACCTTCCTGAGAGCCGACGTTGCTCGCAGCATCCTGAGGTGAAGGTCCGGGAACGACGGGCCGGGGGCCGCTTCACTCGTCACCCTGCTGCCTCTCCACCGCCCCCACGTCTGCCGCGGCGCCCACGTAGCGGTTGTTGCCGTAGTGGTCTTTGGTGATGTAAT
>Ga0315273_10000292_pt1 | contig 49505 bp, 49 predicted proteins | sample YL17G02_0_MG_FD_205753 | JGI IMG/M metagenome (GOLD analysis project Ga0315273, IMG submission 205753) | Sediment microbial communities from Yellowstone Lake, YNP, Wyoming, USA - YL17G02_0 | ecosystem: Environmental > Aquatic > Freshwater > Lake > Sediment | place: USA: Wyoming | collected... | reverse complement strand
TCAGTTTCCCGGCGTCCGCCAGGTCCTGCGTGTAGGGCGGCAGCTCGATCTGGAAGCTCTCGTCCATGATGAACCGGCCGGTGTTCTGGTCGATCGCGAGCCACGTCGAGAAGCCGCGGAAGTCTTCTTTGTACCGCGACAGCGGCGCGTACCCGCTCGGGGTGTTCGGGGTCGGACTCATCGTCGAGATGTGCACGTATTCACTGTTCGGGGTGATGAAGCACCCCCCGTGCGAGGTCTGCAGGTTCGGCACGTCGAAGATCTGCTTGGTCTTGAAGTCGCGCAGATCGACCATCGCTATCCGGCCGTTCGCCCGGTCGTTGATGTAGAGGTACCGACCGTCGTACGAGCCCTCGGTCTCGGACAGCGCCGGGTGGTGGGTGTCGCCCCAACGAAGTGGGTTCGACTTCGCGGGGTCCGAGCCCTCTTCCAGCACGATGTTCCCCTGGTCGGTCCCGAACCCATAGCCCTGCCACGATTCCGGCGTGAACACGGGGATCACTTTCAACAGGCGCATCGACGGCACGCCGTAGACCATGACCTGGCCGGAGTGGCCGCCCGACGACATCATGAAGTACTCGTCGTACTCACCGCCCGGCACGTACGTCTTCAACGCGGCCTGTGCCGCGGGGCCGTCCAGGCCCATCTCGGTCGCGGTACCCGAGAGGTCGCCGCCGCTCGACGAGCTGAAGCCGACCTTCGCGCCCACGACGCCGACGGCCGCACCGCCGACCATCATGCCGAGCGCTGCGCGACGCGAGACGACCGCGCCGTGCTTGGTGACGACCGGCCGCTCCGACGCGTGCTCCTTCTCCGGCGTGCGGTCCTCGCCGCCCGGGTCGACCTGATCCCCGTCCGTACCCATGAGGCGCCCCCTTTCGGGCTCCGGCCCGCTCTAACGGACCGCTTTACTCTTTTGACATCCGGGAAGATACCGCGGCTCGGTCGGCGCTAGGGGGGACGGGGGTCCCGGGTCGGACAGGACCTTCGGACCCGAAGGGTCCGTTAGCGGGTGACCGCCGCTCCCCTACCCTGGGCGGATGCCGACGCGAACGATCTCGCCTCCGGACGGTCCGATCGACCTGGCGAGCACCATCTTCCCGCTGCGACGCGGCCATCAGGATCCGACCACCGCGATGGCCGGCTCGGAGGCGCTCCGGGCGCTCCGGACCCCCGAGGGCCCGGCCACGCTCCACCTGCGCGCGGTGGACGGCGTCATCGAGGCCGAGGCGTGGGGGCCCGGCGCCGACCGGGCGCTCGCCGACACCCCGGACCTGGTGGGCGCCCGTGACGACTGGTCCGGCTTCGAACCGCGCGACGACTTGATCCGGAGACTCCGCCGAGAGCATCCGGGCCTGCGGCTGACCCGCACCGGCGCGATCACGGCGACCCTGATCCCGGCGATCTGCGAGCAGAAGGTCACCGGCATCGAGGCGCGCCGGGCCTACCGGCTGCTGACGCTCGAGACAGCCGAGTCGGCCCCCGGTCCCGGCGAGCTGATGCTGCCGCCCGATCCCGCGCGCCTGGCCGAGCTACCGTCGTTCGCCTTCCACCGATGCGGGCTCGAGCGGCGCCGGGCCGACGTGGTACGCGGGGTGTGCGAGCGGGCGTCCCGGCTCGACGCGCTCGCCGGGGGCACGATCGAGGAGGCGAGAGCCGCGCTCCTCAAGCTCCCCGGGATCGGGCCCTGGACGGTCGCCGAGGTCGCGCGCCTCGCGCTCGGCGACCCCGACGCGGTGAGCGTCGGCGACTTCCACCTGCCGAACCTGGTGGCGTGGGCGCTCGCAGGCGAGCCGCGCGGCACCGACGAGCGGATGCTCGAGCTGCTCGCGCCGTACGAAGGTCACCGCGGCCGGGTCGAGCTGCTGCTCGAGGTCTCGGGGATCCACGCGCCTCGCTACGGGCCGAAGGTCGAACCCCGCTCGATCGCCGATCACTGACGCCGTGGCGTCGGTCAGGACGTGGGTGGCACCTCGACCACGCGGCCGTCCGCATCCCCGAAGTCCCAGACGTCGATCTCGGGTGGCTCCACGCCGAGCGACGTGAGGGTGGTGCAGATCTGGCTCCGGTGATCGGTGCCGTGATGCAGCGCCTGCGCGAGCCGGATGCCGATCGGGGCATGCAGTTCGGACCCGTCGTCACGGTGCCGCACGAGGACGACATCCGGGTCGAGGTCCTCGCCGAGGAGCCCCGCCCACGCGTCGCGATGCCGCTCCATCGCGACCCGGAGCTCCGCGAGGCTCATCCGTTCCTCGTCGATCCGGGGGGTGCGTCCCCCGCTCAAGACGAACAGGTACGAGGCGTCGCCCCCCACGGTGTGGCGCATCGTGTCGAGGATGGAGCCGTAGGTCCCGGGCACGGTCGTCTCCAGCTGCTCCGGGGGGAGCCCGAGGCAGGTGTCGATCAGGCGGAGCATCGCCCACACGTGGTGTCCGAACGCGTCGTCGAGCAGTGAACGAGTCATCGGGTCACGCTAGCAGCGCTCGCTCGGCGGCGGGCGACGAAGATGTACTCGCCGCTGCCCTCGCCGACCGGCGTGCGGTCGAAGTCCCCGTACAGCGCCTCGAGCTCGAGGCCCGCGACGTCGATCAGGCCGAGCCATTCGTTCTTGGTCGCCCACCACAGGGAGCTGACCGCACCGTCGTCGAGGACGACATCGGTCCGGTCGTCGCCGACCACGAACCGGATCGTGTGCGGCACCGGCTCGTCCTGGTGCTGGCCGTCCAGCCGTGCCGCGACGCGTGGATCGAAGGCGAACGCGTTCCACGCGAACCGGCCGCCGGGACGGAGTGACGCGGCCACCCGCTCGAAGGTGCGCCGCCGGTCGGCCCAGGTCGGGAGATGCAGCAGCGCGCGGAACGGGCAGTAGATCAGCGCGGCGGGTTCTTCGACGGCGAGGTCCCGCATGTCGCCCTCGCGCAGGTCGAGCTCGACGCCCGCCGCGGCCGCGTTGGCCCGCGCCTGCTCGAGCATCGAGGGCGACGTGTCGATCCCGATCACGGTCCGGCCGGTCGACCGGGCGACGGGGATCGCGACGCGGCCGTTCCCGACCGCGAGCTCGACGAGCGGGCCGTCGGCCTCACGCGCCAGCTGGACGTAGAACCCGACGTCCTCCGTCATGTGTGCCGACCACGTCTCGTAGTGCTGCGAGAACGATTCGTCCCAGCTCAGCCGTCGATCGCTCACGCCGGCCGCTCCCACACCGAGACGTGCTGGCGACTCTCGCCGGTGAACGGGTCGCCCTTCCATCCGCCCCACCGCTCGCGCAGCGTCATCCCGGCCAGCTCCGCCATCAGGTCGAGCTCGGCGGGCCACACGTACCGGAACGGCACCGAGAAGCGCTCGAGGGTCCCGTCGACGACGTCGAGGTGGTGCGACACGAGCCCCTGGTTCGCGACGTCGTACTCGTCGATCCCCCAGGCGTCGCCGGCGGCGGTGAAGACGTGGTGGGTCTCCCCCGGAGGGAGCCGCCGGAGCTCGGGGACCATGACCTCGATCACGAAGCAGCCACCGGGACGGAGGTGCGCCGCCGCGTTCCGGAAGCACGCGACCTGCTCAGACTGCGTCGTCAGGTTCATGATCGTGTTGAAGACGAGGAAGACGAGCGAGAACGACCCGTCGACCGTGGTCGACGCGATGTCGCCGATCGTGACGCCGATCGCGTCGCCGCCGGGCTTGACGCACAGCTTCGCCGCCATCGCCTCCGACAGCTCGATCCCGTGGACGGGGACACCGCGGGCCGCGAGCGGCAACGCCACCCGGCCGGTCCCGATCGCGAACTCGAGCGCGCGTCCATGTCCGGCCTTCTCCACGAGGAAGTCGACCGCGGGATCGAGGACCTCGGGCGCGAAGCGATCGGCGGCGTCCTCGTCGTAGGTCGCCGCGACAGGCTCGTCGAAGTAGCCGTCGGTGTCGTCCATCACGCGACCCTAGCGCAGGCGTCGGCGCTCCTCAGGTGAGGCCCGATCCGAGGTACGCCCGCGACCGGCGGCCCGGTAGGCTGCGCTCGATGACCGATCGCCTCCTCCTAGACGTCTCGAGCCTGATGTACCGGGCGCACTTCGCGTTGGGCGACTCGGTGCGCCAGCCCGACGGCGCGCTCGTCGGCGCGGTCCACGGCTACCTCGACATGGTGGTGCGCCTGCTGAACTCGCGGAGCCCCGACGAGGCCGTGCACGCCTACGACCACGACTGGCGCCCCACCGCGCGCACCGAGATCTACCCGGCCTACAAGGCGAACCGCCCGCCCGAGCCTGAAGGCCTGCCCGGGCAGTTCGTGCTGCTGCGGCAGGTGCTGGACCTGAGCGGGATGCCGCAGGCCGAGACCCCCGACTGGGAGGCCGAGGACGCGATCGGCGGCATCATCCGCGGCGCACCGCCCGAGGACCGGTTCGAGATGGTAAGCGGCGACCGCGACCTGATCCAGCTGGTGCGCGACCCCGCGGTGACGCTGTTGTTCACGGTGCGTGGCGTGAGCGAGCTCACGACGTTCGACGAGGCGGCCGTGCTCGCGAAGTACGGCGTGCCGGCCAGCCGCTACGCGGAGTTCGCGATCCTCCGGGGGGACCCGTCGGACGGCCTCCCCGGGGTCCAGAGCGTCGGTGAGAAGACGGCGGCCGCGCTCGTCCAGACCTACCCCGACCTGGACGCGATGCTCGCCGACGCCGCGCGCGACGATCCGCGACCGGGCCCGATGAAGGGGAAGCCGGCGCTCCGCGCGAAGCTCGCAGCCTCGGCCGAGTACCTCGACCAGATGCGCCGGATCGTCCCAGTGAACGACACGGCGCCGATGGCCACGTGGGCCGGCCCACGCGACGACGCCGCCCTGCTGGATCTGGCCGACGCGACCGGCCTGCGCGGCCCGGTGAGGCGCCTGCTCGCCGCCCTCGACCGCCGCGGGTGAGACCCTATCGCCCGGTAGGCTGAGGGCATGAGGATCGCATTCGTCTCCACCTACCCCCCGCGGCGGTGTGGCATCGCCACGTTCACCTCCGACCTGATGCGCGCGATGCGCGAGGCAGACGACCACGTGCAGGCCCGGGTCGCCGCGATCGACGAGCGCAACGTCGTGCGCGCGTACGGCTCCGAGGTGCGCTGGCGGATACGCCAAGGCAGCCCCGAGGGCTACGTGAAGGCCGCCGAGGCGATCAACGATTCGACGGCCGACGTGGTCTGTGTGGAGCACGAGTTCGGGCTGTACGGGTTCTGGCGCGACGAGAGCTGGGAAGGCGACCGCTGGATCGAGGGGAACTACGAGGATCACCTCACGCCGTTCCTCGAGGCGCTCCGCAAGCCCGCGCTCGTCACGCTCCACACCGTGCTCCCCGAGCCCACGCCGGCCGTGAAGCAGGCGGTCCTCGACATCGCCGACGCGAGCCATGGGGTGGTCGTGATGGCCGAGACCGCGGTCGACATCCTGCGCGACGTCTACGGCGTGACGCAGACCCCCACCGTGATCCCGCACGGCATGCCGCACATCGAGCCCACCGGCCGGCGCAAGATGAAGGCGAAGCTCGGCCTCGACGGGCGCTCGATCATCGCGACGTTCGGGCTGGTGGGGCAGGGCAAGGGGCTCGAGTACGTGATCGAGGCGATGCCCGCCGTCGTCGCCAAGCATCCCGAGGCCCTCTACCTGATCGCCGGCCAAACGCACCCCGAGCTCCTGCGTCAGCACGGCGAGGCGTACCGCAACAAGCTGGTCGAGATCGTCGAGGGCCTGGGCATGACCGACAACGTCGCGTTCGTGAACCAGTACCTCAAGCAGAAGGACATCATCGAGCTGCTGCTCGCGAGCGACGTCTACGTCACGCCCTACCTCGACCCGAACCAGATCACGAGCGGGACGCTGGCGTACGCGCTGGGCGCCGGGAAGGCCGTCGTCTCCACCCCGTACCTGCACGCGAAGGAGGCGCTCGCAGACGACCGCGGGATCCTCGTGGACTTCCGCTCGCCCGAGCAGCTCTCGGAGGCCTTCAACTCGATCCTCGGCGACCACGAGCTGAAGCGCCGCCTGGAGACGAGCGCCTACGCGTACGCGAACGAGGCGACCTGGCCGAAGACCGGCGCCCGCATGGTGGAGGCGCTCAGCGAGCTCGCCGACGCGGCCCCGGTGGCCACCCGCCGGACCCGCCGGGACACCGCCGAGGCCGAGGCACCCCAGGTGGCGCGCCGCCTCCCGGAGAACCCGCTGATCACCCCCGCCGACGTGCAGCCCTCGCAGGCCGGTTTCGAGGTGATCTCGACGATCAACGCAGGCGTCGCGCGTACCGACGACGAGATCGTGCTGTTGCTCCGCGTCACCGAGCGCCCGGTCCAGGGGGTCGATCTCGTCGAGGGCGCGCAGATGATGGACCTCACAGGCCCCGAGCCGCAGCTCGCCCCGATGCCGCGCGGTACGAAGGCCGAGCACGTGATCGGGATGGCGTACGTCGACATGTCACAGCATCCGGCGAAGACGATCATCGGCTACGTGCCCCGTGACCTACCCGGGCTCGATCTATCCGACCCTCGTACTATCCGCTACCGGAACGCCCAGGGCGGGTTCACGCCGGGACACGAGGAGTTCACCGACTACCTCTCGCACATATCCCATCTGCGGGTGGCACGCAGCACCGACGGCGTGCGGTTCGAGATCGACCCGTACCCGACCGTGGTTCCCTCGAGCAGGCTCGAGGAGTACGGCGTCGAGGATCCGCGCATCACGCTGATCGACGGCGTCTACCAGATCACCTACGTCTCGGTGAGCCGCCTCGGCATCACCACGAGCAGACTCTCCACCACCGACTTCCGCTCGTTCGAGCGGCACGGGATCATGATGCATCCCGACCAGAAGGACGTCGTGTTGTTCCCAGAGCGCGTCGACGGTCGGCATCTCGCCTTCACGCGGCCGATGCCCGGGTCGTTCGGGCGGATCCTCGGCATCTGGCTCGCGGAGTCCGACGACCTCGTTCACTGGGGCCGGCACCGTCCGATCGCGCTGCCGCGCGAGCGCATGTGGGATGAGTCGAGGATCGGTGCGAGCTGCGTCCCGATCCGCACGCCCGACGGATGGCTCGAGATCTACCACGGAGCCGACCGGTCGAACCGCTACGCGATGGGCGCGATCCTGCTCGAGGCCGACGACCCGTCTCGGGTGATCGCGCGCACCGACCATCCGCTCCTCGTCCCGAAGGAGCCATACGAGCACAGCGGGTTCCTGCAGGATGTCGTCTTCCCGACGGGATACGTGCCGCTCGACGACGACGGGCGTTCGATCCGCATCTACTACGGCGCGGCCGACTCCGTGCTCGCCGCGGTCGATATCGATATCGACGACATCCTGGCCGCCCTCACACCGTGCTGAGGCAGCTCATCCGTCTGACCGGGCACGTGCCCGCAGCGGGTCCCGGCGCGCTCGCGGTGGCCGTGTACGCCGACCACGAGGACCACCTCGTGGACGCGAAGGAATCCGGCTTCGAGGGCGTCGCGTGCGTCGACGACACCGCCCGGCTCCTCGACCTGATGTGCGACGTGTGGGCGCGCTCGAAGGAGCCATGGGCGGAGCGGTGGGCGAAGGGCCTGCTCGAGTTCGTGCTGTGGATGCAGGAACCGGACGGCCGGTGGATCAACTTCGTCTTCGACTGGGACGGCGGCCGCAACACCGCGGGGATCACCTCGGAGACCGGCGAGAACTTCTGGCACGCGCGCGCGCTCGCCGGCGTCTCGCACGCGTGGCTGACCTTCGGGGACGAGCGGGCGCACGACGCGCTGATGCGTGGGCTCGACCACGCCGTGACGAAGCCCGCACCGTCGGACGTGCGCGTGCTACACATGGAGGTCGCGCGGCGCCTGATCGCCGACGCCGGGAAGCGCACCTTGCTGCCGGCCGTCCGGCACTGGGCCGCCGAGGTCGTCGCCGCTCGCGACGGCGACATCTTGATGAACTCACCCGACGAACGCGGCACGCCGCATCTGTGGGCGCACCTCCAGGAGGGCGTGCTCGCCGAGGCCGGCGAGCTGCTCGGAGACCCGACCCTCGTCGCCGCGGCCGCAGCGAGCGCGGACGCGCTCTGGTCTCCGATCGTCGCGAGCGGCTTCGACCGCCCGAGCGTGACGCCCTACGACGTCGCATGCGGCGTGTACTGCCTCGACCGCCTCGCCCGCGTGACCGGCGACACGCACTGGGAGGCCCTCTCCGCCGACGCGCGCGCATGGTTCGACGGCCGCAACCCAGCCGGTGTGCCCGTCTACGACCGGGAGCGCGGCCGGGTGGCCGACGGGCTCGACGAGGGTCGGGTGAGCGGGAACTCGGGGGCCGAGGCCAACATCGTCGGGGCCGAGGCACTCTTCGACGGCGTCGTCGCGACCGCCGCCACCTTCCGCGACGAGCTCGTCGCCCAGTTCCCCGAGACGGACTGAGCCGGATCGCCCTCCGGTCCCTCGAGCGGCAGGGCGAAGGACGGGAGCGCGCCCTCCGCGAGGGGCGTATCGTGGCTGTGGAACCTTCGGAAAGGGGTGGGTGAGATGCGTCGACGCATGTTCGCAGTGGCTCTCGCGGTGGTGGTCGCGTCCGTGGTCCTGCCGGGAGCCGTGGCCACCGCGGGCCCCGTCGGCGGAACCCGGGTCTTCGCGGTCCCGCAGCTCCCGTGTCCGCTCGGCGCCATCGCGGTCGTGACGAACCGCGTGTCGTCAAGGATGTGCCGCTGGATCACCGAGGCCCGCGCGGTCGAGGTGTCGGTGGCGCATAGGCACTGCACGATCTCGGGCACCGAGGGTCCCGACGTGCTGAAGGGTACCGGTGGCCGTGACGTGATCTGCGGGTACGGGGGCGACGACGTGGTCAGGGCGCTCGACGGCCGAGACACGGTCTACGGAGGCGCGGGCAAGGACAGGATCCGCGGCGGTCCGGGCTCCGACAGCCTGTACGGGGAGGACGGCAACGACCGCATCTTCGGTGGGAACCAACGCGACGACCTCTTCGGGCAACTGGGCAACGACCGCCTGTTCGGGCAGGCCTGGCGCGACTACATCTCGGGCAGCTACGGGGACGACGTGGTGTTCGGTGGCACCGGCGGCGACTTCGTCTACGACTCCAACGGGAACGACGTGGTCTTCCTCGGAGCGGGTGGCGACTCCGCCCAGCTGTGGCGTGGGATCGACGCGATCTACGCCGGACCCGGCGAGGACACGTGCCTGTCGGTGTGGGACGAGAGCCCCGGCGACCTGATCGACGGTGGCGAAGGGGTGAACGACCAGTACAACGCCGACGACGGCGACACCGTGATCAACGTCGAGAGCGGACCCGAGGCCTGCGGCTGCTGAGCGTCAGGTCGCGCGTTCGACCGCGAGCTCGACCTCTTCGGGGTCGGAAGCCTGCCGCGCTCCCCGCACCACGAGCACCGCGGTCGCGCCCATCACCACGAGCCCGCCAGCGATCGCGAGGGTCGTGAGGGCCTCGCCGAGCACGATCCACGCCGCGATCGAGGCGATCACCGGCTGCGACTGCGTGATCAGCGCCGAGAGCCACGCCTCCACATGCTGGTGCGACCACGCGACCAGCAGGTGACCGGTGGCGCCGGGGATCAACGTGACGAGCCAGATCCAGAGCCAGTCCTGGCCCGAGGGCGGCGCGAGCGACATCCCGGTGGCGAGCCCGAATGCGATCGTGAACGGTGTGATCGTGATCGCCGCGACGAGCATCACCGTGGCGATGTACTCGAGCGCCGTCGTCGTGGCTCGCGAGCGCTTCGAGAACAGCCAATAGGCGGTCCAGCTGATCACCGACAGGGCCGCGCAGATGTTGCCGACCGCCGTCGTGGCCTCCGACCCGCGCGAGGCCGCCGCCACGATCACCACCCCCACGAACGACGCGGCGACGAGCACCAGATCGCGCCGCTCCACGCGCTCGCCGAACCACCGGGCCGCCGCGAGCGTGATCAGCACTGGCGAGAGCGCGCCGATGATCGTCGCGTTCGCCGCACTCGTGAGCGAGAACGCGCTGAACGTCAGGCCGATGTCCGCCGCGAAGAAGACGCCTCCGAGCGCGCATGCCCGGATCGTGGCCGCCGAGAGCCGCCGACGCCGGACCGCGAACACCACCACATAGACCAGCACCCCGAGCCATAGCCGATACATCGCGAAGGTCAGCCCCGGCATGTCCGTGGACTTCAGGATCAGCGGCACCAGGCTCCAGACCATCGTGGTCGCGCTGACCGCGAGGATGCCGAGCGTCCGGCGATCGTCGGCCGTCTGCAGCGGAGCCTCCAGGGTGGTCGCGGGCGTGTGGTCGGGACGGTGACCTCAGCGTACCTGCGGCCCAGACGCCTCCGGCCCGGGTAGGCTCGCGCGCTGATGGGACGGTTCGCGCGCGCGGCGGCGGTACTCACGATCGTAGTGAGCCTGTCCTCGTGCCTCGGACGCGAGCTCCCGGTCCCGCAGGCGCCCCCCGCGGGTACGCCCGCGGTCACCTCGTGCGGCGGACCCCCGGGCTCGGTGCCGCTCCTCGATCCGAACGGCGCCGGCTGTGTGCCGATCGGCCGGCTTTCGATGTGGACGTGCGAGGGGACCGGCGCCGCGCCCTTCGCGCGGCATACCGTCGACGGGCGTCCCCACCGCTACCTGGGCGGCCGCTTCGCGGTCCCGGTGCCCGAGCCTCCCGCCTCCGCCGAGCCGATCGGATCCACCGGCGATATCGAGGTGTTCGCCGACCCGGCCGACGCGCGATGGCTCTGGGTCCGCCGCGACGGAGCGACGGCTCGCTGGCTCGCACTCCCCGATCAGGCGCCCGACGACCCACCGGACGCGTTCTTCATCGGGGATTCGATCACCGACGGGGCCTCGGTGTTCTTCCCGGCCGCGCTCCCGGGCTGGGTCACGGGGTTCGATGCCGTTCCGGGCCGCGGGTCCGTGAGCGGCGTCACGCCGGCCGCGGTGCAGGCGCCGCTCGGTCACGACGCCGTGGTCGTCGAGCTCGGGACGAACGACCGTGACCTCGAGGGCTTCAGGGCGAACGCCCAGGCGATCCTCGCCTCGCTCGCCGGCGTCCCGCTCGTGCTGTGGCAGACCGTGAAGGGACCGCCCGAGCTCGTGCTGCAGCAGGACGTGAACCGGGTGATCCGCGACCTCGTGCGCACCTACCCGAACGTCTCGATCGTCGACTGGGCCGACCGCGTGAAGGACGACGAGCTCACGAGCGACGGAGTGCACCCGAACGCAGAGCACCTCGACCTCATGGTGACGCTCGTGGCGCCACAGCTCGACGAGTGGCTCGCGGCGGCGCGCCAGCCGCCGAGCGTGGAGCGCTGCGCCACCTCGGTCAGCTCGGCCTCCGTAGACTGACCACATGATCGACGTCACCGAACGCGCGGCCGCGGCCGTCGCCCAAGCGGAGGCGGCCGCGCGCCGCTTCAACCCCGAGGTGAGGGTCCGCCTGATCCGGACCGACGCGGGCGTACGGTTCGAGTTCACCGACGAGCCGTCGGAGGACGACGACACGGTGCCCTGCGAGACCGCGATGCTCTACGTCGAGCCCGGCCTCGAGGGCACCCTCGACACCGGCGACCACAACGTGCCGGTGCTCGTCGCCTGACCTACCGGGCGGCCCGGTGCCCCAGGTCGGTCATGGCCGGACGAGCCTCGTCCTCGGCGGTCTCGGTCCGCGGGGGCTCGCCGGCGGCAGCGAGCTCGGCCTCGTTCGTCTCGGGGAGCGCCGTCACGTGCCGGAGCCTCGTCACCGCGATCGCGACGCCCACGAGCACCACACCGCTCAGCAGCAGCACTGCCGGGAGCCCGACGGTGTCGGCCAGGTAGTAGCCGATCGTGCCCGTCAGGTACCCGAACAGCCCGAGGGCGCCCAGCGCGAGCACGCCGCTGTGGCGGAGCACGACGCTCGCCCCGATCAACCCGATCGAGACCACGATGCCCAGCCAGAGCGCGAGGGCCGGCGGATCCGACACGAACGTCGGCGCGATCACCGCGCCCACGGCGCCGATCGCGTAGGCCGCCCGCTGTGGCAGCATCAGGCCCGCTCGCCCCGCGACGATCCAGGCGGTCGAGACGACGACCGCCACGATGCCGAACCACCACGGGTTCCGGTCGAACCAGGTCGAGCCGGTTTCGCTCGCCCATATCGCGGCCCCGCCGAACACGCCGAGCGTGGCGATGAAGACCGCCACCTGCAGAGGCGCGAAGGGACGCAGCACCTGCAGGATCCGCGCGTAGCCGGCGGTCCCCAGCGCGACCACCAGGAGCGACCATGGCCGCTCATCGAGAGGATCGGTAACGAACCCCTGGGCAAGCAGCCCCGCGACCGCGACCACCGAGAGTGTCCACAGCACGCCGCTCAACCGGCTGAGCGCGGGATCGTCGTCATTGAAGATCGGCCATCCGGCGGCGAAGGTGACGACCGCCGCGACTCCGAGGATCGCCAGACGCACGGGCTGATCCATCTCGCCCCAGCGAGGGCCGATCAGCGCGACGAATGCCGCGGCGGCCAGCGCCGCGCCCAGGTACCCGAGGGCTTCGGCCATGAGCGGCACCCGGCCCCCGGCACCCTGCTGCTGCCGTTCGAAGGTCCGGATCGACTCCGCCTCGTCGTGGGTCAACAGCTCCTGTGACTCCCAGGCATCGAGATGGTCGAAGACGGCGCGATGTTCCCTATCGGAGGGATGCAGCTCGGTGCGCATGACCATCACTCCCTTCGGTATCAGCGTGCGCCCGGATGGAGAACGCGGCTCCGGCCATCTGACCCGACCGAAGGGGGACCGGCCGGCCGCGAAGCGCGGCCGTTCGCGCGAGGCCTGGGAAGCTGGGCCGATGAGACATCGGCTGCTGGGGCGGTGGATCGAGCGGCCGTGGGGCCGCCAACGGGTCTGGGAGGCCGGCGTCGGCACGTCCCTGCTCGCTATCCACGGGCTCGGCGGGTCCGGCCGCTACTGGCAGGGTCTTGCCGATCGCGTGGGCCACCGGTACCGCGTGGTTGCCCCCGACCTCGCGGGGTTCGGGTCCTCGGACAAGCCCGACATCGCCTATGACCGGGCAGGCCACCTGGCCGACATCGGCGCCGCGGCCTCCGACACCGACCCTGTCGCGGTCGTCGGTCACTCGCTCGGCGGTGTGCTCGCCGCGCTCTGGGCCTCGGCGAATGCAACCCGTGTCGGCGCGCTCGCGCTCGCGGCGCCACCGTTCCCGCTCGGCTCGGGTCCCGACTTCCGGTCGATGGGCGACCGGCCGGCCTCGCTCGGCCGCCGCGCCGCGGCGGGCGCGGCGAAGGTGGTCCTCCCGGTGGTCTCGTTCCCGGTCGGACTCGCACGCGGCTATCCACCGGAGGTCGTGCGAGACTTCACCCGCCAGACGCTCGCGGCGCGCGGCGGGACGATGTGGTCGCTGCTCACCGACCCGACGATCCGCGAGGACGTCGATGACGTGGGCGGCCTGGACGGCACGATCCCCACGCTCATCGTGCACGTGACCGACGACCGCACCGTGCGCCCCGAGGCACACGACCGCTGGACGACCCTGATGCCGCACGCCGATGCGCGAGTGCTGGACGACGGCGGACACCAGTTCCTGCTCCGGGGCGGGTTCGAGCCGATCGCCGGCTGGCTCGACGACCTCGGCCGGCGTGCGGACCGCTAGACGGGAGGCGGGGCGGCGACCGCCCGCGCCGGCGGGATCCCCCCGGGCGGATCGGCGCGCAGCAGCCACACGGGGTTCGAGACGCCCACGACGCGACCCGTCGAGTCGAGCACCTCGGTGCGCACGAACGTGGAGGCCGACGTGTCGACCGACACGGTGACGCTCCCCGAGGCGAAGTCCGACGCAGGGAACGACTGCGACACGGTGTTCGGGTCGGGCACGGCCGTGCCCGCGTAGTCGACCGGCCCTCGGACGAGCCGGACCGACCCTCCGGCCGGAGCGGCGGTCATCATGATCTGCAGATCCCGTGCGGCGAGATCGCTCACCGTCACGGAGCCCATCGGTGCGACCCCGTCCGCGAGCAGGTCCACCATCCCGCGGAACGACGGCTCGGCGATCCAGATCCGCCCGGCCGCGAGCGCACGCAGCAGGCTCGGCTCGGTCGCGTCGGCCGCCCACGCCCACGTGAGGAACCGGTTCGGCAACCCCGCCCAGCTCCCGCCGTGGCTGTCGTTCACGCCACTCCCCGTGAGGAAGATACCGTTCCGCGAGAGCGTGTCCCACAGGGCGAGGTGTCCGGCGATCCCGACACCCTGGCGCGCCTGGTATCCCACCTCGAGGATGTCCACGCCGTAGGCGCGGGTCGGGATCAGCTTCTTCGCGATCGTCCGGCGCAGGCTGTCTTGCTTGGTCAGGGTCGAGAGCGAGGAGGTGCCGGAGCCGAACGGGTGGTTCAGGGAGGAGAGCCCGCCGACGTCGTGGATCCGCGCGGCGAGCGCGGCCGTCAGGACCGGGTCGTCGGGCGTCGGACTGATCGGCGCGGTCCCATAATCGGGCAGCGCGAACCCGCTCCCGAACCAGTTCAGGTGGTTCGTGTACAGCGACACCTCGGTGCCCTGCAGCTGCGCGATGCCCGGATACCGGAGCGCGAGCTCATCCATCAGGGACCGCTGGTCCTCGAGCGGGGTCGAGGAGCGCGCGAACCGCAGATGACCCACCCAGAACACGGCCGGGGCGTTCGAGCGGCTCCCCGCCGCGAACGACAGCTCCTTCATCGTGGAGTCGGCGGGCAGGAGGTCGGGCCACAGCAGCGCGATGTCGTCGGCCGGGGTGAGCGTGATCGTGCCCCACTGGCCCGATGACGCGGTGAGTCCGACGTACCCCGTGAGGCCCGCCGCCCGGTGCACCCCGGGCGCATCCGTCCCCCCGATCCGATAGATCAGCGTGTAGGCGCCCGCCGCGCGGCCGGCCGACGCCGGTTGATTGCTGAGCTTGATCCGGACCTCGAGGAACGCGTTCGTGCCGATCGACTCCGGGAACACGTCGAACGTGAGCGCCTGCCCGCCGATCGTGCCCTTCAGGTTCTCGCGGGCCTTCGACCCGTCGGCCGTGCACCGCATCATCGCGAATGCGCTGCCGCTGCCGGTCGCCGCGAGCCGCAGGCTCGAGGTCGCCGAGGGGTCGGTGGGCGCCACCTTCGTCACATCGATGCTCGCCGACGACGACGAGAGCGATCCCGACTTCGCCTGCGTCCAGGTCAGCGGATTACCGTTCTCCGTTTCGGTGAACCCGGAGAAGTGCACCACCGACCTGTAGCCGTGGCCCGACATCCGCCAGTCGTGATCGGTCCACCACAAGACGTCGACGTCGCTCAGGGTGGCCTCGGCGAGCTGCGCAGCCATCGAGCCGGTCCCCTCGCTGAACGACGAGTGGACGTGCATCGCCATGCTGACCGGCAGCGGCACCTCCTGGGCCCAGGCGGCGCGCGTGAGCGCTTCCCACCCCAGCGCGCCGAACGCGCTCGCTGCGCCAACGCCGGCCACGCCGCGCAAGAAGGAACGCCGTGATATCTGGTCGACCATCCCCTTCGCTCCCTCCGCGCAGGTCGAGTCCGTTGAGCGCTCGCGCATTGCAGCACGCCGCTCTCAGAAGCGCAACTGCCCTAGGGCGAAGGCCCCACGTCGGTCGCTCGGTACGCTGACAGGCATGGAAGCGTTCGCGAACAGGCTCGAGTCGGGCGAAGCGATCGTGCTCGACGGCGGGCTCTCGACCGAGCTCGAGCGCCGAGGCGCCGATCTGCGGGACCCGCTCTGGTCCGCGAAGGTGCTGGTAGAGGACCCCGACCTGCTGCGCACGGCCCATCTCGCGTACTTCGAGGCCGGCGCAGAGGTCGCGATCACCGCGAGTTACCAGGCGAGCTTCGAGGGGTTCGCGGCGCGCGGGCTCGACGAGTCGGCCGCGGCCGGTCTGATGCTGCGGAGCGTCGACCTCGCGCGCGAGGCGCGCGATAGGCATGGTCGAGGGTTCGTCGCTGCGTCGGTAGGTCCCTACGGCGCGGTGCTCGGCGACGGTGCCGAGTACACCGGCAACTACCCCGTCGGCGCGCGCGAGCTCGGGATCTTCCACGGGCGGCGGCTCGAGGTGCTGGACGCGGCGGGCGCCGACGTGCTCGCGGTCGAGACGATCCCGTCGATCGTCGAGGCGTCCGCACTGGTCCGGCTGCTCGATCGGTGCGCCACGCCGGCCTGGGTGTCGCTCACCTGTCGGGACGGGACGTCGCTCCGCGACGGCACGCCGTTCGTCGAGGCTGTGTCGATCGTGGCGGCGAGCGACCACGTTCTCGCCGTCGGCGTCAACTGCACGGCGCCCCAGCACGTCGGCCCGCTGATCCGGGCGGCCCGGTCGGTCGGCGGCAAACCCGTCGTCGTCTATCCGAACCGGGGCGCGGCGTGGGACGCCGACCGCAAGACGTGGACCGGACCGGTGGTCACCGGAGACCTCGCGGCGCTCGTCCCCGGCTGGCGTGCGGCCGGCGCGCGGCTGATCGGTGGGTGTTGCGGGACCGGACCCGACGACGTCGCCGCGATCGCACGGGCCGTCGCCGCGGCGGCGTAGACTTCCCGCGATGCCGATCTACGAGTACGAGTGCCCCGACTGCGGTTCTCGGTTCGACCGACGGGCCGCGATGCACACCCCCGACCCCGCCTGCGCGAGCTGCGGCGCCGCGAAGGTGCGCCGCCTGATCTCGGTGTTCGCCTCCACGGGGGGCGCCGCGTCGTCCCCCGGCCCGGAGCCAGGCTCGGCCCCGGGCGGCTGCTGCGGCGGATCCTGCGCCTGCGGCGCGCGGTAGCGCGGGCATCGGTCCGACCGATATCGGGGTAGCCCTCAAGAACTAGTTACCTACCTGTCGATACCCCGCGCATGACACGCACACGGCGACTCCTCACGGTCATCCTGTCGGTGTTCTCCCTCCTGCTGATCGCGACCGCGGGATTCGCGGCCTCGCGCGCCGACGTCGCGGTGCGCCGCGCCGAGTCGGTCACCTCGACGCAGCCCGGCGATGAAGACGAGCAGGGTGAGGACGAACAAGGGGACGACCAGGGTTCCGCGGAGGGCGCCACCGGGGCAACCGGATCGACGGGATCGACGGGATCGACGGGCGACGCCACCACGGTCGACCCCGAGCGCGAGGCCGCCTGCAACGAGGCCGCCGGGATCGTGCCCCCCGTCGACGGCACGGGCACGACCGATGGCACGGACGGCACCACCCCGGACCCCGTGAAGCTCACGGGGCTGGACAACGCGATCTCGCACGTTCTCGCCAACTGCATGAAGAACCCCGACTCGCCCGGCCTCGTGAACGCCCTCGAGCATCTAGTGGCGAACCAGGCCAAGCACGAGGCGCACGATGCCGCTAAGGCCGAGCGCAAGGCCGAGCAGGCTGCTCGCAAGGCCGCCAACGAGCACGGCCACGGGCACGACGGCGACCACGGGAACCCGCACACCGACGGCGGCAGCGGCAACCCCCACGGCGGCGGCAACGGTGGCGGCAACGGACATCACTGACCGCCCACCGACCGACCTGCCGCGACCCCCGCGAACGCCCCAGGGCTAGCGCACCCGCCCTCCGCGCGACGCCCCTTTCCGTGGGAAACTGCGCCCGACCCATGGGCACGCAGAACCACCCGGACGAGACCGGCGCCGCGACGCACAGCGAGGACGTCGCCGAGCAAGAGCACGCCCACGGACGACGCCGGCGCCGCCCGACCGGCACGCCGCCGCCTTTACCGAAGTCCATCGGGAGGACCGGCAAGGCGTGGCTCGCGGCCGTCGTCCTCGTCGTCCTCCTTGGCTCGATCTGGCTCCGCACCGCTCCGACGTTCATCGACCGGATCGACTCGACGATCCTCGAGCGGTTGGCGCAGCTGCGCACCCCGTGGCTCACCTCACTGGCCAGGTGGATGAACACGATCAGCTCGAACTGGGGCCTCGCGCTCGTCGGCCTCACCACGGTGGCGCTCATGATCGCGTTCCGGCGGTTCCGGCACCTGATGGTCTACTTCGTGGCGCTCGCGCTCGTGGTCGTGTCCGCGCAGCTCGTCACGATCGTCATCACCCGACCCAGGCCGTACGGCGTGACGGCGCTGGTCGGGTGGGAGGGCTACTCGGCACCGTCCCTGCCCGTCGCCGCGCTGACCGCGGTCCTGGTCGGGCTCGCCTACACGCTGATCGTCCAGGGCGACGCGCGGTACCGGGCGAAGATCGCGACCGCCGTGCTCGTGGGTGGGCTGGGGCTGGCGCGGATGTACCTGGGCGTCGACCACCCCACGGACGTGCTGGGCGGGGCGATCCTGGGGGTCGCGATCCCCGTGGCGCTGTTCCGGGCATTCACCCCCAACACGGTGTTCCCCGTCGCCTACGGGAAGCGGGGGAAGGCGGCGCATCTCGACGTGACCGGACGCCGGGGCGAGGCGATCCGCGAGGCCGTGCTCGATCAGCTCGGCTTCCAGCTGCTCGACGTGATGCCCGTCGGGCTCGAGGGTTCCGGAGGGTCCACCCCACTGCGGCTGCGCGTTGTCGACGAGGACGGCGTCGAGCGTTCGATCTTCGCGAAGCTGTACGCGCGCAGCCACGTTCGGGCCGACCGCTGGTACAAGCTGGGCCGGACGATCCTCTACGGCGACCTCGAGGACGAGACGCCGTTCAAGACCGTGCGCCGGTTCGTGGAGTACGAGGACTACGCGCTCCGGCTTCTGGGCGAGGAGGGCTTCCCGACCCCGAAGGCTTACGGGATCGCCGAGATCACCCCGGAACGCGAGTACCTGATCGCGATGGAGTTCTTCGAGGGCGCGGTCGAGATCGGGGAGGCCGAGGTCGACGACGGCGTGATCGATCAGGCCCTCGAGATGGTCCGCCGGATGTGGGACATCGGACTGGCGCACCGCGACATCAAGCCGGCCAACCTGATGGTGCGCGACGGCGAGCTGAAGCTGATCGACGTGTTCTTCGTGCAGGTGCGGCCCTCGCCGTGGCGTCAGGCGGTCGATCTCGCGAACATGATGCTGGTCCTCGCGCTGCGCTCCGACGCCGACCGCGTCTACGAGCGTGCCCTGGGCTTCTTCTCCCCCGACGAGCTCGCCGAGGCGTTCGCGGCGGCGCGAGGCGTGGCGAGTCCCACCCAGCTCCAGCACTCCCTGAAGTCCGACGGGCGCGACCTGCTGACACGGTTCCGAGCTCTCGCACCGCAGCGCGCACCGATCGGGATCCAGCGCTGGAGCTTCAAGCGCGTGGGACTGATCCTCGCGACGATCTTCGTGGTCGCGGCGACGGTCGGCATCAGCATCGGGATGTTCTTCCCGCACAACAACGGGGTCCTGCCGCCCGAGTGCGGCACCGACCACACGATGATCCTGTTCGCGCAGGCGGTACCGTCGGCCTCGAAGGTGCCGTGCGTCGGCGAGCTCCCGCTCGGATGGTCGGTCACGAACGCGACGGTGCGCGACGGGTATGCGGCGTTCGGACTCACGATCGGTGCGCCCGACGGGAGCGCCGAGGTCACCGTGTCGCTCACGCCCAGATGCGAGGAGGAGGCGGGGATCACCGTCGAGCTCGGCGGAGGCTGCGTGACCTACCACTCTTCGCTGCCGGCCGAAACGACGGGTGAGCCCACGCTGGGGGACGGCATCTCGTTCGTTCAGCGATCGGAGCTCTCGGAATTCGTCGAGTCCGAGGACGATCAGAAGCTGTGCGGGCTCGGTGTCCCGTGCCCCTAGGCGCGCGTCCATGACGAGACCACTGCGCGTCGGTGTCCAGTTGCCCGAGGTCGAACGCGAGGTGCGCTGGCCGGAGCTCGTGTCGATGGCCCTGCGCGCCGAGGCCGTGGGGTTCGACTCGGTGTGGGTCGGCGACCACTACCTGTACCGAGACGACGGAGGGCCCGAGCGCGGCCCCTGGGAGGCGTGGGCAACCCTGGCGGGTCTCGCCGCGGTGACCGATCGGGTGACGATCGGCCCGCTGGTCGCGTGCGTCGGGTTCCACGCCCCTGCCGTGCTCGCGAAGACGGCGGCGACCGTCGACGAGATATCGGGCGGCCGGCTCACGTTCGGGGTCGGCGCCGGGTGGAACCGAGTCGAGTTCGACGCCTTCGGGATCCCCTACGATCGTCGCGCCTCCCGGTTCGAGGAGGCGTTCGAGGTGATACGAGGACTGCTGGCAGGCGAGCGTGTGACGTTCGATGGGGGCTTCGTGACGGTCCGGGACGCCGTGCTGCTACCGGCGCCCGCGCGTCGCGTGCCCCTGATGGTGGGGAGCACCGGCGAGCGTGTGCTGCGCGCCGCCCTCCCCTTCGCCGACGCCTGGAACACCTGGTTCGACGCCTACGGGAACACGGCGGAGGGATTCGGGACGCTGAACGCGTGGGTCAGCGAGATCGCCGCGAGCCTGGGACGCGACCCGGGAGACCTCGAGCGGAGCGCCTGCGTCCTGGTCGCGGTCGGGGGCGGGTCCGGCGAGCGCCCGACGGATCCCAAGGCTCCACACGTGGCGGGCTCGGTCGACGAGATCGCCGCCCACCTGAGCGCCCTCGCCGACGCGGGTGCCGACGAGGCGATCGTGGTGGCCGACCCCATCACCCAACGCTCGATCGGGTGGCTGAGCGAAGTGCTCGACGCGCTCGACGGCTGAGCCGCTCGCACGAACCGACCGAGGGCCGGTCCGCGCGAGCCAGGACCCTAGCGCCCGCGGCGCCGGCGGCCCGACCCCGGCGGCTGCGGCCGGCGCGGTGCCCCACCGTTCGGACGGGACGGCCGACCTGGGGCGGGCTTCGACGCGCGGATCCCTGCGTCGGCGAACTCGATGTGCAGCCGAAGCTCTTTCGCGATCTTGCCGACATCGGCGCCCTGCTCCGGCGTCACGAAGGTGATACCCGTGCCGGCGCGCCCAGCGCGCGCGGTGCGACCGACGCGGTGCACGTACGCCTTGTCGTCGGCGGGCGGGTCGTAGTTGATCACGTGGCTGATGTGCTCGAGGTCGAGCCCGCGCGCCGCGACATCGGTCGCGATCAGCACGTCGTTGCGGCCGGCCGCGAAGTGGCCGAGGGCCCGCTCGCGCTGCGGCTGCGACATGTCGCCGTGGAGCGCCCCCGCCTGGAACCCTTCCTTCTTCAGGTTCCGGGCGATCCTATCGGCACCGCGCTTCGTGCGAACGAACACCAGCGTGAGGCCGCGGTCCGCCGCCAGCTCGCGCACCAATGCGCGGAACTTCGCGGCGTTGTCGACGGCGAGGAAGCGATGCGTAGCCTCCGACACGACGGGACGGTCTTCCTTGATCTCGTGTCGCACGGCGTCGTGGGTATGCGCCGCCGCGAGCCGGCCGATGTCACCGTCGAGCGTGGCCGAGAAAAGCATCGTCTGTCGGTCGGGCCGCAGGAGCTCCAGGATCCGGCGGACGTCGGGCAGGAACCCCATGTCGAGCATGCGGTCGGCCTCGTCCAGCACGACCTTGCGGACGCGGTCGAGCCGCAGGAGCTTGCGTGCCACCAGGTCGAGGAGGCGCCCCGGGGTCGCGATCACGATGTCGGAATGGCGCGCGACCTTGGCTTGCGGGCCGATCCCGACGCCGCCGTACACGGCGGCCACCTTCAAGTGGCAGACGTCGGCGATCGCACGGAATTCCTCGGTGACCTGGCTCGCGAGCTCGCGGGTGGGAGCCAGGATCAGCGCCGTCGGCGCGCGGTCGGATGGCGTGAGCGTCTCGACGAGCGGGATCGCGAACGCGAGGGTCTTGCCAGAGCCGGTGCGCGACTTCGCGAGGATGTCGCGACCCGCGAGTGCGTCGGGCATCACGAGAGACTGGATCGGGAACGCCTCGGCGATGCCACGCTTCGCGAGGGCGTCGACGACCCGCGGGGAGACACCGAGATCGGCGAAGCGGGTGGTGGGACGATCGGCGTCGCGCGTCTGTGCGCGTGGCGCCACGTGGGTATCGGTCATGTCATCTGCCTTCTGCTCTGTGAGCGTCAAAGGGTCGACGCGCACCGCGAGGAAGGCGGGATGCGTCGCGGACGGGCGCGTGATGCGGGGGCCGCCGTGCCCTGGGTCGGGCGCGGTCAGACGGTCTCGTCGGGCTCCATCGCGATGTCCGGTTCGGGCTCTGCCAGCTCGGGACCCGGGGCGATCAGGCCGTTGGCCCGATCCTCACGCCGCTGGTTCCGGGCGAGGCGCCGCACCTCACGAGCGTCGGCCTTCTTGGCCTTCGCTTCGCGAACCGCGCGCTTCCCCATGCTGTCAGGCACATCACCAGGGTACGCGAATCCGGCCGCGACGGGCCGGAGCGCGGCGCGCAGGCGATGGGTCAGCGTCCGGTCCACTCCGGATCGCGGTCCTCGGTGAACGCACGCGGGCCCTCCTGCGCGTCGTCGGACCCGATCGCGCGATCGTAGGCCGGGATCGATCCGTCGCGCAGCGCCGCGTAGCCGTTCTGGACCGGCAGTTCCTCGGTCGCGGCCACGATCGCCTTGACGGCGCGCGTCGCGAGCGGCGCCGCCGCCGCGATCCGGGCGGCGATCTGCTTGGCCGCGTCCAACAGCCCGGACGGCTCGGTGACGCGGTTCACCACGCCCCACCGGGCGGCCTCGGCGGCATCCATCCTCCGGCCGGTGAGCAGGAGCTCCATCGCGATCGCGCGAGGCATCCGGACGGGCAGCCTGAACACCCCGCCGGCGTCCGGGACGAACCCGAGGTTGACCTCCGGCAGCAGGAACGTGGCCGTGCTGGAGGCCACGATCAGGTCGCACGCGAGCGCCAGCTCGAACCCGCCCCCGGCGGCGAAACCGTTCACGGCGGCGATCACCGGCTTGTCCAGGTCGAACCGCTCGGTGAGCCCCGCGAAGCCGCCCTCGCCGTAGTCCTCGAGGTCGCCGGCCGCGGCGGCCTTCAGGTCCCAGCCCGCCGAGAAGAACCGGTCGCCCGCCCCGGTGATGATGGCCACCCGGAGCGACGGGTCGTCGCGGAAGGCCACGAACGCCTCGCCCAGCTCCCGGCTGGTGGCCGAGTCGATCGCGTTCGCCGGCGGCCGGTCGATCGTGAGCTCGAGGACCCCGTCGCGCGCCTCGGTGCGGATCGCACCCATCGCTACAGCGCCTTGTCCCGGCGGATCTCGCGCACGACGTGATGGCCCGGCAGGCCGGTCACGCCACCGCCGGCATGCGTGGCGCTGCTGGCCTGGTAGAGGCCGCGGATCGGCGTCCGGTAGTCCGCATAGCCCACCGCGGGCCGCATGTGGAACAGCTGGTCCACCGTCAGCTCGCCGTGGAAGATGTTCCCTCCGATCAGCCCGTACTCCTGCTCCATGTCGTACGGCCCGATGATCTGGCGATGCAGGATCGAGTCCTTGAACCCGGGCGCGACGACCTCGAACCGGTCGAAGAGCCGCTCAGCGTAGGCCTCGAGCTCGTCGCGGTGCGGCTCGGTGCTCCACGACTCCGGCACCCACTGCGTGAACATCGACATCACGTGTTTGCCCTCGGGCGCGAGCGTGCGATCGAACACCGTGGGGATCTCGCAGTCGGCGAACGGCACCGTCGCCGCACGCCCGACGCGGGCCTCCTGGAACGCCGTCTCCAGGTACTCGAGGTCGTCGAGGATCGTGATCGCGCCGCCGTGCACGTCGGGATCGAACCCCGGATCGGCCGTGAACTCCGGCAACCGGTCCAGCGCGAGGTTGATCTTGACCGTGCCCGAGCGCGACCGCCAGCGCTCGATGTCATCCACGAAGTCCGACGGGAGATCGGCGCGGTCGAGCTGCCGCAGGAACGTGATCTGCGGATGACACGCCGTGATCACGACCTTCGCGCGGAACTCCTCGCCGCTCGCCGTCGCGACGCCGACCGCGCGACCGTTCTTCACGAGCACCTTGTCGACGGGGGTGCCGACCCTGACCTCGGCGCCGAACGCCTCCGCCGACGCGCGGATCGCGTCCGAGACGGCGCCCATGCCGCCCTGTGGCATCCCCCAGGACGCGACCTGGCCTTCGCTCTCCTCGCCGGTGGAGTGATGCATCAGGACGTAGGCCGTGCCGGGCGTCATCGGGCCCGCCCACGTGCCGATGATCCCGTTCACCGACTGGCTGCCGATCACGGTCGAATCCTCGAACCACCGCTCGAGGAGGTCGGCGGCGCTCATCGTGAAGAGCCGCGTGATGTCGGCGACCGTCCGCTCGTCGAGCTCCTTGCGCAGGCTCCACGCCAGCTGCCCGACGTCCTTGATGTCCTTCATGCCCTTGGACGAGAGGTGCGGGGGCGTGCGGTTCAGCAGGGGGTGCAGGAGGCCGGCGATCCGCCCGAGCCACTCGTAGTAGGGGCCCATCGCGTCGGCGTCCTTCTTCGAGTAGCGCGCGAAGGAGTCGAACGAGCGCTGGCCCTCGCCCTCGATCAGCGACCGGCCGTCGGGGTGCGGCGTGTACCCCATCCCGAGCGGGTTGATCTTGTACCCGAAGTCCTTCAGGCGCAGGTCGTTCAGGATGTACGGCGGCATCAGGCTCATCGTGTACGAGAGCGTCATCACCTTGAACTCGGGCGCCTCGGGCCACGGGGAGCTCGTGTCGGCGGCGCCGCCCGTCTTGTGGCGCGCCTCGAGCACCACGACCTTCTTCCCGAACTTCGCGATGTACGCGGCCGCGACGAGCCCGTTGTGACCGCCCCCGATCACGATCGCGTCGTAGTTGTTCGCCATGTCGGCTCCTTCTCCGCCCGGACGGGCGACGCGAGCCTAGCCCGAGTCGGGCCCGGCGTGTGAACCGGCCACGCGGGTAGGCTGCCCGCCGTGGCTGACGGACCGATCGATACGCCGGGGACCCGGGCACTCGCAGGCTCGGGGCTGCGGTTCGAGGCGGTGCGCACCGGGCGCCCCTCGAGCGCAGAGGAGAGCGCGTCGCTGCAGGGGATCGAGCTGCATCAGCTCCTCCGCACGATCGTGGTGCGACGCGGCGCCGACGACTACCTGTTCGTCCTGGTGCCGGGAGGGCGCCAGATCGACTGGCCGAGACTGCGCGCGCACCTCGGGGTCAGCCGGTTATCGCTGCCCGACGCAGAGGAGGCGAAGGCCGCCACCGGCTACGAGCGCGGTTCGATCACGCCGTTCGGCGCGTCGACGGCCTGGCCCGTGATCGCGGACGGGGGCGTCGCCGAGACGGATCGCGTGGCGATCGGCGGCGGCGCGCACGGCGTGAACCTGCATCTGGGATCGGCCGACCTGATCGCGTTCTTGGGTGCGGACGTCGTCGACATGACGCGCCCCGCCGGTGACATGTAGCCGCTCGGCGGACACCACTCGGGTTGCGCGCCAAGGTGGAACCGGGTTGACTGGTTCTCCCACCACCGATCGGAAGGACGCCCACGATGACCAGCCCCCGCAACGATGCCGACGATGCCGCCACGCCCGACCAGTCGGCGCCGCCCAGGCCCGTCGCGCACCTGACGCCGCAAGAACGGGTCGCCCGCGGCAAGGCCGCCCGGAACGAGGTCCCGAGGTCGAGCCATGCCGGGTTCGAGCCGAGCGATCTCCGCCCCGACCCGATCGAGTTGCTGGAGGGGCAGGCCCCCTCCCGCGTGCCCGAGCTCGTCCCGATCCGGTACGGCCGCATGATGGTGTCGCCGTTCACCTTCTACCGGGGCGCGGCGCTCGTGATGGCGTCCGACCTCGCCGGCACGCCGGGCTCGGGGCTGCACGTCCAGGTCTGCGGCGACGCGCATCTGTCGAACTTCGGCGTCTTCGGATCGGCCGAGCGGCGGCTCGTCTTCGACGTGAACGACTTCGACGAGACGCTGTCCGGACCGTGGGAGTGGGACGTGAAGCGGTTCGCCGCCAGTCTCGAGATCGCGGGGCGCGACAACCAGTGGGATGACGCGACCCGAGCGGGGGTCGTGTCGGCGGGCATGCAGGAGTACCGCGAGACCATGCGCAGGTCGGCGACGATGTCCAACCTCGAGGTCTGGTACTCGAAGATCGACATGGACGACATCCTGCCGATCGTCGCGGCCCAGGTGGACAAGAAACGCGTCAAGATGCTCGAGAAGGACCTCGCGAAGGCGCGGACCAAGGACAGCATGCACGCCTTCTCGAAGCTCACCGCGGTCGTGGACGGCGAGCCACGTATCGTCAGCGACCCACCGCTGATCGTCCCGATCGAGGAGCTCGCCGGTGACATCGAGAAGGACGCGCTGCACGCGATCCTGGCGGCGGGCGTGCGGTCCTACCGCCGGACCCTGTCGAGCGACCGGAAGCACCTCCTCGAGCAGTTCCGCCTGGTCCACGTGGCGCGCAAGGTCGTGGGCGTCGGGAGCGTGGGCACGCGCGCCTGGATCCTGCTGATGCTCGGGCGCGACGACCAGGACCCGCTCTTCCTGCAGGTCAAGGAGGCCCAAGAGTCGGTGCTCGAGCGGTTCGTCGGCGTGAGCCGCTACGCGAACCACGGGCAGCGGGTGGTGGCCGGACAGCGGTTGATGCAGGCGACGAGCGACATCTTCCTGGGCTGGGACCGGTTCCAGGGCCTCGACGGGCGGCGCCGGGACTTCTACGTGCGCCAGCTGAAGGACTGGAAGGGCTCGGCGGAGATCGCCACGTTGCGACCCGAGGGGATGGCGGCCTACGCGCGGCTGTGCGCGGCCACCCTGGCCCGGGCGCACGCGCGCTCGGGCGACCGGATCGCGATCGCCTCGTACCTGGGCAAGAGCGACGCGTTCGACCTCGCGATCGGCGAGTTCTCGGTGGCGTACGCCGACCAGAACGAGCGCGACCACGCGGCGCTGCTGAAGGCGGTGAGGGACGGGCGGATCGTCGCGGAGGAAGGGCTCTAGCCCCGGCGGTTACGCGCCGTCGCGCGCCTCGCGGGCCATCTCGCGCGCGATCACGAGCCGCTGGATCTGGTTCGTCCCCTCGTAGATCTGGGTGATCTTGGCGTCGCGCATCATGCGCTCGACCGGGTACTCCTTGATGTAGCCGTACCCGCCGAGGATCTGCACCGCGTCGGTCGTGACCGCCATGGCCGTGTCGGAGCAGAAGAGCTTCGCCATCGCGGCGGCCTTCGTGAGCGACGGTCCGTCGGCATCGGCATCGAGCATGCGACCGACGTCGTACAGGAGCCCCCGCGCGGCCTGGGTACGGGTCTCCATATCCGCGAGCATCCCGGCCACCAGTTGGTGCTTCACGATGGCCTGGCCGAACGCCTCTCGATCCTTCGCGTACGCGAGCGCGTGGTCGACGGCACCCTGCGCGAGCCCGAGCGCCTGGGCGGCAACCCCCGGGCGGGAGCGATCGAGCACCCGCATCGCGAGCGCGAATCCCTCCCCTTCGGCCCCGACCAGGTTGTCCGCCGGCACGCGCATACCGTCGAAGACGAGCTCGCCGGTCGTCGAACCCTTGATCCCCATCTTCGGCTCGAGCCGCGCCACCTCGAACCCGGGGCTGTCGGCCTCGACCATGAAGCAGGAGATCCCGGCGTGGCCCTTCGAGAGGCCCGTCGACGCGAACACGGTGTAGAGCTGCGCGACCCCGGCGTTCGTGATGAACCGCTTCGAGCCGTCGAGCACGTAGAGGTCGCCGTCGAGCCGGGCGGTCGTCCGCATCGCGGCGGCGTCGGATCCGGCGTCGGACTCGGTGAGCGCGTACGCGGGGATCCACTCCCCGCTCGCGAGCTTCGGGAGGTAGCGGTCGCGCTGTTCGTCGGTGCCGGCGAGCTGCAGGGCGAAGCTCCCGAGTCCCTGCATCGCGAGGATCAGCCCGCTCGTCGCGCACGCTCGCGAGATCTCCTCGACCGCGACGAGCGTCATCAGATGACCCGACCCCGTGCCGCCGAACCGCTCCGGGAACGGCAGCCCCATCAGGCCCGCCGACCGGAACGCCTCGACGACGTCCCAGGGGAACTCGCCGGTCGCGTCGATCTCGGCCGCACGGGGAGCGACGGAGCGACGCACGACCTCGCGCACGAACTCCCGGAGCTCCAACTGGTCGGGCGTGAGCAGGTCCTGCACGATGCCTCCTGGTCGCGTCAGATCCGGATCGTTTCGGGGTGCGAGCCGAAGACGGCGCGCATCGCGTCCACCATCTCACCCTCGGTGCACGAGGCCCGCGCGCACTCGAGCAGCGCGGGCATCACGTTCTCATCGGTGCCGGCGACCCGCGACAGCTCGGCGAGTGCCGACCCCACGCGGGAGAGATCCCGGTCGGCCCGCTCCTCGGCCAGCCCGGCCACCTTGGTCCGCTCGGTCTCGATCGGGATCTCGAGCATGTCGAGCGGCGTCTCCTCGGCCGACCGGAACGCGTTCACGCCGACCCGGATCAACTCAGCGGCGTCGAACCGCTGCTGCTCACGGAACGCCGCGTCGGCGATCTCTGCCATGAAGTACCCCGAGTCGATCCCCTGCAGCACGCCCTCGTAGAGGGAGCCGCCGCCCATCTCCTCGATCGTCGCCAGGTAGGCCTCGGCCTCGGCCTCCACCTGGTCGGTGAGCGCCTCGACGAAGTAGGAGCCGCCCAACGGGTCGATCACGTTCGCGATCCCGGTCTCCTCCGCGATGATCTGCTGCGTGCGGAGCGCGATCGTGACGGCGCGGTCGGTGGGCAGCGCGAACACCTCATCGAGCGAGTTCGTGTGTAGCGATTGCGTGCCGCCCATCACGGCGGCAAGCGCCTCCACGGCGGTGCGCACGATGTTGTTCTCGGGCTGCTCCGCGGTGAGCGAGCAGCCCGCGGTCTGCGTGTGGAAGCGCAGCCGGAGCGAACGTTCATCGGTCGCGCCGTACAGGTCGCGCAACCGGCGCGCCCAGATCCGGCGGGCCGCGCGGAACTTCGCGATCTCCTCGAACAGGTCGATGTGCGCGTTGAAGAAGAACGAGAGCCGGGGCGCGAAGGCGTCCACCGCCATGCCGCGCTGCAGGCCGAGCTCCACGTACGCCAGTCCGTCGGCGAGGGTGAAGGCGAGCTCCTGCACCGCGGTCGAGCCCGCCTCCCTGATGTGGTAGCCCGAGATGCTGATCGGGTGGAACCGCGGCACCTCCCGCGCGCAGAACTCGATCAGGTCGCCGATCAGGCGAAGGTGCGGGCGCGGCGGAAATAGCCACTCGCGCTGCGCGATGTACTCCTTGAAGATGTCGGTCTGGAGCGTGCCCCCGAGCGCGGTCCAGGGCACGCCCTGCCGCTCGGCGGCCGCGAGGAACATGGCGAACACGATCACCGCGGGCCCGTTGATCGTCATCGAGGTCGTGACGTCGCCGAGCGGGATCGACTCGAACAGGGTCTCCATGTCGGCGAGCGAGTCGACCGCCACGCCGCATCGGCCGACCTCGCCCCTCGAGATCGGATCGTCGGAGTCGCGCCCCATCAGGGTCGGCAGGTCGAACGCGACCGACAGACCCGTCTGGCCGTGCTCGAGCAGGTACCGGAAGCGCGCGTTCGTCTCGGCGGGGCTCCCGAACCCGGCGAACTGCCGCATCGTCCACCGGCGGCCCAGGTACATGCTCGGGTAGACCCCGCGCGCCATCGGGAACTCGCCCGGGTACCCGAGGTCGCGATCGTGGTCCAGGTCGGGCACGTCGTCGGGCGTATAGACGGGTTGCAGCGGAAGGCCCGAGAAGGTGCGGGCGGGCGGCGGAGCGCCGGCGGCCCGGTACGCCTCCTCCCAGCGAGTGCGCGCGTCGTCAGCCATCTGTGGCCTCCTCCTCCGTCGGCGCCTCGCCCTCGGCCGCGCCACCCAGGCGGGCGCGGAGCCACGTCACGATGTCGGGCAACGGCGTGCCCGGCGGGAAGCACCGCTCGATCCCGATCGCGGCGAGCTGCGGCACGTCGGCGGGCGCGATGATCCCGCCGGCGAACAGCGGCACATCGGCGATACCCCGCGCGCGCAGCTCTTCGACCACGTCGGGGAACAGCGTCATGTGCGCCCCCGAATGGCACGAGAGCCCCAGCGCGTCGGCATCTTCCTGCAGCACGATCTCGGCGATCGACGCCGGCGTCTGCCACAGCCCCGTGTAGATCACCTCGAAGCCCGCGTCGCGGAGGGCGCGTGCCACTACCTTCGCGCCTCGGTCGTGTCCGTCGAGCCCCGGCTTCGCGACCACCACGCGGAAGGGCGCCGGGCGGGCGGTCACGCGCTCGGGCCTCCGTCGAGTGTCGCCTCCGCGAGGAGCGTCGCGACGTCGGCCACGCGCGGTCCGCCCTCGCCCTGCTTCGAAGCGTCGTCGAGCATCACCAGGCAGAACGGACAAGCCGTGGCCACGATGTCGGCGCCGGTCGCGGCAGCCTCGGCGAACCGCGCCTCGTTGATGCGCTCTCCCGACTCCTCCATCCAGAACCGCGCCCCGCCCGCACCGCAGCAGAACGAGCGTTCGCCGTGGCGGGGCATCTCGACGGTCGACGCCGTGGCCGCGGCCAGCGCCTCACGCGGGGCGTCGAACCGGCCGTTGTGGCGCCCGAGGTAGCAGGGGTCGTGCAGCGTGGCCGAACCCAGGGCGCCGTGCGGGTTCAGCCGGCCCTCCTTGATCAGCTGCGACAGCAGCTCGGTGTGGTGCACGACCTCGTAGCTACCTCCGAGGTCCGGATACTCGTTCGCGAGCGTATTGAAGCAGTGCGCGCAGCTCGCCACGATCTTCGTGATGCCGGCCTCACCCAGCGTGGCGACGTTCTGCTCGGCGAGCATCGTGAAGAGGTACTCGTGCCCCATCCGCCGGGCCGGGTCGCCGGTGCACCGTTCGCGCGGACCGAGCACGGCGAAGTCGGTGCCGGTCGCTCTCAGCAGCCGCGCGATCGACCGGGTGGCCTCGCGCGCCCGCTCGTCGAACGCCCCCGCGCACCCGACCCAGAACAGATACTCGGGCGCGCTGTCGCCGGGTTGCAGCACCCTGATCCCCTCGAGCCCCTCTGCCCAGTCCATCCGCGCCGACTGCGGCTGTGCCCAGGGGTTCTCGCCGGGGCCCTCGACGCCGCGGAGCAGGGCGCCGGCCTCCGACGGGAACCGGGACTCGGCCATCACCAGATGGCGGCGAAGATCCACGATCGTGTCGACGTGTTCGATGTCGACCGGGCATTCGCGCACGCACGCCCCGCAGGTCACGCAGTCCCACACGATCTCGTCGGCGACCGCCGACGGCACGAGCGGCTGAAGCTCGACCACGCCCGTGCCGTCGCCGCCCACGGCGAGCACCGCCTGGGCGTTGGCCGCAACGTGGTCGCGGAGCGCCATGATCAGGAGCTTCGGGCTGAGGGGCTTGCCGGTCGACCACGCGGGGCAGACCTCCTGGCACCGGCCGCACTCCGTGCAGCTGAACAGGTCGAGCACCTGCTTGCGCGAGAGGTCGGCGGCCGTCGCGGCGCCGAACCGCAGATCCTCCTCCGGACCTTCCAGGTCGAGCTCGAGCGGCTCCAACCGGCCCGACGGACCGGTCTTCGACAGCCACACGTTCGGAGCCGCGGTGAAGATGTGCAGGTGTTTCGACCCCGGCAGGTAGGCGAGGAACCCGAGCACGAGGAGCAGGTGCGACCACACGAGGAGGCGTTCGGCGAGCTCGGTCTTCGGACCGCCGCCGAAGATCCCGCTCAAGAAATCGGAGACGGGCATCGCGTTCGGGTGCGGCGCGTCGCCGAGCGCGATCCGGGTGGCGTTCCACAGGAGGAGGGTCGCCACGACGGAGAAGATCGTGAGCAGGATCCGGTCGGCCTCGCCGAGGTGGCTGCCCTGGAAGCGGGCCGGCCGCTGCACCTTGCGGATCCAGAACGCGGTGAGCACCCCGAGCGCCACCAGCGTCGCGAACACGTCGGTCAACAGCGCGAACCACGCGGCGCTCCCCAGCCACGGAGGTTCGCGGCCGGGTCTACGATCGCGATCGACGCCTCGAGGATCGACGGAAGCAGCACGATGAAGCCCCAGAAGATCGCGGCGTGCATCAGCCCCGGGAGGGCCTTCTGGAACAGCTTGCGCTGGCCCAGGACCTGCACGAGCTCGCGAACCGCGCGCGTTCCGGTGTCCCCCTCGCGGCCGGTCGGGCGGGCCCGCCGCACGAGCTCGGCACGTGGCCGCGCGCGGTGGATGAAGACCCAGACCGCCGTCGCCCAGACGGCGACGAGCGCCGCGGAGGCTACGAGCCGGCCCGTCGCCGGATCTCCTCCGTGAGCGCCGGCACGACGGTGGCGACGTCGCCGACCACGCCGAGGTCGGCCATCCTCATCAGCGGCGCCTCCCGATCCTTGTTGATCGCCACGATGCGCTTGGACTTCTTCATGCCGACGATGTGCTGGAGGGCGCCGCTGACGCCGGCGGCCACGTACACCTCGGGCGTCACGGTCTTACCGGTCTGGCCGATCTGATAGGCGTACGGCACCCAGCCGGCGTCGACGGCCGCCCGCGTGGCGCCCACAGCCGCCCCGCCGATCGCGGCGGCCAGGTCGTCGAGCATCGCGAACGCCTCGGGGCCACCCAGCCCGCGGCCGCCCGAGATCACGACCGACGCGGTATCGAGCGACGGACCGGCGTGCGTTTCCTCGTGGCGCGCGACGACGGTGGCGTCGCGGAGCCCCGCGGGAAGCGCCGGCATGACGCGTTCCACCTCGGCGGCAGCACCGCCCGACGATGCCGCCTCGACCGAGCGAGGCTTGACCAGAACTATGCGCGGCGTCGCGCCCCCCAGAGAGACGTCGACCATAAGCGTCCCGCCGAAGACCTCGGTGCGCGCACGATCGGGCGCGACCACGCCGGTCGCGTTCCCCATCAACGCCGTGCCCGTGATGCCCTGTAGCCGCCCGGCCACGTCGCGACCCTCGTAACTGGCCGAGAACAGGATCAGGTCGGGCCTGTGCACCGACGCGAGCGCGCCGAGCGCGGCCGCCTGTGCGCGGGGCGCCCCGACGATCGCATCGTCGCCGAGCGCGAACAGACGCGTCGCGCCGTGCGCCCCAACGACATCGGCGAGACCCTCCGCACCGGGCCCGAAGGCGACCGCGGAGCGAGCATCGGCGACCTCGCGAGCCGCGGTCAGCAACTCGAGCGTGGCACCGGAGGCGCCGTCACGATCGAACTCGGCCACCACCCAGACGGTCGCCATCTCAGATCACTTTCGCCTCGGCCAGGAGGTCGGCGATCCGCGCGATCGCGTCATCGCCCGCCTCGACGATCTCGCCGCCGGGCTTCTCGGGTGCGGCTTCGATCGCCACCACCGACTGCATCGGCGCCACGTCGGCGGCGGCCAGGCCGAGATCGGACAGGGTCACCCGATCCAACGGCTTCGACTTCGCCTGCATGATGCCCTTCACGCTCGGGTAGCGAGGCTCGGTCGCCCCGGCCGTAAGCGTGATGAGTGCGGGCAGCGCGCACGTCACCTCGTCGTAGCCCACCGCGGTCTGTCGCTCCGCGCGGACCTCGCCCGCATCGACGTCGACCCGGCGCGAGAACGTGACGCTGGGCAGGTCGAGCAGCTCGGCGACCGTCGCGGGGACCGTCCCCGTGTACCCGTCGGACGACTCGACGCCGCCGATCACGAGGTCGAACGGCTGCCGTCGTGCCGCGGCCGCCAACACCCGGGCCGTCGCGAGGGCGTCGGCCCCCGCGAGGGCGTCGTCGGTCACCAGGATCCCGCGATGAGCGCCCATCGCGAGGGCACGCTGGATCGCGGCGACGGCGCCCTCGGGGCCCATCGTCACGACGGTGACCTCGCCGCCGTCCGCCTCCGTGAGCTGCAGCGCGAGCTCGATCCCGAACTCGTCGCCGGCGTCGAGCCCGTCGTCGTGGCCGCGCACGAGGCGGCGGCCCTCATCGAGCTCCGGCGTGCCGAGCGGCACCCATTTCGCGAACACGACCACGTTCATGGACGAGCATCCCTCGCTTCCCCGCGACGACCGAGCGCGCGCACCGGGAGACCCTACCGCGGGAGGCGCCCCCCCGGCGTGCGAGCGGGTCACGCCGGAGGCACCTCCGGGAGGATGCCGCGGAGCTCGACGGCCGCCCCCGACAGCGCCGCGCGACGGTCCTCACCCGCGGCCACGCGCCGCGCGACCGCCGCCCCCAGCAGGAACGTCGCGATCGGGGTCGCCTTGCGTTCGGTCCCGTGTGCGACGTCTCGGGCCACGTCGAGGAGGAGACCCTGCTCCTCGTCGCTCAGCCGCGCCTCGCCCAGCAGCATCGCGAGCTGCCCCAACCAGTCGTCCATCGTGCCCCTCCTCGCTCGTGCATCGCCCCGACGGTACCCGGTGTCGCCCGGCGTCCGTCCTGGAGATAGGGTGTACTCCGATGGCCACCCCGCTCGACACAACCTCGGCCACGCGCACGCGCACCGTGCGTGTCGATGCGGATGCCCGGGCGACAGCCGGGGCTCGGCACGTGAGCATGAAGCCGATGTCGGTCACGAAGGCGGTGCTCGCGTTCGCCTTGTCGGGCACGATCGTTCTCGTCCTGGTGGGTGTGGTGGGCGTCTTCGTGATGCAGCGGGTCGGCGAAGCTGAGGCGATGCGCGACGCCAGGAACCTAGCGAGCGTGGTCGCGCGCGCGGTCGTGCAGCCCCGACTCACGAACGGCATCCTGCGCGGCGACGCGTCGAGCCTGGCCTCGATCGACGCGCTCGTGGTGGAAGGGGTGCGCCGCGATCCGATCGTGCGGGTGAAGATCTGGGCGCCCGACGGCACGATCGTCTATTCGGACGTCGCCGAGCTGATCGGCGAGCGGTTCGACCTGGGTGCGGACGAGCTCGAGGCGCTGCGCACGAACGCGGTGGACGCTTCCATCAGCGAGCCGAGGGAGACGGAGAACCGATTCGAGCGCGACTTCGGCGAACTGGTCGAGGTCTACCTCCCGGTCGAGACGCCGAACGGCCAGAGGCTGTTGTTCGAGGCCTACATGAAGTACGACTCGGTGGCCGCGAGCGCGCGGCAGCTGTGGCGCGCGTTCATCCCCGTGCTCGCGGTGGCGCTGCTCGCCTTCGCATGGCTGCAGATCCCGCTCGCGTACCGGCTGGCCGGGCGCGTGCGCGAGGGCCAGCAGGATCGTGAGCGGCTACTGCAGCGCGCGATCGACGCATCCGACCTTGAACGGCGCCGGATCGCAGGCGATCTCCACGATGGGCCCGTCCAGCAGCTCGCGGGTGTGTCGATGTCCCTGTCCGCCGCCGCGGACCGGCTCGAGCCCGACGACGCCGAGGCGGCCGCGGCGCTGCGCGACGCCGCCGAGCGGACCCGTCAGGGGATGCGTTCGCTACGCTCGTCGCTGATGGGGATCTATCCGCCCACCCTCGAGCGGGCCGGGATGTCGGCCGCGCTCGCGGACCTGACCGCCCCGCTCGCCGGCTACGGCATCGCGGTCGACCTCGACGTCGACGGGACGCTCGACCTGACACTGCAGACCGAGTCTCTGCTGTTCCGCGCGGCGCAGGAGACGATCCGGAACGTGACCGCGCACGCCGAGTCGTCGAACGTCCGGGTGCGGCTCTCGCGCGTCGGCGACGATGCGCTGCTCGAGATCGCCGACGACGGGAAGGGCTTCGCGCCCGCCCAGGCCGAGGCCGCGCGCACCCAGGGCCACCTCGGGCTCCAACTCCTGGCCGACCTCGCGCGCGACGCCGGCGGCTCGCTGGACATCGCCTCGACACCCGGCGAGGGCACGACGATCCGGCTCGAGGTGCCGCTCGCATGATCGGCCTCGTGATCGCCGACGACCACAAGGTCGTGCGCACCGGGCTCGAGCAGCTGATCGAGACCTTCGACGACGTGCAGCTGCTGGGCGCGGGCGCGAACGGCGAAGACGCCGTCCGCCTCTGCGTCGCGTTCCGCCCCGACGTCGCCCTGCTCGACCTCGCGATGCCCGAGGTCGACGGGATCGAGGCCACCCGGCGGATCCGCGCCGAGGCGCCCGACACCCGGGTCGTCATCTTCACCTCGTTCTCGGATCGCGAGCGGATCATGCAGGCGATCGAGGCCGGCGCGATCGGCTACCTGTTGAAGGACGCCGATCCCGACGAGCTGCACCGCGGGATCCTCGCCGCGTCACGCGGCGAGAGCCCGCTGGCCCCAAAGGCGGCGGCCGAGGTCCTGGCCGCGCGGATCACGACGCCGCCCGCGGGCGGCCTCTCCGATCGCGAGCGCCAGGTGCTCGTCCTCGTGGCGAGCGGCCTGGCGAACAAGCAGATCGCCCGCAGGCTCGGGATCAGCGAGAAGACCGTGAAGGGCCACCTCACCCGGATCTTCCAGTCGATCGGCGTCACGGACCGCACCCAGGCGGCCCTGTGGGCCGAGCGGAACGGCCTCCTCGAGGCCGACTGATCCCGGTCTCGCGACCATGGTCCCGTTGGGAACGAGGCCCTCGTGGGGCTATCCTTCGAGGCGTGTCGTACGTAAGGAAGCGCCCCGCACTCAGAATCGCGATCGCAGCGCTCATCTCGATCGCGATCGCGTTCCCCTCGCCCGCCTCGGCCGGCGGCGGACGGATCGTGCGCCGCGGCGCCTGCACCGGTCCCAGCGAGTGGAAGCTCGACGTCCGCGAGGAAGACGGCGCGCGCCTGCGTGTGAAGCTCGAGATCGAAGGGGGCCGCCCCGGGCAGGACTGGCACATCTTCCTGAGCGACAACGGCGTCGGGATCTTCTCGGGCACCCGCACGTCGGGGAGCGGCGGCCACCTCGAGGTCCGTGTGCGCACGACCGACCGGTCGGGCGCCGACGCGATCGAGGCGGCGGCGAACAACGTCGCGTCCGGGGAGTCCTGCACCGGTCGCGTGACGCTCTAGGTCGCGGGACCAACGTCCCGTTGTTGACGAGATCGACCCACTGCGAACGTGAGCCCTCGGGAACGGTCCGGGCACGCCGGACCCCGGATGGAAGGAGCAGGAGATGCGCAAGAGCATCATGAGCATGATCGCGGTGGCAGGGATCATCGGTCTGCTGAGCACCGCACCGGTCGCGATGGCCAAGGCCGGCGACGTCATCGAGCGGGGCTCGTGCAGCGGGGCGAGCAACTGGAAGCTGAAGCTCAGCCCGCAGGACGGCAAGATCGAGGTGGAGTTCGAGGTCGACTCGAACCACGCCGGCCAGACCTGGCAGGTCCGCCTCACGAAGAACGGCACGCAGATCTTCTCGGGCACGAAGGTGACGCAGGCCCCGAGCGGCTCCTTCACGGTCCGCAAGGTCACGTCGAACCCGGCCGGCACCGACACGATCCGCGGACGCGCCATGAACGCGGCGACCGGAGAGACCTGCACCGGCTCGGCGCAGTTCACCGCGTAAGCACCGTCCCACGCGGCAACGCGGAAGGCCCGGAAGCCCATGGCTCCCGGGCCTTCCGACGCTCCCGGCTTGGCCCACTACCCGAGCGAGGCGCGCCGTTTCTCGATGATGTCGCGCATCCCGGCGAGCACATCGTCGGGGAGCGCGGGCACCTGATGGGTCTCCCACAGCTCGAAGACCTTGTCGCGGCAGCGGTCGCGCATCGTCTTCGCGCCGGCCTCCTCCCACTCGCGGCGGCCGTCCCACGAGAACATCTTCGGGATCCACAACTCGCGGAAGTGCGCCAGGGTGTGGTCCTCGCCCAGGAAGATCTGCCCGGGCCCGACGTCGACGATCGTGTCGAACGCGATCAGCTCGTCGGAGACCTCGAGCGGCTCGACGAGGCGGCGCGCCATCCCCGCGGCCTCGTCGCTCATCACGAGGATCTCGGGTGAGAACAGCAGGCCGGTCTCGGCGCACCCCGCGTCGAACACCATGTCGGAGCCGGCGAGCACCGTCCCGACCCCGTAGAACGTCAGCTCCATCGCGGCCTGCTCGTCGGCGGTCTTCGAGTCGGCGCCGAACGACTGCGCGAGCGTCGGCAGCCCCCAGCGGCGGCACAGCTGGTTCATCAGCATCGTGAAGCGCACGCCGTCGGGACCGCCGGCGGTCACGGCACCGTTCCGCATGTCCATCAGGAACGGGACCGTGCCGCTCATGTAGGGCGTGCCGGGATTCCGGAGCTGCGCGAGCACGAGCATCATCAGCGTCTCGGCCGCGCTCACGACGCATGTTCCCGAGATCGACGACGGACCGGTCGCGGCGACCTGCGGCGCCGCCTGCGCACACACCGGGAGCCCACGGTCCGCGGCCAGGAACAGCTTCTCGATCGTCTCCAGGTTGAACAGGAGCGGCGAGACCGAGTTCAGGTACGGGATCACGAACGGCTTCTCGCGGAGCTGTTCGGCGCCTCCCCGGATCACCTCGGCCATGTCGTAGATGTCGCGGAGCTCGGGCTCGCCCGCGATCAGCACCATCAGCGGCTTCGTGGTGTTCGTGGTCATCTCGAAGAACTCGCTCTGGTTCACGATCTCGAGCGGCAGGTCGTCGGCCGAACGCGTGACGCCCGGCGTCGCGACGAAGTCGATGTCGGTGAGGGCGTCGGCGAGCTTGGCCGATTCCCCCGTGATCCCCAGCGTGAAGTCCTTCACCTGGCCGTCGCGGGGGTCCAGGTAGTTCAGGTTCGTGACGCCCGCGCCCACGTAGGTCCGGCCACTCCCGGTCTCGATCGTGGGGTCGCCGCTCCGGTCGAACAGCGTGAAGTAGCCCGGCGCCGACTCGAGCGCCTGCTCCACGAGGCCGCCGGGGATCCTGATCAGGTCCTCGTCCTCCAGGGTGCCGCCGTTCGCGAGCAGCAGCTCGCGCGCCTCCTCGGTCATGATCCGTCCGCCCACGACCTCGAGGACGCGCTTCGCCTCGTCATGGAGCTTCTGCAGTCCGTCGTCGTCCGTCAGCTCGATCAGCGTGTTCATGGGCGGCATCCTGAACGACGCGCCGGCACGAGCGCAACTACCGACCGATGCGTTGCGGGTCGCAAGCCCCTGGACGCGACCGCCGGCGCGGTCCACGCTGCCGGTGGGAGGTCACCGATGGCTCGGTCGTGGCGTGCGTTCGTGGTACTCGGGTCGGTCGCGGCGCTCGCCGTCGCCGGTTCCCCGATGGGCGGCCCCACGGTGGCCGGCGCCGCCGAGCCCGGGCGGATCACCGTCGCGTTCAGCGGCGAGGAGCTGGCGAACCGTGGTACCTGGCGCGTGGCCAAGGAGAACGCCGGTGGCCACGGCTACGACTACCGACCGATGCTTGCGCGGCTCCGCCCCCTGCTCGGGTCCGTGGATCTCGCGCTCTGCCACCTGGAGACGCCACTCACGGGGCCGGGTGTTCGCCTCTCGGACTACCCGCGGTTCGCGGTGCCGCACCAGCTGGCGGACGCGATCCAGGCAGCCGGCTACGACGGATGCTCCACGGCCTCGAACCACTCGCTCGACCAGGGCGCGGCGGGCATCCGCACGACGCTCGACCGGCTCGACGCCCTCGGGCTCCAGCACACGGGGACGGCGCGGTCCGCCCTCGAACGCGGTCGCACGACGATGTACTCGGTGGGCGGCGTGGAGATCGCCCACCTCTCGTTCACGGCGTCGTTCAACGGGCTGACGCCCGTGGACCCGTGGCAGGCGAATCGGCTCGACCCGGCGCGGATCCTGAAGGACGCCCGGCTCGCGCGCGACCGCGGGGCCGACCTCGTGGTCGTCAGCCTGCACTGGGGCGATGAGTTCCATCACGACCCGACCGCGTACCAGCGAGACATCGCGGCGCGGCTGCTCCGCGGCGACGCGATCGACCTGATCGTGGGCCACCACGCACACGTCGTGCAGCCGATCCGGCACGTCGAGGGCAACTGGGTGGCGTACGGCATGGGGAACTCGTTCTCGAGCATGCGGGACGAGCTGTCGGATGCCTACGTGCAGGACGGGTACGTGCTGCTCGCCGTCCTCGAGCGCGGCCCGCGCGGGTGGCACGTCGAGAAGCTGCGGTACGCGCCGACGTGGGTCCAGCCCGGGACGTTCGTCGTGCGGCTGGTCGGCCCATCGATCGACGACGGGACGCTGCCCGACGGGATCCTGGCCGAGCTCCGGCGGTCGTGGCACCGCACGGTTCGGTTCGTCGATGCGAGGCGCCTCGGGGTCGTCGCGCTCCGCGGCAGCACGATCTGAGGCGCATCGGTGCGAGATACTCGTCCCCGTGGAACGGATCGACGTGGCCGTCGTGGGCGGCGGACAAGCCGGGCTCGCCACGAGCCACGAGCTCGATGAGCGAGGCGTCGAGCACGTCGTCCTCGAGCGCGGCCGGATCGGGCAGAGCTGGCGCGACCGCTGGGACAGCTTCTGCCTCGTGACCCCTAACTGGTCGGTGCGGCTCCCCGGCGGCGCGTACGACGGCGACGACCCCGACGGGTACCTGCCGCGCGACGAGATCGTGACCTACCTCGAGGGGTACGCGGCGGCCGCGGCCGGCCCCGTCCGCGAAGGGGTCGAGGTGACGGCGATCCGGGACACCGCGGCCGGGTTCGAGCTCGACACGTCGAGTGGCGCGCTCAGGGCCCGCGAGGTCGTGCTCGCGAACGGGGCGTACCAGCGGGTCCACCGGCCGCCCGGCGCCGAGGGATTCCCCGCCGAGCTCGCCGTCCTCGCCCTCACCGATTACACGAACGAAACGGCTCTTCCTCCCGGACGCGTCTTGATCGTCGGCAGCGGTCAGTCCGGGTGCCAGCTCGCCGAGGAGCTGCACGAGGAGGGGCGAGAGGTCTTCCTCGCGTGCGGGCGGGCGCCGTGGACGCCGCGCACCGTGGGCGGCCGCGACATCGTCCGGTGGGTGGTCGAGACGGGGTTCATGGACGCGCCGGTGTCCTCGCTCCCCGAGCCACGAGCCCGGCTCGACGCGAACATCCTCGCGACCGGGCACTGCGGCGGCCACGACCTGCACCTGCGCACGCTCCGGGCGATGGGGGTCACGCTGCTCGGGCACTTCGACGGCGCCGACGGTAGCGTCGCGCGGTTCTCACAGGATCTCGGCGAGATCGTCGCGTGGGGCGATCAACGCCACGCGATGTTGATGGGACTGATCCGCACGACCGCGGCGGAACGCGGGATCGCGCTCGACATCGAGCCGCCCGCCCCGTTCGACCCCGCGTCGCCGGCGACGCTCGACCTCGCGGGGTTCGGGGCGGTGGTGCTCACCGGCGGGTTCCGCCCCGACTACCGATCGTGGCTTCCCTGGACCGATGCGTTCGACGACCTCGGGTTCCCGATACAGCAGGACGGGGCGAGCACGGTCGTGCCGGGACTGTCGTTCGTGGGGGTGCACTTCCTGCGCACGCGGAAGTCGTCGCTGCTGATGGGGGTGGGCGAAGACGCCGCGATCGTGGCCGAAGGGATCGCGTCGCGGCGCTGACCGGCCGGGATCAACGTCCTCCGGGGCGCTCCGCGACGAGCATCCCCAGGAAGGTGATGGTCCATGCGACCGTGGCCGCCCAGAACGCCACCACCGGGATCCACCCGCCGAACGGGAGCGCGATCGCCGCGATCATCTTCGTGGTGGCCACCGAGTACATCCCCAAGGGGAAGACGAGCGCCCAGAACTGCGGGTCGTACCTGAGTCGTACCCCCTTGACGCCGTGGCGCCAGATCCCCATCAAGACGAGCAGCGGGATCCACCACGTCGCGAACGCCCAGAACAGGAGCGTCGTGCCCTTCAGGAAAGGCGTCAGCTCGGCGAGCAAGCCCCAGGAGCTCGCCGCCAGGATCAGGCCCGAGCCGGCGAGGGTCGTGATCGCCAGCGCGCCCATGTTGATCCAGTACGGCGGGGTCGCCTGCTCGGCGCCCATCGGAAAGAAGACCCATCGGTAGAAGATCAACCCGATCACGACGATGTAGAGCATCGCCCCGATCAGATGCGCGAGGAGCGCGACGAAGAGCGCCCCGTGGACACCGATCTGGGGCGCGACCGCCACGCCGAGGACCGCCACCGACTCGGTCGAGACGACGAGCAGCAGCCACACGCCGCTCACGCCGGTACCCAGGTCGGGCTTCGGCTCCCGGAACGTCACGGCCGCGAGGAAGGCGTAGACCAGCCCCGACCACAGCACCAGCCCGATCCACCAGAGGATCGCCGCGATGCCCGAGCGCCCGACGATCAGCGCGAGCTGGCTCCCGAGGACGTTCGTGCCGGCGACCACCGTCAGGAACGCGGCGCCCTTCTGATGGCTCGTGAGGTCGTCCCACACCCGGCCCGGGTACCGCCCGAGCCGCACCAGGGTCAGGGCCCAAAGCACGACGTAGAGGGCGAGGTTCAGCCAGAGCAGCGCGACGGCCACCCCGTGGAACCCCTGCTGGTCGGCCGCGATCGAGACGATCCCCGTGGCCATCACCACCGCGAAGTACCCCGGGGAGAGCGACGCGACGGTCGACGCTCCCGGGCGTGGCTCTGGGGCGGCCCGCACCTCGCTCATCGCTCCCCCGGCGCCATCAGCCACACACCGAGGGCCACCAGGAACGACACGACCTCGAACCCCACCAACCACCAGACCACTCTCATATCCTCCTCGAAGTAGGCGTCGAGAGCCACCGTGAGCGCCCACAGCTGCCCGACCACCACGGTGGCCACGAGCGCGATCCGGGCCACCACGACGGCCGCTCGCTCCGGATCGCGATCGACGCCTGCCCCGGGGCCGGGGCCGGGCGCGCCGGGGTGGACGCGTACGCGGCGATCGCCTGCACTCATACGACCCTCGCCCGCACCGCGTAGATCCCGTCGGCGCGCTCCTCCAGGTCGATCACCGGCAGCGGGCGAGGCGGCGGCCCTCCGAGCACGCGCCCGGTCGACGCCTCGAAGCGGCCGTGATGGCAGGGGCACACGAGCTCCTCGTTCGGCGCCTCCCACAGCACGGCGCACGACAGGTGGGTGCAGATGGACGAGTACGCGACGAGCATGCCGTCGGGAAGGCGCATCGCGATCGCTCGGTCGTCCGGACCGGGGTAGGCGAAGGTGACCGATGTGCCTGCCGCAAGCGCGTCGGCGATCTTCTTCGCCCCGGCCGACCCGGTGCGCCGAGGGAAGACCCCGGCAGCGACCGCGAACGCGCCGAGCGCGAGGCCTCCCGAGATCGTCACCAGGATCCGCAGGTAATCGCGGCGCGTAACCGGCGCGTCGGCGCGGATCCGTTCGAACGCCTCGTCGGTAGACGGCCCCCGGCTCGCTCGCACCATCTCACCTCACCCCCGGGACGGCGTCACGTTGGTACTCAGCGGGAACGACGAAGGCCACGCCGGTGCGGATCTCCTGCTCCCCGAAGACCACGACGTCGGTCGCCGCGGCGCCCGGACGGGCGGCCAGAAGCTCATCGATGCTCCCGTAGAAGATCGCGTCGGTCGGGCAGACCGCGGCGCACATCGGCGCGAGCCCGACCGAGGAGCGGTCGTAACACATATTGCACTTGTACTGGAGCATCTCCTCCATATCGAGCTTGGGCACCCCGAACGGGCACGCGTGCACGCAGTTCGCGCAGGCGATGCAGCGTTCCTTCGCGGCCTCGTGCACGACGCCGTCGGCTGTCACGAGGATCGCGTCGGTGGGGCAGACCTCGGCGCAGGGCGCGACGGGGTCCTCGCAGTGCATGCACACGGTGGGCATCGAGGCCACGGTCGCGCCCTGCTCGATGTAGTCGAGGCTGATCATCGACTTGCCCCGATGCGAGTCGCATTCGCGGCAGGCTGCCACGCAGGCCTGGCAACCGATACACCGGCCGGGATCGATGAAGAGCGTACGGTTCATCATGGGTCCGACGTGCCCCTCCCCTGCGGCGCGCTGGGCTGCCGGAGGTCCGAGGTCGCAAGCGAGGCCACATCGTCGACCGCCGCGCCAGGCGGGTTCGGCGGCGCGGGCGCCGGCGTGATCTCGGTGCCGCGCTCGACGCGGCACGCGCACACCTTGTACTCGGGGATCCGGCTCACGGGATGGAGGGCGTCGACGGTCATCAGGTTCGCCGCGGCCGCCCCGGCCCAGTGGTACGGCACGAACACGGTGTCGGCTCGGATCGTGTCGGTCGCCAATGCGGGCAGCGTGATCTCGCCGCGGCGCGTCGAGACCCGCACGGGGTCGCCGGACGCGAAGCCGAGCGACGGATGTACCTCGACCCAGGGCCGCGGGGTCTGCTCGACCAGCGCGCCGATGCGCCGGGTCTGGTTCCCCGAGAGGAAGTGCGCGACCGTCCGCCCGGTCGTCAGGCGGAGCGGGTACTCGTCGTCGACGGGCTCGGCAGGCTCGCGCCACTCGACCGTGTTGAACCGCGCCTTGCCGTCTGGGAAGTTGAATCGCTCCTCGAACAGGCGGGGCGTCCCGGGGTGGTCCTCGCTCGGCACGGGCCAGAACAGGCCGCCGGTCTCCTCGAGCCGCTCGTAGGTGATGCCGCTGTAGTCGGCGACACCGCCCTTCGAGGCTCCGCGGAGCTCCTCGAAGATCTCCTCCACCGAGCCGAACGTGAGCTTGTCGCCCGCGCCCAGGCGCTCGGCGATCTGACCGATGATCCACCAGTCGGGGCGAGCCTCGCCGGGAGGGTCCGCTGCGCGGTGCCGCAGGATCACACGGCCCTCGGCGTTCGTCGTGGTGCCGCCTTCTTCGGCCCACGTCGTGCTCGGCAGCACCACGTCGGCACGCGCGGCGGTCTCGCTCAGGAAGAAGTCGAGCTGCACGTGGAACTCGAGCCGTTCGTAGCACGCCTCGATCCGCGTTGCGTTCGGCATCGAGACGAACGGGTTGTTGCACAGGGCGAGGAAGCCGCGGACCTCGCCCGTCTCCATCAGGTGGACGAGCTCGACGGCGCTGACGCCGGCATGCGGCAGGTCGGCCTCGTCGATCCCCCAGAAGTCGGCGATGAAGGCCCGATGCTCGGGGTTCTCGATATCGCGAGCGCCCGGCAGCTGGTCGGACTTCTGGCCGTGCTCCCGGCCCCCCTGGCCGTTCCCCTGGCCGGTGATCGTGCCGTACCCCTTGCCCTCGGCACCGATCTGCCCGGTGGCGAGTACCAAGTTGATGATGCTGAGCGCGTTCTCGACACCCTGGATCTGGTGCTCGATCCCGCGCGCGTGAAACGCCATCGCGCGTTCCGCCGTGCCCCACATCGTGGCGGTGCGCTCGATCAGCTCGGGGTCGATGCCGCAGATCCCGGCCGCCCGGGCCGGATCGTAGGTACGCACCACCTCGCGGACGTCGTTCCAGCCCACCGTCCGCTCGGCGATGAACCCCTGGTTGAGCCAGCCCTCGCGCTCGATCATATGCAGCACGCCGTTGAAGAATGCGGCGTCGGTGCCGGGGCGGAGCGGCACATGCAGGTCGGCGGTGCGCGCGAGCGGCGTCTCGCGCGGGTCCACGACGATCAGGCGAGCTCCGCGGTCCCGCGCGCCCCAGACGTAATGCGACATCACCGGGAAGCATTCCGCGACGTTCGCGCCGGCGAAAAGCATCAGCTGGGTGGAGCGCATGTCCTGCCACGGGTTCGCGGCGCGGTCCATGCCGAAGGCCTTCTTGTTCGCGGCCGCGGCGCTCACCATGCAGAGGCGCCCGTTGTAGTCGATGTGTTTGGTGCCCAGGGCCACGCGCGCGAACTTGCCCATCAGGTAGGTGTTCTCGGTCACGAGCGAGGAGCCGGAGTACACGCCGAACGCGTCCCGGCCGTACGCGGCCTGGATCCGCTGGATCTCGGACGCCACGCGGTCGAGCGCCTCGTCCCACGACGCGCGCCGGAAGTCCTGCCCGCGGCTGTCTCGTATCAGCGGGTGCAGGATCCGGTCGGGGTGGTTCACCTGCTGGTAGGCGGTCACGCCCTTCGGGCAGAGTTTCCCCTTGTTGATGTCGTGGTCGCTCGGCTCCACGCCGAAGACCCGGCCGTTGCCGTCGACCTTCAGGTACATGCCGCACTGCACGCCGCAGTAACAGCAGTGGGTCGGCACCAGTCGCACGTCCTTGGGCTCGGGCGCGCGCCATTCGCCCGCCGACGCGGCGCCCGCCTCCCGGAAGTCAGAGACGCCCGGCGGGATGATCGGGTAGTGCGAGAGGTCGCTCACCCTAGAACCCCCGCTTCACGTGGTCGAGGTAGGCCTGCCCGCGCTCGAGCCGCTTGCAGCGGGGGCAGGTCTCGATGAGCTCCCCGTACTTCAGGCCGAGCTCGTCCATCGTCTCCTGCAGGTTCTGCAGGAAAGCCGCGCCCTCGAGCGGCGCGCCGCATCGCGCGCAGTGCACGATGCCGTCTCGTTCCTGTGACGTCCGCTTGTACATGTGCACTCCCACGGTGGCAGGTCGCTGGATCACGTGGAAGAACTTCCCGAACGGGATGAAGATCAACGACAGCACGACGACCCCCATGTGCAGGATCGCAAGGAACTCGTAGCCCGCGCCGTCGAGCAGGGCGCTCGAGAACGTGAGCAGGAGGCCGGTCACCGAGATCGCCACCAGCATCACCAGCGGCAGGAAGTCGTAGCCGAGGCGCTGCCCGCTCGCCGCCTCGCGGTCCCGCACGCGACGCCACAGGAAGTACCCGGAGCCCGCGATCACGAGAACCGCCGCGATATCGAGCACATGGAAGATGATCCACGCCCACCATGTGAGCGGCGCGAACGTCATGATCTTGACTCGGAAGACGAACATCTCGTAGTCCTGGGCCTCGCTGGCCTCGAAGTGGACCCACCCCCAGGCGAGCGTGAACGTCATGAGCGTGGCGATCATCACGCCCCAGAAGAGCGCCTGATGCGCGAGCCACCGCGCGGTGCCTCGCTTCTTGATGAAGGTTTGCAGGCCGAGATATCCGACGATCGCCCGCGGGACCATCGACGGGAACCGCCGGAAGTTGCGGATCGAGAAGAACGCGGTCCAGCCCTTCAGGAGGTACCGCCGGGTTGGCGGGGTCTGCACCCACATCGCGTAGCGGTATACGACGCCGAACGTGAGGACGATCGTGGCGGTCGCGTAACCGATCAGGGCGGCGTCAAAGTTCCGCAGCTCGTCGCTGCCGGTGAAGACGAGGGCCGTCAGGATCGCCGCGGCGACGGCGCCGGCGACGCTCGCGCGCCGGCTCTGCCGCTCCACCCCTTCGCCACGCTGTGATCGGTCCATCGCGTCCCCGTCTGCGTCCGCTACGAAGCCTCCCACATCATCGAGGCGACGATACCGGGAGCGGGGGCCGTTCGGTCATCATCGCTTGGGAACCGTTCTCGTCCATAGTGCATCGGCGCACCGGGCCGAGCGACTCTCACGCGCCGGGCCGTCCGGAGCCCACCGCGCCGGGTACATCGCTCACGATGGAGCCATGGGAACGACCGCGGTGACTCCCACGAGTCCCCCCGCCTCCCGTTACCGCGTGTCCGCACACGTGACCGCGCCCGGCGTCGCGGTCGGTCTCGTCAAGGAGCGAGAGGTCGAGTTCGACGCCTCGCGCGATCCGAGCGACGAGCTGCCGGGGCCGGCCGAGCTCCTCGCCCTGTCGCTCGGCGCCTGCATCCTGAAGAACGTCGAGCGGTTCTCGCACCTGTTGTCGTTCGCCTACGACGGCGCGGAGGTCGCGGTCGAGGCGGAGCGCCAGGACGACCCTCCGCGATTCACGAGACTGACGTACGAGCTCAGGATCCGGACCGACGAGAGCCCCCACCGGGTCGAGCTCCTGCACCGGAACCTCCGCCGCTTCGGCACCGTGTACAACACGCTGGCGGCAAGCTGCGATGTCGACGGCACGATCGTGGCCGGCCCCGGCGAGGCACACGCCCTCGATCGGACCGCGGCAGCGGTAGCCCTGGGCAACGCCTGCTGCTAGTGGCCTCAACGTCCCCGCTCCCCCGGTCGGTTCGGTCCCGACCGCGAGCGCGTATAACCAGGGGAGACGACGTGCCCGGGGGGATGACCGAGTGAGTGCAGGTTTCGAGGAGCTCGACTGGCGCCCGACACCGCTCGGCGAGATCAGCCTTCGACGTCGCCTGGAACCGAATCTACAGATCGACGTCTACGAGGCGAAGCTCGGCGATGAGTTCCTGATGTCGAGCTTGTTCACCGTGGCCGAGATCGCCCTCGCCGACAACGCGCTCGCCGGCCTGTCCGGTGAAGATCTCGACGTCGTGGTCGGAGGGCTGGGCCTGGGCTACACGGCAGACGCCGTACTGCGCGATCCGCGGGTGCGGTCCTTGCATGTCATCGAGGCCTTGGGCGAGGTCATCGGGTGGCACGAGCGTGGGCTGCTTCCGCTGAGCGAAGGACTGACGTCGGATCGGCGATGCAGCCTCGTCGAAGGGGACTTCTTCGCGATGGTGGCCAACGGCTCGAGCTTCGGGCCCAGCACGCGGGACCGTCATGATGCGATCCTCGTGGACATCGACCACACGCCTCGGCACCTCCTGCACCCCAGTCACGCGCCCTTCTACGACCCCGAGGGACAGCGGCGGATCGCCGACCGTCTCGAGCCGGGAGGGGTCTTCGCCCTGTGGTCCGACGATCCCCCGGACGAGGACTACCTCTCCGTCGTCGAGCAAGTCTTCGCGACCTGCGAGGCGCACGTCATCACCTTCCCGAACCCGCTCACCGGTGGCGAGTCCGCCAACACCGTGTACGTCGCAACGGTAAGCCCACACGTCCTCCGCGGCGGACGCCGCCGATCATCCAGGAGGACCCGCCCGTGACCACGCCGACCGATGCCACGTTCTCCGTTCCACCCGAGATCCGTCCGATGATCGAGGCCGCGGCGTCGCGTCTCGTCGATGAGTTCGACGGCGTGTTCTCGCCAGAGGCGATCCGGCGGGCAGCAGCCGAGTCCTACCGGTCGTTCGCCGGCGCTCGCTCGACGTCGTTGATCCCGCTCTTCGTCGAGCGCTTCACGCGACAGCGGCTCCGCGCGCTCGCGCGCGTCGAGGGGAAGGTCACGTATGACGCGCCGCTGGTCGTGTTCCTCTGCGTGCACAACGCGGGGCGCTCGCAGATGGCCGCCGGGTGGCTCCAGCATCTGGCGGGGGACGGCGCCGAGGTCTTCTCGGGTGGCTCGAACCCGGGGACCGAGGTGAACCCCGCGGCGATCGAGACGATGGCCGAGATCGGGATCGATATCAGCGCCCAGTTCCCGAAGCCCTGGACCGACGAGATCGTCCGGGCGGCCGACGCCGTGGTCACGATGGGATGCGGCGACGCCTGCCCCGTCTTCCCCGGCGTCCGGTACCTCGACTGGGAGCTCGAGGATCCCGCGGGCCGTTCCGCCGAGGAGGTCCGCCCGATCCGGGACGAGATCGGACGCCGAGTGCGGGGGCTGATGGGGCAGCTGGGGATCCCGGAACGCTCCGGCTCGCAGGGGTAGGGCCGCCTACTCGCCCCAGACGGCGCGCGCCCGCTCCGTGCGCACAGGCCAGTCGGCCGCCGCGAACAGCCACGCCTTCGCGAGCGCGATCCCGCCACCGGTGAACGCGAGGACGGCGCCCGCCCGGCCGAGCCCGGGACCGAGCCATCCGGCGCCCCGCCCCGCCAGCAGCACCAGCCCGGCGTTCAACAGAGCGACCTGCACCGGCGCCGCCCGCTCGAACACCCAGAGCCATCGGCGACGCTCGGACGGATGCCCGGGTCTGGCCATCGGCAGCAGATACGACCAGGCGCCCAGCAACACCTGCACCATCCATCCGCCGACGAACGCCGTCAGGAACACCTCCCGATAACGGTCGGCCCCGGCCGCGCCGTCGAACAGGGCGATCGCGAGCCCGATCGAGCCCGCGACGAACCACGCGAACGCCGCGAGCATGTGGAACGCCGCCGCCG